>ERZ773070.383-NODE-383-length-33306-cov-15.519774_pt1 | contig 33306 bp, 34 predicted proteins | sample MGYA00580618_ERZ773070 | MGnify/ENA primary metagenome ERZ773070 (study PRJEB29015, sample SAMEA2738023) | human oral metagenome | biome: human oral; feature: human-associated habitat; material: dental | place: China | collected 2019 ... | reverse complement strand
AATACAAGCTGTACCAGCGTGGTTAGCACCAACTACAACGATTTTACTCATAGAATAATCCACCTTTAAATTTAATTTACCAAACTAGTATACCATGTATCTGTTAGCGTTTACAAGTTATATGCTCAGAATTTTTTTAAAATTTGGCAAATAACTTTGATTTTAGACAAAAATTTCAATTTTTCTGAAAATATTATATATTTACAATTGTGAAAACGGTATCTTTCTGTTATACTAATAGAGAAGATTAAGAAATTTAATAGGGAAGGTTGTGATAAAAGTGGATCTTATTTCTAGATCCATCCATTTAATGGGATCGACTATCACTATTTCGATTCTCCATGAAAAGGCCGACAGTCTTTTAGACCAGGTATTTTCTCTCCTAAGATTGTATGAAAAGCGTTTTAGTGCAAATGATGACAGCTCTGAGCTCATGCAAATCAATCACGCTGCTGGTAAACATCCCGTTTGTGTCCATCCTGATTTGTTTGAGTTGATTGAGTTGGGAAAAAAACATAGTCTCGCTCCGGACAGTCATCTCAATATTACCTTGGGACCCCTGATTCAAACTTGGCGAATTGGCTTTGCAGATGCAAAAGTTCCCAGTCCAGAAGAAATCAAGCAAGCGCTGTCACTCACTGACCCTGATTGTATCGAGTTAGATGCAATTGCCTCCAGTGTTTTTCTGACAATGGAAGGCATGAAAATCGACTTAGGCGCCCTTGCCAAAGGTTATATTGCGGATAAAATCGCTGCTTTTTTAAGAGGACAAGGTGTCACCTCCGCCCTCATCAATCTTGGTGGAAATATCTTAACCATCGGTCTAAATGAAAAGAATAATCGTTGCTGGCGGATTGGCATTCAAAATCCAATCTTGCCACGTGGAAACAACCTAGCTCTTCTGTCCGTTCAGAATCAGTCTGTCGTAACTTCAGGGATATATGAAAGAAAACTGCAAGTAGATGGCAGGGTCTATCATCATATTTTTGACCGCACCACAGGCTACCCAATCGACAATCAACTAGCTAGTCTCACGATTGTTTCATCAAAGTCCGTCGATGGTGAAATATGGACGACCCGTTTATTCGGGGAGAGCCCTACTTCCATCTTAGAGAAAGTCGAACAAGAAAATGGAATCGAAGCCTTCGTTATTACAGAAAATCATCAAATTTTTTATTCATCTGGTCTCAGCCCAGAAATCTTATCCTAAATCCAGAAAGGAACCTACTATGTTAAAATTTATCGGTCTAGTTGGTACAAACTCAAAGAAATCAACCAACCGCCAACTCCTTCAGTACATGCAAAAGCATTTCGCTGATAAAGCAGAAATCGAGTTGATTGAAATCAAAGATATTCCTATTTTCAACAAACCGTCTGATATGCAAGTTCCAGAGATCGTTAAAGAAATCGCTGCGAAAATCGAAGCTGCTGATGGTGTTATCATCGGAACGCCTGAATATGACCACTCTATTCCCGCTGTACTTATGAGTGCCTTGGCTTGGTTGTCTTACGGTATCTATCCATTACTTGGTAAACCAGTGATGATTACAGGAGCCTCTTATGGAACTTTGGGTTCATCTCGCGCCCAACTACAACTCCGTCAAATTTTGGATTCGCCAGAACTCAAAGCTTCTGTTATGCCAGGTTCTGAATTCCTACTTTCTCACTCACTTCAAGCCTTTGATAAAAATGGTGACTTGATTGACCTCGAAACCATTCAAAAATTAGACGCTCTTTTTGATGACTTCCGTTTGTTTGTTAAAATTACAGAAAAGTTATCAAGCGCCCAAGCACTTCTTCATCAAGAAGCTGAAAACTTTGACTGGGAAAAATTGTAAGAACTAGAAGGGAAAGAATCACATGAAATTTGTTGGACTTGTCGGCTCAAATGCAGACCAATCATACAACCGTAAATTACTAGAATTCATCAGAAAACAATTTAAACTGAAATTTGAATTAGAAGTTTTGGAAATTGATGAAGTTCCACTCTTTAATCAAGATGAAAAATGGGACGAATCCTTCCAGCTGCGCCTTTTGTACAACCGCATCACGCGCGCTGACGGTGTCATCATTGCCACTCCTGAGCACAACCACACCATTACAGCAGCTCTCAAGGGCGTCCTCGAATGGCTCTCTTATGAGGTTCACCCATTTGAAAGCAAGCCTGTCATGATTGTGGGAGCTTCCTACTATGACCAAGGAACCTCTCGTGCCCAAGTGCATTTGCGTAAAATCTTGGATGCTCCAGGTGTCAATGCTTATACTTTACCAGGAAATGAATTCCTTCTTGGCAAAGCGAAAGAAGCTTTTGACAATGCAGGCAATATCACAAACGAAGGAACTGTTAAATTCCTTGAATCTTGCTTAGATAACTTTGTTAAATATGTTGAGGTAGTCTCAAAATTGAAAAAACCTAAACCAATTGCTCCTGAAGACTTAGATGTCACGAACCCAATCGCAACAACCATCACAGAAGTTGACCCTGACGATCCAGAATGGGTAGAAAAAGCTGCAAAAGCTGTTGGTGCTGTTTCTGGCGATACCTATGTCAAGCTTGACCATGGTATCCTGACTGTTAACCAAATCGACATGTTCTTAAAGGCTATGCCGTTTGAATTGACTTATGCAGATGATAACAACCAGTTCCTTTACTATAACAACGCTCATCAAGATCCAGACACTATGTTTGCCAAACGTGTACCATCCCAATCAGGTGGCCGTCTCTCAACTCTACACAACTCTCTTCCTGCTGCTCGCATGAAGAACGTGGAATGGGTAGTTGGCGTTCTTCGTAACGGTGATCAAGAGTATGTTCGTACAATCGTGCCTGGCTCACCAGCAGGTGTTATCAATACCCACAACTACCAAGCGATGTACTATCCTGACGGATCTTACGCTGGTATCAACGAAATCGTCTTCAACTTCCAGCCTTGGCTAGATTGGTATCTAAAAACAACTGGTCAACGCTTGGTTGGAGGAAGCGGTCCTTTTGCTCCTGCAGCTGCAGCCGCCGATGCCACTTCTGGTGCTTCAGATACTGGCGGTGGTCACGGCGGTGGAGATGCCGATGCAACATCTGGCGCTAGTGCTTAATCAGAACAGAATGAAAAGAATGGATTTTTACATCCATTCTTTTTTATTTTATTTCATTTCCTTAAAGGCCTTTTCTGCTTCTTCGTTGCTGATTGCTCCAAATTGAATCTTTCCAATTTTTCCTTGGCTATCAATGAGGATTTCGGTTGGAATACTGCGAACCTGATAGGCTTGGAAGATTGCACCAGACGTGTCAAATAGGACGGGCACATCCTTATATCCTTGTTCTTGATACCATTTTGGGAAGTCCTCAACAGACTTCTCTCCTTGGAGGCCCGGTGCTACAATAGACAATATTTCAAAATCACGGTCTTTTTTACCAGCTAACTCGACCAATTCTGGCATGCTTCGCTTACAAGGTCCGCACCAAGAAGCCCAGAACTTCAGATAGACTTTTTTCCCACGGTAATCAGAAAGCTTGACAGTTTTTCCATCCATCGACTGAAGAGTGAAGTCCGGTGCCTCCTGGCCAACTGCAACCAGCGATTGGACACTTGTACTGGACTGGCTTTGACTATCCATCCCCTTTTCGTCAGATGAACAAGCTGATAGTGTCAGAAAAGCTATCGAAGCAACAACTAGCGAAAGAATTTTTTTCATCTTTTTCTCCTTTTATCCAAAAATTCCTGATAAAGCATTTAACTGCCCGAGCATGAGAAGGATTCCCATAAAAATGATTAAGGCTCCTCCGATTTTTTTCATCAGTCCCATATAGGGTTTGATTTTTGAAAAATACTGCATAACGAAGCTAGAAGCTAAAGCTAAGATGAGAAATGGTAAGGCCATTCCCAAAGTATAAACCAGTGTTAAGAGTGCTCCCTGGATAGCTCCATTTCCTCCAGAGGCAGCTAGAGCCAGAACCGAACTAAGGACAGGTCCAATGCAAGGTGTCCAACCAAAACTGAAACTAATACCAAGCAAAAAGGCTGACAGAAAATCATTCCGACGACTGTTTTTCTTAAATTCCACATTTTTCTGGAATTGTAACTGCCTGATATTAATCAGCTCCATCTGGTGAATTCCTAGCAAGATGATGATGATCCCCATCAGATAACGGAATTTCTCATCGTAAATCACTCCACCTAGGAATCCTGCACCAAAGCCTAATAGGAAGAAAACCAAGGAAATTCCAGCAATGAAACACAGGGTCTTGATCAGACCAGTCCAAGCGATCTTTCTGCCTAAAAACTTGACTTCTCTAGGCTCTTCTTCATCCAGTAATATCCCTATGTAGACTGGTAACAAGGGAAAGATACAGGGTGAGAAAAACGAGAGAATTCCAGCCAAAAAGACCGAAACAAAAAATAAACCAGACTCCATCCCAACCTCCTTTAAGATGTGTTTTCAATATTATTATAACAAACGATTTAAATTTTTCCACATTTTGCTACACTATCCTCATTCTTGTATCATTTATCGGAGAAGCAATCAGTAAAAGGCCTAGTTCATTCCTAAACAGCAAAAAAGCCGGAAATTTTCCGGCTTGGATATTGAAGGATAGCGAACTTAATCATCTGAATCTAGTGGCAAATAAAGGCTAATCTGGGTGAATTTATCTGGTTCGGACTGGATTTCCATATGGTAGTCATATCCGAACTGCAGTTTCAAGCGTTGATCGACATTTTTCAGACCAACACCACCTAAGCGAGGGAGAGTCTTGTCCACTGAATTTTGGAGATCAAAGCCGCGGCCGTTATCATAGATAGACAGTATCAGCTGCCCCTCTTCTGCTTTCGACGTCACCCGAATCATGCCCTGTCGGTCAATTTCCTTGATGCCATGGTAGATGGCATTTTCAACCAAAGGTTGTAGTACCAGCTTGGGCAGTTTATAATCAGCTAGAGATTCATCCTCTTCAATCTCATATTGGAGCTTGTCACCATAGCGCTGCTTCTGGATAAAGAGATACTGACGAACGTGGTCAATCTCATCTTTGAGAGCAATCTGTTCATGTCCTTGATTGAGCGCCAAGCGGAAATACTGAGCGAGTGACTTTGTTACCTCAACAACTCTCTTGCTGTCATTAAACTCAGCCATCCAGACAATCGTATCCAAGGTATTATAAAGGAAATGGGGATTGATTTGAGCTGAGAGAGCTCGGAGCTCATAGCGGCGGACATTTTGTTCTTCAGCCTTGACAGCTTCCATTAGTTGTTCAATTTGGTCCAGCATTTTATTGAACTGCTGAGCCAAGTCAACCAACTCTGGAGAACCCTTAGCTTCCGCTCGCAGATTTGAGTCGCCTGCTCCAATCTTCAGAATAACTGCTTGTAGATTCTGGAGAGGCTTAATCCACAAACGCAGGACAAACCAAATACCAGTCAAGCATATCAGGAGTGCTAAAACGCCCAGTCCCATAAAAGAATAAAGCATCTGTGACTGAAGCATCTGCAATTGCTCTAATGAAGCAACGCCAATTAAAGTCCAGTCGCTGTCTGCGATATCAATTTGATAGACAAAAGCTTGTTTCTGGCCTGCGTAACCATCCTTGACCGAAATATAGGGCTGCATAGCTTTCATTTCCTGACTAGAGGAATAAACACTCTTCTTAGGATGATAGACAAATTCATGATGGCTATTGACAATAAAGCTAAAACCCTTCTTTCCTAGCTGAAGCCGATCCAGATAGGCTTTGAGACTGTTATATCCAATATCCAAACGTAAAACCCCGAGATTCTGCCCTGCTTCATCCACTACTTCCTGAGTGACAGAAACAACCCACTTCTCCTTCTCTGATGACAGAGATTCTTTCCGGGCAGGTGTCAAGACAGGCATGGCTCTGGTATGGACAGCTTCCTGATACCATTTTTCATTCATCATATCGGAAGATGTCTGCATACTGATTCGAGAATCTGTTGAGACCACGCGCCCGTCCTTGGTAACCAATACTGCCGACACCAAATCTGGATCAGTCTCAATGATGGTTTTCATCAAAGCCTGAACTGACTTTTCGCTGCTTTCTTGATTCTGAGCAAACTTACGAATCGTTTCTTCCTTGCTCAGTGTGGAGGTAGTTTGTTTTAATTTCTGCAAATAGGAAGCAATAAACTGCCCGCTTTGCTCCATGCTATTGCGCGTCGTCCGCTCTGTCAGCTGCCGAATAGTCTGCGAGCTAGTCTGATAGTAGAGACTCCCAACAGACCCCAAAAGTAAAAGGACCAGCAGAAAAATATAGACAATCAACTGGATAAGAAGCGGATATCGTTTCATTTCTCCTCTCCTTTTTTAAACTGCCGAGGTGTCAGCCCAACCACCTGCTTGAAGCGCTGAGAAAAATAGTTCATATCTTCAAAACCTACCTGCTCTGCTATTTCATAAATCTTCAAATCTGTGGTTAAGAGTAAGAGTTTAGCTTTTTTCATCCGTTCTTGAATCAAATAATCTTGAAAAGGCAAGCCTAGTTCTTTTTTTATGAGAACACTTAGGTAAGATGGACTAAATCCTAGTTGAAAAGCCAAACTTTTCAGACTTAATTCTGGATCAGCCAGTTGTGCATGAATAGCTTCTTCCATCTCAGAGTGCTGCCCCTGATCGACCAAGTTTTGAATCTGGGCTTTTTTACGTTCCTGATCAAGTTTAGTCTGCACCTTGGCCAACATCTCCTCGACATCATCCTTGGAAAATGGCTTGAGAAGATAGTCATCTGCACCTAGCTTAATGGCCGTCCGAGCATAATCAAAGTCATCATAGCCCGTCAGAAAAACGATATGGCACTTAGGAGCTTGGTCTCTGACTAGCTTGGCCAGTTCGAGACCGTTCATCTGTGGCATATTGATATCGGTCAGCAGGATGTCAGCAGGATTTTCCTGAAATTTCTGCCAAGCTTCTATTCCATTTTCAGCCTGGGCAATGACTTGCATACCAAACTGCTCATAGTTTACTAAGGACGCAATCCCCTGTCTGACCAGATACTCATCCTCTACAATCATAATTGAATACACAAGATTCAACTCCTTATTTTTACTGGATTTATTATAGCAAATTTTTAATCAAAATGCTCTTAAACATAATCCAACAGATAACCGTAGCCCTTCTCCTCCATCTCAGCTTTTGGAATGAACTTGATTGACAAACTATTGATACAATAGCGCAAGCCGCCCTTGTCCTTAGGACCGTCTGTGAAAACATGGCCCAGATGGGAATTTCCAACCCGACTACGAACTTCTGTTCGAGTCATATTGAAGCTCTTGTCTTCTTTGTAAGTTGCAACATCCGGACTGATAGGACGTGTGAAACTCGGCCAACCGCAGCCTGAATCAAACTTATCCTTTGATGAAAAGAGAGGCTCGCCTGTCACCACATCCACGTAGATACCAGCATCAAACTTATCCCAATAGCGGTTAGAAAAAGCCCGCTCTGTGTCATTCTTTTGTGTAACTGCGTATTCTTCTGGCGAGAGCTTGGCCTTAATCTCTTCATCGCTAGGCTTAGGATAGCGATTAGCTTCGATAACAGGGTAAGCAGCTTGATTGACATCGATATGGCAATATCCATTAGGATTCTTTTTTAAGTAATCCTGATGATAATCTTCTGCCTTGATAAAGTTTTTCAGAAACTCTTTTTCAACAGCCAAAGGCTTATCATATTTCTTAGCAACTTCATCAAAAACTTGATTGATGGTATTCAAATCTGCTTCATCCTTATAATAAACACCTGTCCGATACTGGGTACCCTGATCATTTCCCTGCTTGTTTTTAGAAGTTGGGTCAATGATGCGGAAATAATGCAGCAGAATTTCTTTTAGCGAAATTTTCTTGGCATTGTAAGTGATGTGAACAGTCTCAGCGTGACCAGTTTGGGAGACCAATTCATACTTGGTCGTGTCGCTCCTACCATTTGCATAGCCAGACTCAGCATCAATTACACCTGGCACACGAGAAAAGTACTCTTCTACTCCCCAGAAACAGCCGCCAGCCAGATAAATCTCCCGCTTGTCCTCTTCCTTGACATCTTCTTTCTTTTGTTTGGTCACTTCTGTCTTGCTCATAGAGGCTTTCTTGATTTGCTCAATATTGGCCTGAGATGGGTTAATAGACATGGAGCCCTTGATTAAGAAAAATAGACCAAAGCAGGCAAGCAAGCCAATCAAAACCAGAAAAATCTTCCATTTGCCTTCCATGCTCATTACTCCTTTCTACTTGATTTCTTTCAGTGTTTTTTCAATATCTTCCTTGCTCATATAGCCCACATGAGTTTTAGCAAGTGAGCCATCACTATTGATAAAGAGAGCAGATGGGTAGGATCGAATACCGTATTCTTTCAGTAATTCTCCCTTGGTGTCCATGAGAACTGGGAAGTCTTTGTAGTCCAAAGACTTGTACCATTTCTTAAAATCATCTGCTGACTTTTCTCCATTAAAGGTCGGAGACACCACCGACAGGACAACATAATCTTTTCCAGACTGCTCCTTAGCCAAATCATTGGTATCTCCAAGAGTGGATAGACAAATAGAGCACCAAGATGCCCAAAACTTAAGGTATACTTTCTTGCCTTTGAAATCAGACAACTTGTAGGTCTTGCCGTCTACTCCTTGCAGACTAAAGTCCTTAGCCATTTTTGTAGCTTGATTAGAATTTGCCTTACTAGTCATGGAACTTTTATCATTTTTAGAAGCTTCTGAGTTCATTTGCTGATTTGAGCAAGCTCCCAATAAGCCAACACAAAGCAGACTGGCAGTCAAAATCGATAGTTTCTTCATCGTTTTCTTTCCTTTCAAAATAAGGAGAAAGCCGACAAAACTGACGACTTCCACCCTTATTGATAATTTTATTTTTCAGATGACATTTCGGATGAATCTTTCATCTCATCCTTCATACTTGAATCACTGGATTTCATGTCATCTTTTTTCATTTCGGATTTATTGTCGGACATCATAGAAGAGTCCTTCATGTCATCCTTTTTCATCTTGTCATCAGACATGCTAGAGTCTTTCATATTCTCCTTCTTCATGTCATCTTTTTTCATATCGTCTTTCTTCATCATACTGCTGTCATCCATCTTTTTCATATCTGAATTTGACTTTTGACTGGAGCAAGCAGCCAAGGCAAAGATACTAAGAGTAGCCATTGTAATGGTAGCGATTTTTTTCATGATATTTCTCCTTTAATTATATAATATTTATCCAAATAATGACGCTAAAGCGTTTAGATTTCCAAGCATTAGCAAAACTCCCATGAGAATGATGAGTGCACCGCCGATTTTCTTAAGCGTTCCCATATAAGGTTTGAGTTTGGCAAAGCGCTGTACTACCCAGCCAGAAGCCAAAGCCATAGCTAGAAAAGGAAGGGCTAATCCAAGTGTATAAACCAACATAAGCAAGCCTCCCTGAAGAGCGCCGTTTCCACCAGAAGCAGCAATTGCTAAAACAGAGCTCAGAACAGGTCCCACACAGGGCGTCCAACCAAAGCTAAAGGTGATACCCAAGAGAAATGCGTTAAGAAAATCACTTCTTTTACTATTCTTTTTAAGTTGGATGCTTTTTTGCTTTTGCAGCTGCTGGATATTGATGATTCCCATCTGGTGGATTCCCAGTAGAATGACAATTCCACCCAGAACATAGCGAAACCAAGGAGCATAGAGGACTTGTCCTAGAGCGCCAGCTCCATAGCCCAAAACTAAGAATACAGTTGATAAGCCAGCTATGAAACATAGAGTCTTAGCCAATCCATACCAGGAAATGTCTTTTCCCATAAACCGAACCGTTTTCGGCTGATCCGAATCCAGCAAAATCCCCACATAGACTGGCATAAGCGGTAAGATACAGGGGGAGAAAAAGGAAAGAATCCCTGCCAGAAAAACAGAAATAAAGAACAAAAAACTTGTTGCCATTTCAAAAACCTCTCTATCAATTTCTGACTCTAGTATAAAATAAAAATCTCCCTAAAAATAGGGAGATCGATTTGGAAAAACTTGAATTTGGTTTTATCTTTGCTAAACCAAGAATTGAAAACGTTTACCAATTGCTGTGGATTTATGTTAGGTTGAGAGTAAATGTAAAAGTGCTTCCTAGGCCACACTGGCTTTCGACCGTTATTTCCCCACCCAGCTGATGAGCCAATTCACGCGCAATAGCAAGACCCAGACCATGCCCGCCTGTCTTCATATTACGAGATGTTTCCACACGATAAAGGCGTTTGAAAATCTTATCCAAATCCTCAGGAGCAATACCCTGTCCTTCATCTTTTACACTTATTGTCAAGATTTGCTCAGTTAATTGAGCCACGACCTCAATTTTAGTTCCTGGGTCTGAATACTTAAAAGCATTATTTAGCAAGTTGACCAAGATACGGGAAAGTTTGTCATAATGGCTCTTAATTTTCGCTGACTCAGGAGACACTTGAATGTAGATGTCTCGCTCCTCCTGCTCAATTAATAGTTGAAATTCACTCATGGCCTCAATCAATAGCTGGTCTAGAAAGACTATTTCGGCTTCTCCATCTGATTCTGATCGAGGCTGGGCATTAAGAGTCAAAACATCCAATTCTTCCACTAGTTTATTTAAACGCTCTGTCTGACGACTAATCGTAGTCAGGTAATGAATCTGCTCCTCTTCCTTGATTACTCCATCCAAAATACCCTCAACAGTCGCCTGAATAGAGGTAATGGGAGTTTTAATATCGTGAGAAAGCTGAGCAATCATCATTCCCTTTTCGCGCTCACTTTCATCAAGTGAATCAAACGTTTCTTGCAAGTTATGAGACATATCATTAAAAGCCTGACCCAACTCCTGAAATTCAATAGGCCCTTTGGCTTCAATCTCTGTTCCAAAATCCTTGCTGGCTATATCCTGAGCTTGTTTTTTCAAATGCCGAAGAGAAGAAAATACTGGCGATAAGAGAATGAGACTGACTGCTGCTCCAATAAAACTAGCAATCAAGGTCATTCCAACTAGAAAATAAATCTCACTTTTCACGATCAACATTCGCTGAACTGCCCAGAACACGAGCAAAATGGTTAATAGACTAGAAATCAGATACCCCACTATAATGTAACTTTTTAATTTCATTTTATACCTCGTGGCCTTTCCATTTTATACCCCAGACCCCAGACAGTTTTGATGGCAGGAGTGTCTGAACTGGCATACTTGGTCAATTCTTGTCTGAGTGCATGGATATGAACATTAAGGGTATTGGTGTCATCTACATAGTCTTCCTGCCACACCTTCTCGTAAAGCTCCGTCTTTGAAAAAACTCTCTCAGGATTGCTAGCTAAAATCCAGAGCAGTTCAAAGGACTTCACTGTTAATTCCAAAAAATGCTTCCCGATGCGAACCTCATGAACCACATGATTCATCACCAAATCACCGAGCTCAATTTGTTCTGTCTCGTCCCCACGCTGAATACGACGCAAGATATTATTGACTCTTAGAACCAGCTCGCGCGGACTGAAAGGCTTAGAGATAAAGTCATCCGCCCCCAAGCTCAAGCCATAAATCTTATCCTGCTCGCTGGTCTTAGCCGTTGTAAAGAGAAAAGGTTGATCAGGTGCGATAGACTGAACCTCACTGATAAAGTCATAACCGTCCATATTTGGCATCATGATATCTGTGATGATCAGGTCAACAGATTTCTTTTTAAAAAGATCTAATCCCTCCACGCCATCTCGAGCCACTAAAACCTGATAGCCAGCCTGCACAAGATAGCGCTTTTGGATATCTAGAATATCCATCTCATCATCAACGAGTAAAATTGTCTTTCCCATTTGCCAATCTCCTGATAAAAACAGTGTTATACTGGCTTTAGTATAACACTATTTTTAGTAATTTTTAAATGATTTGAACCTTAATCTTCTTGTTTTGCTTTCAAACCTAGAAGGCTAAGAATTCCTGCCAAGGCTAGTCCAAAGAAACCAATGGTAGCTGTGGCTGTTTTAGCTTCACCAGTTTTTGGTAACGTAGGCTTATCATTTTTTTTCATCGTATCTGCCATCGGCTTAGAAGTTGGGTGTTCCCCCTTCACATCAGTCATGCGATGATCTACTTCCTTCGTACCCTCAGCTGTACTCATAGAATCTGTTGCAGAAGGCTTCTTATTCATCTGACCTTCTTGAGATGGTGTTGTAGCCATTTCTTTTCCACGAAGCTGAATCGTTACTTGACGAGTCGCGATAAGATTTGTCAAATCTGGTTTGCCGTCTTTGGCGCCATAAACTTTGACAGTAGCTTGGTAACTGTGAGTGCCATTAGCACGAAGTTGGTCGAGAAGGGCTTGTCCGTCTTTACCTGTCGTGTTGCCGTTCAAGTCTACTTCGTAGAAGTATTGACCTTTGGCCAAGCCTTCAAGCGGCAAGAGAGCTGGATTGTTCGCTGTGCCGTTGTCAGACCAAGGAGCCTTGTCTGAAGATTTGAGTAAGAGACGCGTCAACATGCCGTCACCACCGAAAGCTTCATACGGGATGACTTGGTTAACACCAGCCAAGAATGGACCAGGAACATTCGCTTTTTCTAGGTAGCTGGCTGGAACGTCGATATGGTCTTTGATATTTTTAGTTACTGAGTCTTTGGCTGCTTCTTTTGAAACAAGGCCGTTCAGGTTAACAGTTACATTTTTTGTCGCTACGAGATTGGTTAAGTCTGCTTTTCCATCTCTAGCACCATAGACTTTGACAGTCGCTTGGTAAGCATATGTTCCATTAGCGCGAAGTTGGTCGAGAAGGGCTTGTCCATCTTTACCTGTCGTGTTGCCGTTCAAATCTACTTCGTAGAAATATTGGCCTTTAGCCAAGCCTTTAAGTGGCAATAGCGCTGGGTTATTCGCTGTTCCATTGTCAGACCAAGGTGCCTTGTCTGAAGATTTGAGCAGGAGACGCGTCAACATGCCGTCGCCACCGAAAGCTTCATACGGAATGACTTGGTTGACACCCGCCAAGAATGGACCAGGAACATTCGCTTTTTCTAGGTAGCTAGCTGGAACGTCTACTGTATCTTTAGTATTCTCAGCAACGCCTTTTTTAACTTCCTCTGGAGTTGTTACTGATTGAGGAGTAGTCGCTTCACGGTCTTGTTTTGAAACTGCATTAGGAGTTGCCACTGGCTTAGCTTCTTCTTCTTTTGGTTTGTTAACTTCCGACATAACCTTTTCTTCTTTTGGTTCGTTAACTTCCAACATAGCCTCTTCTTCTTTTGGTTTCGCAACTTCTTCCTTAGGAGCTAGGCTAGACTTGTCTGAAGAATTAGTCTCATCGACTACTTCCTTTGTAGTTGGAGTCGTCTGATTTGCAGGAAGAGCTGAATCTACAGCTTCTTTCAGAATTGTCTCTGGCAACTCATTCTTTTCTACTGATGATGAATCTACTTGAAGAACTGGAGCAGGAGTTGAAGTGAGAACATCTGCATGCACAGTGTTTGGTTGCCCAACTAGCAAAAAGAAACCACTAGCAACCACGACGGAAGCCACACCCACGCTTAAACGACGGATTGACCAACGAGTATACTTTTGATTTGGATTGAATTTCATAGGATTCTCCTTTGGTTTATTTTTTTGTTGACTCTAGTATAATCCCCTAAGATTAAAAAGGAATAAGAAAAAATTAAAATTTTTCTTAAATCCTTCTTATAAAATGCTTATATCGCCTTATCACTCATCAAAAACCAGATTAAAGTACTTCATCAAATATTCCTAGGCTTCATCATCGATCACCTACTACAATTGACAATGAATCAAAAAAATCCATCACTTTCGTGATGAATTTTCTTCTTATGCTTCAAATTCAAATGCTTCACCTTTTTGCTTGTTTGGCAAAAGGAGCGAGAGCAAGATTCCAACCAGAGCCGGCAGCAACCAAGGCAGAGAAACTTGAGCAAATGGCAGAGCATTTACTAGATTGAGAATTGCAGTTAGCTTGAATTGTCGTCCCAAAATGCTAGCAAAAGCAATTAGCGTCACCACTGCTATGCTCAACTGCATCCCTGGTTTAGAAAGTGGGAAAAAGCGATTAACCATGACAATCATGACAATTGTGATAGTAATAGGATAAAGAATCTCCAGAACTGGAACTGAATACTGGATAATAGCATTCAAACCAAGATTTGCAATAGCGAAACCAACTAGCGTAAAAATGGTCGCATAAACCTTATAAGACACTTTGGGGAAGGTATTGTGGAAAAATTCACCAGTTGAGACGATGAGTCCAGCTGTTGTTGTAAAACAGGTCACTGTTACCATAATCGCTAGGAAAATTTGAGCCATTGGACCAAAGATAGCCTGAGTTGCAGAAGACAAAACAGAAGCCCCTACGTTTGCACCTTTCGGCAAATTCGCTAGATCAAGTGGGAAGTGATTTCCAAGGAAGGCCAAACCGATATAAAGAACGCTAAAGCCCAGCGCCACAAGGATACCCACGATCCAAATAGTAGAAATATATTCTTTTTTATTCTTGAAACCAAGCTGGTTGAGTGTCGTCACAGCAACCACACTAAAGGCAACTGAAGCCAAAGCATCCAGAGTATTGTAGCCCTGAAGGAAGCCTGCTCCAAAAGCTGAAGCAGCATATTCCGCTGTTGCTTCTTGAGGAGCCGCAGATCCATATTTGGCAGCACCTAGTACAACCAAGACTACAATCAAGAGGGCAAAAATTGGTGTTAGATAACGACCGATACTATCAAGGATTTTTGAGGGATTGAGGGCAATCAGATAGGCCAAAGCGAAATAGAGCAGCGTGAAGCCAAAAAGCCAAATAGTATGAGAACCTGCAGGCAACATAGGCTCAATTCCGACAGAAAAGGCAGTGGTCGCCGTCCGAGGAATGGCAAAGAAGGGACCAATTGAAAGATAGAGGGCTACCAAGTAAGCAACCGCAAACCAAGGGGCAATCTTTTTCGAAATTTCATCAATATAACCCTTGGGATTCAAAGTACCTATAATCAAGGTTAGAATAGCAATACCGACACCTGATAGGACAAAGCCTCCAATAGCTGGCCCAAAATTTTGACCAGATTCCAAGCCCAGCTGAGGTGGGAAAATCAGGTTACCGGCTCCGAAAAACATTCCAAACAAAAGTAAACCGGTCAAGGATCCTTTTTTTATCATCGTCATCTCCAGTCTTTTTAAGATTTTTCCATTATACCTATAAACACCAGTCATTGCAAGAATTTTGAAATAAAAATTGCCTTTTCTTAACCCAAGAAAATCACGAAATATGATACGATTTATTACGAATTATTCTTGTTTGTTTTCGATTTATATCATATATATAATTCCTTTTTTATTAGATGGACTTATGCTATACTAGTTATAAGTTTATTTGCGAGGTTTTAATATGGTACTTCATCTAGTCTGGCTCATTCCTGCTGCTGTATTTGCTCTATTATGTTATCGAGAACCCAGAAGTTTATTCAATGCTTATCTCCTGACCTTCACTCTTATGATGATGGGAATTGTTTTAGCAGGGCTTACGATTGTTAGTCTTGAGCGATTTATTGGCTATACACCAGCTATTATCTTGTTTTTGGCAATACCCTTTAGTGTTTTCGCTTCTACTGTTTATTTGCTTTTTAATGGTCGCAAAATGGTGCAGCTAGAGGGGCTTAGATTGGCCAATCTACTATCGCTTCTCTACGGCCTAGCTATCGTGGGGGTGGGTCTGTTGCATTTTTTCGCTCCACGGTCATTTCTTGCAAATTTGATTTCCTTCGCTGATCTGCTCCTATTTTACGGAACCTTTCTCTATCTTTCCTATATCATCTACGCATTCTTTTTAAATATTTTTCCAATCAAGAAAGAGCCCCAGACTATCATTATCCTCGGCTCAGGATTGTTTGGGGACAAGGTACCTCCCCTACTGGCTCAACGATTGGATAAAGGGCTAGCAATCTATGAAAAATTTAATCGGAAGCCAGTCATCATTGTCTCTGGCGGTCAAGGAGATGACGAGTTAATTTCCGAAGCAGAGGCCATGACAAGATATTTGATGGAAAAAGGAGTCCCAGCTGACAGTATTCTCCTTGAAAATAAATCTCGCACGACGTTTGAAAATCTCACATTCAGTAAGCAGCTTATGCTAGCACATGGACTGGAGCAAGATCGGGTTGTCCTTGTCACAAATTCTTTCCATGCGCTACGTGCTGGCATCTATATGAAACAGGTCGGTCTCAAAGGCCGCAGTATTGGTTCCCGCACAGCCTTCTATTTTCTTCCCTCAGCTTGGATCCGAGAAACTGCTGGCTTGATCCGTATCTACTGGAAATGGCATGCTTTTATCATCGGAAGTCTGCTGCTTCGCTACCTTTTCTTCCTACTTTATCCATAATTTTCATTGTAAAACTCCTTAGAAAATAGTATAATCAAGGTAAGAAAAAAATGGAGGTCAGTCTATAATGAAATTTACCATTGATAAAAGTTTAGCAGAACTTGGCATTAAGAGTGTTGTCCTTGGCATTGCTAGAAACGTTGATCCTCAAGCAGCTTTATCAGAAGCTTTTCTCCAAAAACAGAAGGAAGCAGAAAACTGGGCTTTAAACTGCAATCTAGCAGAAATCACTGACCATCCGACTATCCAGGGCTACTGTGATTTACTGCAGAAAGTGGGGCGCAGTGTTAAAAAGAACCCGCCAACAGTACCAGCTCTGATCCGCAATATCCAACACCGCGGATCCATTCCAAGGATTAACAGCGTCATTGATATTTATAATGTAGAATCCTTGCATTCTCTCCTAGCTATCGGCGGGCACGACCTTGATAAAATCGGTGATGAGATTGAATTTACTGTCAGTCAGAAGGACGATATTTTCCTCCCTATCTTATCCAAGGAAAAGCACGTAGCTCCTACTGACTATGTCTACCGAGATGAAAAAGGCATCCTTGCTTGGCTTGACGTCCGTGACAGTGACCTTTATAAATTTGATGATAGCACCAAAAATGCCATTTTCATTATCCAAGGAAATGCCCATACATCTGTCCAAATGCGACTAGAAGCCCTTGAACGCATTCACCATGATTTAGCAGCAACCATGCCAAATCTCGAATTTGAAACCCATGTCATTCAAGTAGAAGATCTTTAAGCAATTTTTCACCCGACAAGCTTTTGAGGTAAAACTCCATCAATTATAAATCAAAAAGGAAACTCAAGCGAGCCTCCTTTTTTGTATGTCTAGGCTTCTTTCTTATCCGAAAATTGGCTCATATACAAGTCATGATAGAATCCCTTGTCGGCGAGCAGCGACTCGTGATTTCCCTGCTCAATGATTTGTCCATCCTTGAGCACCAAAATCTTGTCTGCCTCTTGGATAGTAGACAAACGGTGAGCAATGACAAAGCTCGTCCGCCCCTGCATAAGAGTTTTCATGGCCTTCTGAATCAAGAGCTCCAAACGAGTATCAACTGAAGAAGTCGCCTCGTCCAAAATTAGAATCTTAGGATCGGCCAAGAGAGCCCGTGCAATCGTCAGGAGCTGCTTTTGCCCCAGCGAAATATTGCTAGACTCCTGATTCATTTCCATATTGTAGCCACCTGGCAAGGTACGGATAAAGTGGTCCACATTGGCTGATTTGGCTGCTTCCACAATCTCCTCATCAGTAGCATCAAGGTTACCAAATCGAAGATTTTCCTTGATAGTCCCCTCATAAAGCCAAGCGTCCTGCAGAACCATACCAAATTGCTTACGATAGTCTTGGCGGGATAGCTGGCGAATATCGTGGCCATCCACGCTGATAGAGCCCTTGGTCACATCGTAGAAACGCATGAGAAGATTGATCAAGGTCGTCTTACCAGCTCCAGTCGGCCCAACAATAGCCACCATTTCACCCGGCTGGACTTCCAGATTAAAGTTGCGAATCAGCGGCTTGTCTGCCACATATTGGAAGTCTACATCTTTAAAGCTGACTTGACCAGTCAAGTCCTTGTCTAGCTGGATAGTATTATCCATGACTTCATCTGGCTCATCCAAAATCTGGAAAATCCGATCTAGCGAAGACTTGGCACTCTGGAGCTGACCTGCCAGCTGGGTAAGGTTTTGGATAGGCTGATTGACCTGCCAGACGTACTGGACAAAGGCTTGCATATTACCGATAGTCAGCTGACCAGCAATAACCTGCAATCCGCCTACCAGAGCTACGATGAGATAGGTTAAATCAGAAATCGCATTAAGGACGGGCATCATGAGCCCTGAGATAAAGCTGGCTTTAAAACCGACTTCCTGCAAGTTTTGAGTAATCGCTCGAAAATCCTCAGCCGAAGTCTCTTCCCGACCGTAAAGCTTGAGGACATTGAAGCCTGTCAGATTTTCCTGGACGAAGCCATTCATAGCACCCAAAACATCCGCCTGCTGCTTAAAGTAAGGCTGGGATTTTTTGAGGATAATTCTTGCTCCCAAATAGGTCAGAGGAATGCTGACGATAACGATCAAGGCCAGCTGGACATTCAGGTAAAGAACCATCCCAATGACCAAAATCAGGGTCATGACGGCATTGACCACCTGCAAAAAGCTTTGTTGAAGAGCATTGGAGACGGTCTCCACATCGCTGGTAAAGCGCCCAATCAAATCACCAAACTGGTGCTTGTCAAAGTAAGAGACAGGAATTTGATTGATCTTATGACTCAGCTCATTGCGCATGTCGCGAACGGTGCTCTGTACAGCATTGGTCATGAAATAGTTAGAAAAGTAAGAACCAATCTCATAAAAAAGGGCACGAATAAAGTAGAGCAACATGATCCAAGCAACATAGCTGCTATTGATGGCTGCACCGGGGACTCCCTTGGCCATATCCAGCAGATTTTGCGTCAGTTCTGTAATGGCAAGCCCTAGGACAAAAGGCTCTAGGACACTCATGACCACGCTGACAATCTTGAGGAAGACTGCAAGAAGCACGGCGGCTTTATAGACTTTTAGATAGCCCCATAAGCGGACAAAACTATTTTCTTTCATCTCTTCCTCCTATTCTTCTGTTAATGATTGGCTGTTGAGCTGGGAATTGGCAATTTCGCGATAGATGGCATTATTTTCCATCAGTTCCTCATGCCGGCCGCGACCCACGATTTCACCCTTGTCTAAGACAATGATTTGATCCGCATCCATAATGGTTCCGACCCGCTGAGCCACGATGAGAACCGTTGCATCCTGAGTCACTTCCTTAAGTCGGCGGCGCAAAGTCGCATCCGTTTTGTAGTCTAGAGCCGAGAAGGAATCGTCAAAGATATAAATATCCGGCTCCTTGACAACCGCGCGCGCAATGGACAGGCGTTGCTTTTGACCACCAGATAGATTGCTGCCACCTTCGGCCAAATGCGTCTCGTAGCGCTCTTCTCTACTCTCGATAAAGTCGCGAGCTTGAGCCACATCCGCTGCTTGATTGAGTTCCTCAGAGCTAGCATCTTCCTTACCATAGCGGATATTTTCAGCGATTGTCCCAGTAAATAGCAGAGCTTTCTGCGGGATAAAGCCAATCTTCTGACGGAGAGCCTTGAGGTTATAAGCGCGGACATCCACACCATCTACCAAAATCTTGCCCAAGGTCACATCATAGAAACGCGGAATCAGCTGCACCAAAGAAGACTTACCAGATCCTGTTGAACCGATAAAAGCGATCGTTTCCCCCGGCTTGGCCTTGAAAGAGATATTATGCAGGACAGGATTTTCCGTCTCACCTGGATAGGCAAAGGTTACATTGTCAAATTCCAGATAGCCATGAGTCTCAGTTTCCGTGATCCCATTCTCATTTGGATCGATGGAAATCGGCATATCCATGACTTCCTTCAGCCGCTCACTAGAAACCGCCGTCCGTGGATACATGGTAAAGAGACTAGACAGGAGCAGGAAGGACAGAAGGGCATGAAAACTGTACTCAATAAAGGCAACCAAATCTCCTATTTTCAGCTCGCCGCTGCCCAGTGGCTTAAGAGCAAACCAGACAATAGCCACAATCATGGCAATGATAATCTGCACAAAAAGGGGCTCCGTCAAACCTGTCAGCTTAAAGAGACGGTTGGAATTCTCCGCATAGATTTCATTTTCATTAGCGAAGCGCTCTTCCTGAAATTCCTCACGGGCAAAGGCTCGAATGACCCGCAGACCGGTCAGATTTTCCCGAGCATACTGGTTGATCTTGTCTAGCGTCTTCTGCTGCTTTTCAGACAGGGGACGCGTCTTGACCGCCACATACCAGACTACGATTGCCAAAAAAGGCACTGAAATCGCCACAATCCATGCCATGGACGGACTGGTCAGGAAAATCATGAGGATGGACGACAGCATCATGATAGGCGTGATAGCACCCATCTTGAGTGTTTGCTCAGCAAACTGCATGAGGACAAAGGCATCACTGGTAATCCGAGTCACCAGCGAAGAAACGCCAATCTGCTCGTACTCATGATGGGAATACTCCTGCAGCTTATCATAGAGATCATTCCGCATATCCCGCACCATGCTGGTCGTTAATTTCCCAGCGGCATAGGAAAGGACGATCCGCCCCAAAATCCCAAGGATAATAACCAGCAGCATGACAAAGCCCCAGAAATACAGGCGCTCCTGATCCCCCTGGTTAATCCCTTCGTCAATCATGCGCGCCAAAACCGTTGGCAGCCCTAGATTGACCACTACAAAAAAGATGGCCGCCACAAAATCCAGCACCAGCCACTTGGGGTAGCGTTTTAAATATGACCAAATGTAAAGCATAATCCCTCCATTTTCTATAATAATAAAAAAGCACTGAAGAGTACTTTTCTTGATTATCCATGCAGCGGGCAAGAGCTCCGCTACAATCTCTAACTGCTCCTAGTATAGCAAATCATGACGGAAATTTCAAATATTCCTACAAAACAAAAGGCGAACAAATTCTCATGCTTCCCAGCAGACAAGAATTTGCTCGCTTTTTTGGTGCCCTCGGAGACAGACAAAGACACACAAGCAATTCCTTATAGGTAAGGTATAACAATTTTAACAGCGGGCTACGTGAAGAGATTAGTAAATTAAACTACGTTTCAATTCCTTATAGGTAAGGTATTACAAAGCGGCTAAACGTAAGAAACTTGTTGAAGGTACAGAAGAGTCTCAATTCCTTATAGGTAAGGTATAACATGACAGAAAAAATTGACTCCAACAATCCGAATAGTCAGATATTATATGGTCTCAATTCCTTATAGGTAAGGTAGAACATTCTTTATTTATATATAAATACTTTTTCCCTAATATGTCTCAATTCCTTATAGGTAAGGTAGAACATTTTTAACTTATTTTCGAAACGCCAAAAAGCTCCGCAAAAAAGTCTCAATTCCTTATAGGTAAGGTATAACAACAGTAATATCGCTGTTTCTATATTGATTGTATCAAAAAGCAGGCCTTTTTTCAAGATTTCGATGAAAAAAGTCGGTCGATCTTTTTGTATCCATCGCTCATAAAACGCTTGGTTGACAGCTTTTAAAAAGGAGGCAAAAAATCGAAAAGATCGACCGACTTTTTAATAGTATTTGTAGGGTTTAAAGCGTTTTAAGTTCCCATCCTGCTGTAAGATTCTCTTAAACTGACGAATGTCGTGCTGGATGAGCTGGGCATAGGTATAGGTCGAGCCTCCCATGACTAGCCTCGTCTGTAGTTTTTCCTCAAAACTTCGCAAGACGATATACTTCCCTTCCCGATTCAGATAAACCGAGCCATCTTCCCTTTCTTCAAAATGCTCTGTGGCATTAATTTGATGTTTATTGATCAAACTCAAAATCACTCGATCCACGATAACCGGCTTCATATAATCCGCAAAATCCAGATGCAAACTATAAGGACGATTATTTGAAGCATGGAGCACTCCGATTTTAGGATCCAGTCTAGCCTGCCAGATCAAGCGGAGAACACGACTGTATAAAATCGTATTGCAAAAACTAATCAAGGCATTCAGAGGGTCTCGTGGTGGCCGTTTGGTTCGCTTAACAAAAGAAAAACCACTTTGATTCAGAATCTCATTGAAGATAGAGTCAGCATTGTAGGGATTGTGGCTACTCTAGTTTCCCCCTCTTCAGCAAAATACAATTAAAAATTATCTTCTATCTAAATGATCCGTCTATCATATTTTTCTACGGCTCATTAGTCTTAGAAAGAAGGCGAGGATTCTGGGCGATAAAGTCCATTGTGTAAGTTTTCAAACGTTTTTCAGACTTGAAATTTTCTTCATCCAATACCCAATAAACCTTGCTTTCACTGAACGAGCAAGCAAGATTAGTTCTTCAAGTTAAAAATGAATAATTGGCGCGTGACATTTTAAGTCTAGCTCTAACTTACAATTCCTAAATTCCATATCCATTTTATCCTCCTATTCTTCAATCACAAACATTCCGAATCCCATCGAATTCTTCTCACCAAGCCCAACTTGATAGAGGAAATCCAACACCTCCGCATCTCCTCTTATCTCAAATTCTCCTCTCCAACCTGTTATGAGAAAGTCTTTGTATTTGGTAACAAATTTATTTTTTAAAGAAAAATTTATCGGCTCTATATCAAATCTACCTGTCGGTACTTTATGATAAAAAGCTTGATATTTCCTCTCAAAATTCTCCATGATTCTGCTATGAAACTCCGTATCAAACGGATTGTAATACAATGTTTTTTTGGTGTCAGCATCTGTAGAACGAACCACCAAGGGAGAAATCATCCGAATCTTATAAGAAGTCCCCGTCAATTTCTTCTCTCCAATTTTTACATTTAAAATTTTTACAAGATTTCGAACAATTCGCAATTCATCTAGATTTGACAAGGCCTCTGCAATAGTGAATAAAATGGATTGATCAATCGTTCTAATTTCGAACCGCACCTTATCAAGAAACTCTATTCGTTTTCCTTGCATTTTATATTGACCTTGCAACAATGAAAACGTAAACAACTTAAAATGTTTATCCTCTAACTGATAGCCCCTCTCATGAAGTTGTACAGATAAGTCTTCCTTATTTTTTAATAAATTATAAATCATCGATTGAAGGAGGTAATTATAGTTCACCGGCAAGATAAACTGATCTATTTTTTGCAGTTCAATCAATAATTGCATCCTAGTTTCCTCCTTAAATTAATATATGTTTGTCCTATAGTATTGATATTACATCAATTTGTAAACGCTGTCAAATCGTAACATTAAAGTTTATCAGCTTTAGTAAACTAGAACATTCCTTTCAATTCCCCCAATTCAATGAAGTCTCTTCAATCTTGATGTAAAAACTTTATTCCTAAAAATACAAAACACCCCCACGATATTTTGTGGGGGTGTTTTTAGGGAAGTTTCAAAAGAAACATCCCATTTTTTGAATCACCTTAACTCAACGAAAAGGCTTTAATACTAGGCTTTCAGTCCTAAGCAATCGATAAACGATTATTTAAGAGTAAGAGTTGCATAACTGTTCTAAAACTAATAATATCAATGTTTTAACTTGCTTCATTTTATTTGGTGGGGTCTTGGTGGGAGAGTTCTGTTAGCCCTATGTTCCGTAAAGCTTGAGTTATTTCAGCTCCACCACTAACTCTTTCCCTATCGTATAGATGGGAATAAGTATTAAGCGTAGTCGCTTTATCAGTTCGCCCTGAACGAGCTGACACATAAACTACATCTTTCTTCAAGACATTAATCATAAACGAATCATGACTATGCCTTAGTCCCTTCCCAGTAATAACGGGTACACCTGCTTTTTCTGCATGTCTTTTTAGCATTCGACTCAGCGTAGTCTTGTGCATGGGTTGATCAAAGCGAGCTAGCACATAAGAATCATCATTACAATTAACCTGAATAGCTCTCCAGTTTTTTAAGACTTTAAGTGTTTCGTCATCAATTTCAATGAATCGCATTCCTGCTTCTGTTTTCGTTTGCATTTTACGGATATACTTACCATTACCAATTGATTCAAGAGTAGATTGAATATGTATGACCTTCTTATCTAAATCAATATCAGACCAAATCAGACTCAGTCCTTCTGATACACGCATACCAGTCATAAAGTATAGCCAAACAGCTGTATAGTGTTGACGGTCATCATATTTAGTCAAGTCAAAAGTCTTTAATACTTTCTGCAGCTCATCTAATCTCCAAAATTTCGTTTCTGGTCTTCTACCTTTAGGATTATCCAACTTTTTACAAGGAACTGATTCAATGTACTCTAATCTTTCAGCATATCCTAAACACTGCTTAAATCTTGACCACAATCCTTTAGCATAATTAGGAGAATAATCTTCAATCAATTCAAGCCTGTATCTTTCACAATCTCGAACACTAATTTCCGTTAGTTTCTTATCACCGAATCGCTCTACAAATGAATTATACTGAACAACTGCTGTTTTGTAAGTTGTAGATTGAACAGATTTCTTATAATATGGAAGATAGACTCTTTTCATGAACTCTCTGAAAGTAATATCTTTATCGTCTTCCCTCTTAATCGTAGCTAGATATTGTTTCTGATTAAATTCTGCACGTACACGGCAAGCTTCATCAAATGCTTGCTTTTCAGTCCTAAAATCATTTCCGAACTGATCTTTATAGGATTTTCTACGTTGACGTTTTCCAGTCTTCTTATCAATACCAAATTCAATTTGATAGTAGATTCTACCTTTACTATTGCGTGATACACCTTTATATTTTTTTACCATTTAAGCGCCTTTCTATTTTAATTTAAAGGCAACTCAAATCCCAACAGTTTTTCTACAATATAGATTGGAGCAAGGTTTAATCTTACATTGTCAAAGGGCGATTTATTTAATTCTACCACATTGCTTGAAAAAGCTCCAGCATCATAAAACTCTTGAACTGCTATTGCCTTAGCTTGTTTAATAATATTCCTCGCAGTATGCTCAGGAAATCCCAAATCTATCAACTGATGATGAGTTATTGTTTTGTTCTTCATTTATTTTTCCTTTCTTCTACTGTGTCTCCTTGAATCTAAATACTTTGCAAAAAAGTAAGTTTTATCCATAATTAAACCTAGCAACTGCTGATTCTCTTTTCTAGCATATCTGACTAAGTTGTTAAACTCTGTAAAATTATGTTCTTCTATGATGTCAATTACCATTGAAAGAAATTCGTCATTGTTGTTGCTGATAAGAAATTTATCCAATTCAAACCCACATCCACTTTCAATTTCTTCAATATCATAGGGACTTTTATCAGGGTTTTCTGCATGAGTAAAATAGTCATACATGCCCTTTGGTGATATAACAGGTTCAACATGAGCAGGCCCGTTTAATTTATCTTTGATAAGCTCCGACACTTGAGCATGACTTTTAAGAGAATCAAAGTAAAATGCACCATGTTTATGTGCTTTCTTAAACTCGCCTGTCTCTTTGTTAACGTCTTTGTCGTGCCAAGGAGAGAGAACGAAGGGAACGTGAATCCCTTCAAGGACTTCTAAATAGTTATGTGGTGCACTTTCTTTATAAAAAAGAAAAGCCCACTTGTTGGAACGTTGTTCTTTTGCCATAGACAAAACTTCTCGCTTTCAAAATTTTTTATTTATATCTATAAGGAGATTCAGAAGGCTAAATTCGGAACAGAACTAAATATTTTTTTATGTTTCGGCATTTTTGGATGATTATTGATTATTGGATAATTTGGGGGTCGTAGTAGCCCCCAAATTATCTTGGCCAATAGAAAAGAGGGAGCTATTTGGCTACTGCTAAACGCAAGCCATAGCTCCCCTCTTTTATCGTTTCTTACCAATCAACCATAGGTTATTGTGTAACCGATTAGGGGTGGAGAAGTAGTAATCTGGATGTTGGCTGGCTATTTCTTCTTTTAGTTGAGAGGTCATATCTCCTAAGACCTTTTGTCCTTGTTGGTCTTTTGGGACTTTTATGAAGACTTTGACTTCATCTTTTCGGATATCTACCACGCTTTTATGAGCATAGCGATTAAAGCTACTATTTATCGGGTTGTAAGTGGTAATGGTGTGGTTATTAATGGTTGTGACCTTCTCCGATTTTTCCCGTTGTGTCAGAAAATGACGAAATTTAAAAGTATGATAGATAGATTTGAAATAGTTGATTAGATTATCACAACGAAATCGAGTTGAGAATTCAATACTCACTGATACTAATAACAAATAGAAAAGGAAGTACATTGCTATGTAAGAGTAGTGACTCCCTAATACCAAATAAAAATTGACTTTAGAGAGGTCAAGTGCAATAGGAAGCTTTGTATCAATTGTACTTGCTAGAAAGCGTAGTGCCTCTCCGAAGAAACCTGTTAAAAGAAAAAATATAATTAAGTTGATATTGAAGTTAAAAGTCTTTATAAAAAACGATCTTTTTATCATCAGATAATACCTTTCTTAGTGTAATACGTTGGACAGAGTAAAGGGAGTACTTGATAGGGATGTTCATTATCAATCACCTGTATCAAGCCTGTACCGTGTCCAATGGGAATCACAATTCCTTCGGGGTCTAGATCGGGAAATAGGAATTGGGTCGTTTTTTTATTGATATTTCCAATTTGAATGAGAACATTTAGCTGTTCACGAACAGAAATCGGAATGGTAGTATGGTCGAATCGTTGACTGACAAGAAGCAAGTGAATTTTAGTAGCTCGTCCAAGTAGGGCGATTTGTGATAAGAGAGAAAAAAAAGATTCCTTGATAGTTTTATTTACACCCTCAGATAGGGCAAGTACCTCATCAATGACAATAGTCAGATGAATGAATTCCTGACGTGGATTATCATATAAGAGTGCCTGACGTTGTTGAATAAGATGCAAGCATTGACTCAAATGTTCATTAACTTCTGAAACAAAATCTGACTTGGAACGATTCTCTACTGGGTGAATCACAGCAATTTGATGTTCACGAGCAAATCGACTTGGGGAATCGAACTTAGGGTCTACGATAATAAGGTCACTCTGATTTTTAAGGACGGATAGCAAGTAGGTGAGAGCGTAGCTTTTACCTGAACCTGAATTTCCACAAATAGCCATATGATTGACTTTATCAAGATTAAGAGTGAAATTTTCCATAATTGGAATCTGATTTTTGGGCAAACTTGTTGTATATCTATCAAGGTCAGGAATGACCAATCGTTTTGAAATTCCTACCTTCCACGGAAAGAAGAGTCCTCGCTGAACATGGATATCATCCGTTTTTAGAGGGACAAAGTATGTTGCATTTTGCTTCAATAAAGTATAATGTGGGTATAGGGATGCGTTAGCAATCAAGAAAATTTTATTATAGAGTTCATTATCTAAAATATAGGCACAGGGAAGCCGTGGGATGAAGATGAAACCGTTTTCTTGAATGACAATGTTAAAACTGTTTGTATAACTTGTTTCGCCTTGCATCAAGGCTCCAAGAGCCATATTAAGGCTCTGGAGCAAGTATGATTGCAAGACGGCATCTGTTTTAGATACCATTATTTAACCTCCTTAATGCCATCAGCTTTAAAGTAAACGTTATAGCGTACTTCAACGGCTTGAAGGTTATCGAATTGAATCAAACTCATGAAATCAGGTAGCTTAATTTTGTCTTCAAACTTAACTTGGAACGGTTCGAGTCCTTCTTGGATGAAGGTTGCCTTGTAAGCGATAATTTCGCCAGTAGGCTTTCCATCCTCAAAGAGTTGCTGTGCTTCTAGTTCGGTACTCAAGCTATGAATGGGTTTTTCAGGATTCACATATTGCGATGCGGCTGCAACAGAGTATCCACCTTGTCTATGTTTGGTCTTAATAGTCATATTTTATTCCTCCATATGAGTATTTTGAGTGATATGCTCGGTTTATGTCGTGAGCTGGAACATTTTTAGAGATATTTCATACCCCTATCTATAGGAGATTTGGAAGGGCATTTTCGGAATTTTTTTATAAAAAAATCAAAATATTTTGAAATGACTTTTCCGTAATTATTGAAATTTGCTACATAATTAACTAATAAAGAAAAATATTTTTAGTTCTTTAATGTATAACTTTATTTTTTATGAATTATCTGTTATACTTTTGTTAGTTTATAAAATAACAAAAGAGGAAAGAAACATGTTTTCAGGTCAACGATTAAAAATACGTAGGACAGAACTGGGATACACTCAAAGTCAAATCGCAACCGTGCTTGGAGTCAATCGTACTTCTTACCATCAATGGGAAGCAGGAAAAGCTCAACCTAACAAGAAGAATTTGTCCGCTCTAGCAGAATATCTTAAAGTAGATGAATTTTATTTTGAATCAGAGTACAAAATTGTTAGCAGCTATCTTCGACTCAATCCAGTCAATAAGCAAAAACTTGAAGATTATGCTGTTGAGCTGTTAGAAAATCAAAATAAAGTTATTCAGCTTTATTCTATCCAAGTTCTTGATGATATTGCCCTTTCAGCAGGCTCAGGGGAATCAATCGGTAATGAGTATGACATTAAAGAAGTATTCGCAGAAAAAGACTATTCATATGATATTGCTACATGGATTAAAGGGAACTCAATGGAACCAAAGTATCTTGACGGAGAAGTCGCCTTGATTCGTGAAACGGGATTTGATTATGATGGGGCGGTCTATGCCCTTGTAATTAATGGCGAAGGTTACATCAAGAGAGTTTATCGGGAAGAAGAAGGTATCAGACTTGTTTCTTATAACCCTACTATTCCTGATAGACTTATATCTTATGAAGAAGAAATCAAGATTGTTGGAAAAGTTATTGGTCATTTTATGCCAGTAGTTGGAGGCTAAGATGAAGATTGATGAAATTCTTTGTATTGATGACGGCAAGCCTATCTTCAGCTGCTATTTGAAAGAGTATGATATAGCTAGTTTTGCATTGACATTGCGTTATAAGTGGTTTCAAAAGAGCAATTATCACATCACAAAAGGAAAAGATAAAAATAGTTGGTTTAACGCTTTAGTATTGGCAGAACATGAAGAGATTTCTCAGTATGTGGAAAAATTTTATATAATCAAACTCTCGGATTTCAAGATAAATTGCAGGGAATCTAAATCAGAACTTTATAGTATCGTTTCTTACGAGGAATAAGCGATGGGGTATATTGACTATTCAAAAGAACCTCGTTCTGATATTGCTTTCGTTGATATGAAATCTTTTTATGCTTCTGTTGAGTGTGTAGATAGAGGGTTAAATCCTCTTACTACTTCTCTCTGTGTTATGAGTCGGGCTGATAATTCAACAGGCTTGATTCTAGCTTCTTCTCCTATATTTAAGCAGGTCTTTGGGAAATCTAATGTTGGCCGCTCTTATGATTTGCCTTTTGATATTGGGACAAGAAAATTCAACTACTGCAATGCTAAAAGACAGGGCTTACCCTTATCCTCTAAGTATATCTCTTATGTGGAAAGTTGGGCAAAAAGAACCTTAATTGTACCCCCTCGAATGGATAGATATATTGAAAAAAACATTGAGATTCAGCGAGTCTTTCAGGACTATGCAAGTGTTGATGATATTCTTCCCTATTCTATTGATGAAGGCTTTATTGACCTTACAAGTTCTTTGAACTATTTTATTCCCGATACAAATCTAAACCGAAAGGAAAAACTTGATCTTATTTCTGCTAAGATTCAACATGATATTTGGAAGAAGACAGGAATTATTTCTACTATTGGAATGAGCAACGCTAACCCTTTGCTGGCAAAGTTAGCTCTTGATAACGAAGCAAAGCAAACTAACACTATGAGAGCAAACTGGTCATATGAGGATATAGAAAGTAAAGTTTGGTCAATTCCTAATCTTACTGACTTTTGGGGGATAGGAAACAGAACAAAAGTCAGACTAGAAAAACTAGGAATCCATTCGATTAAGGAGTTAGCTAATTCTAACCCTGACCTTCTTAAAATGGAATTTGGAATAAACGGGGTGCAGCTTTGGTTTCACGCAAACGGAGTAGATGAGAGTAATGTCCATCAACCTTATAAACCGAAGTCGCACGGATTGGGTAACTCGCAGGTTCTTCCCAAGGACTATGTAAGACAAGGTGATATAGAGCTTGTCCTAGCTGAGATGGCAGAGCAAGTTGCTATCCGTTTGAGGAAAGCTAAGAAAAAGGCAACAAATGTATCTATCAATGTGGCCTACTCTAAAATCGAGCATAAGAAGCCAATAAATGCCCAAGGAAAGCTAGAGGCAACAAATAATACAAGAACACTGACTGACAAAGCACTAGGGCTTTTTAGAGCTAAATATAATGGTGGAGCGGTCCGCCAAATAGGAGTTTATTATAGTGGATTTGTGAATGAAAATTATACTGTCCTCTCTCTCTTTGATGACCTAGATGAACTGGACAAGGAAAATGATTTACAAACTGCCATAGATGGTATTCGTAACCAATTCGGCTTCTTGGCAATCCAGAAGGGAACTAGCTTATTAGATAGCTCCCGTAGTGTTGCTAGAAGTAAGTTGGTTGGTGGTCATTCGGCTGGAGGATTGGAGGGATTAAAATGAGTGTTGACCGCTCTTATTTACCGTTTAAGTCTGCCTGTTGTTATCAGGATAGAGGGATGCAAAAATGGATGGGCTTCTTCTTATCTGAGCATAATTCTGCCCTTTCAGATAATAAGAACAGAGTTGACTTTGATTGTAATCTATCAAGTACTGAACGCTATCTCCTCCTATCTCAAGCTTATTTTAATAAGTTAGTGGTAGCTATTTCTGTACGGGAAGAAAAAATAATTCAGCACTATCAGGGACGAGTGAGCGAAATTTCTCGATCTGCTATTCTCTTAAAGAACGAGCAGAGCTATATTCGTATAAAAATTCCGGATATTTTAACAATCGTCCAAGTAGAGGAGGTAATTTAAGATGAATCAGCTTGACTTTCATAGGAACGAATTACAATTAGATTATTTTTCAGATAGTTATCGCAAATTTGAAAGCGACTTTTACCGTTTTTCAGCTATGAATGTCCCTTTGACCTTTCTGACGGATGACCTTCTCTTGACTATGGCAAAATCTCAAAAGAATTATTTTAAGCTCAATAAGGAAAACGCACTAGACAAGCGAGATCACTACTTTCTCTTCCGTGTTGAAGCTAGTCGGGATAATAAGCTGATTCGAATTTATCAATACCAAGGAACAGTACTATATATGGAACATGAAAAGGAATAAGTTTTGAATTTACAATAAATAGGATTAAGATTTTTTACGTAGGGTAGCTGATATATCATACTATTTTTACCTATATATCAAATTATGGGCACGTATTCTAAAGATATTTCTCTTTATAATAGAGACTTTCAACGAGAAAGAATAATAAAAACTATTTTTTATAATTCGTTTCAAAATATTTACGAAGTCTTCTACGTGCAGACAAAGTATAACAAAGAAAAGTGCTATAACTGAAAAAATAGTTCTAATACCTCAAAAATCGTGCCTAGATTATTATTTATATAAAGTTAGTATTCTAGAAATATGTTTAAGACATCTGTATAAAAAAACTGCTAGCAATAAATTATTGCTAGTAGTTTTTTTTATCATTATTTTTGTAGTTTCTTTAAAACATATTTACATGCTTCTAAATAGTATTTTTTTGCAGTCTTGTCAGAACGACAAATTAGCTTACAAGCTTTAGAAGCGCTAAGTTTATTTTCAAACATAGCTACAAAAACAATACGATGTTCTTCATCTAATTCAGCTAGTGCTTCATGATAAAGCTGATTATTAACGTTATCAACAATATAATGTTCTGCAGTATATTGTTCAGTTATAATAAGTTCCTGAAGCGTAGTGTTTCGATTATTTTTTGATACTATAAAATCTAGACTAGAGATAGCATGATATCTCATTTTACGTAGATAGTTTTCTTCTTCTCTATCTAGATCATCTAAAATCTTAATCCAGCGCTTGCGCTCATTTTCTTCTAGATTAACAAGCAGTTGATCATTTGAAATATATTTTTTCATTTCATGTCCTCCGTTTTTGAGATTTATAATCTTTAAAACAATGAAATGAAATATATATGAGCATTATTGAATATCTCTAATAGTGAAAATTGTACACTAAAAACAGACGAAACAATTTTATGCAAGATACGACTGTTGTGTCATATCATCATATATGTTTCAATCTCATTTTTTGTGCACAAAAATTAAAGATTATTTTTTATTGTTTTTGAGAAGTCTTTTGACTTCTCTAACTATATTATATTTCATGATATCGCTAGAGAATTTTATGACAAAATTGAGAGTCAAAAAATGATAAATTTTTTTTTAAAAATTTATCATTTCTATTATTTTGGCTTTAAAGCACAGTAAACCGAGTAGTGCTTTTGAGGGTAAAATAATTGATACTCCTAGTATTAGTAATGAACGAAAAATAAAAAAAACTTAGACTGAAAAATTCTCGCCCAAAAAGAATTAAAAGAAAGATTTCAGCTTCGGCTCTAGAAACTTTATTAAAATATAATTTTTTAATTAAATTTTATTCACTATATTTGTCATAGATGCATAACCAAAGAAAGAATTAGGGGGTATATTATTAATATTTCAATTTTTGAATCACCAATAATTTTTTGTTATCAAATATTCAGGAAAATTTTGTTATTGTTCCACATTAAATAGGCGTAATCAAAAAATAATTTTCTAGGACATTAGATACAACATCTTGAATTTTACAAATTTTAGAAAAGACTCTACTACTTTCAAAATCTTGAGGAATGCAATATAAAAAGAGGAGCTTCATTATGAAGCTCCTCTTGTTTTTAATTGTCCGAATTGGTATTCTTACTTCAAATATAGGAATTACGAAGCCTATTTTATTGTTTACATTTAGCAAATCAAGAGATTCTACAAAAGATTCTCTTTTACTCTCAAGACCTCCGAGAGCAATATGGCTCTATCAACTATTACTCTTTTGTTTTCAAGGAAAACAAGATGACTATTCTTTAGATTAATCAAAGATAAGATAGCTCTTCTTAACCCTATATTTAAAACTATGTTAAAACGTTTTTGAATAATAGGAATAATATTTTGAATTTTCTTACTCAAATGCTAATCCAGAGGCCACAAACAACCTCATCAAGGTCATCAAGCGAAATGCTTTTGCCTTCCGAAACTTTGACAACTTTAAAACTATAATTCTTCTCACTTTAAAAATACAAAAAAGGAGAGAACCAAATTGGTTCTCTCCAACATATGTCTTTTCCTTTAAACCACTATAATTCACAAAAAATTAAAGACCCCACCAAACTTTCATTTGGTGGGGTCTTGGTGGGAAATAAAATCATTTTCCACCCTATTTCGCTTTTTGACATTGCTCAAAACCTTGCTACGCTGGGATTTCGCAATGCAATTGCGTACCCTTATTATTTAAGAGTAACTGAAGCTCCAGCTTCTTCCAATTTAGCTTTGATTTCTTC
>ERZ773070.381-NODE-381-length-33501-cov-8.135293_pt1 | contig 33501 bp, 36 predicted proteins | sample MGYA00580618_ERZ773070 | MGnify/ENA primary metagenome ERZ773070 (study PRJEB29015, sample SAMEA2738023) | human oral metagenome | biome: human oral; feature: human-associated habitat; material: dental | place: China | collected 2019 ... | reverse complement strand
GCTGTTAGAACAGCACCACCTGCAGCTCCACGAAGTGTATTGTGAGATAGTCCCACGAATTTGTAGTCGAACAGATTATCTTCGCGTAGACGTCCTACTGTGATTTGCATTCCTTTTTCGTTATTACGGTCTAAAACAGGTTGAGGACGATCGTTTTCTTCATAGTATTTAATAAATGGAGTAGGTGCTAATGGTAATTCATGTTTAGAAATTTCTGGAGTATGATTTTTAATTTTTTCAATTAAAGTTTCTAATCCTGGATCGTTTTCTAAGTTGAATGATACACAAGCAAGGTGTCCATCAAGCACTGGAACACGAATACATTGAGCTGATAGATTCATAGAGTTATCAGGAACAATTTTGCCATCAACTACTTTACCGAAAATTTTAAGTGGTTCTTTTTCACTTTTTTCTTCTTCTCCACCGATATAAGGAATGATGTTTTCTACCATTTCTGGCCATTCATTAAAAGTTTTTCCGCTTCCTGAAATTGCTTGATAAGTACAGATTGAAGCTTCTTTAACTCCGTATTCTTTAAGTGCGTTAAAGATTGGAACATAGCTTTGGATTGAACAGTTAGGTTTTGTTACTATAAATCCTTTTTCAGTTCCAAGACGTTTTCTTTGAGCTGGTACAACATCAAGGTGTGCTGAGTTGATTTCTGGAATAATCATCGGTACATCGTCTTTATTTCTATTTGCTGAGTTATTAGATACAACTACTACTTCGCGTTTAGCGTAATCTTCTTCAAGTTTGATTAATGCTTCTTTGTCTAAGTTGATTGCACAAAATACCATGTCAATACCATCAGCAACTTCATCAATTTTATATAAGTCTTCTACCAGTAATTCTTTTGCATATTCTGGAATAGCTTGGTCTAGTTTCCAGCGCCCATCCATTAGTTCTGCGTATTTTTTTCCTGCAGAACGAGGTGATGCTGCTAATTTTACAACATCAAAGTATGGATGATTTTCTAATAATAGTAATAGGCGTTGACCTACCATTCCTGTTGCTCCTAATACAGCTACTTTTGATTTTTTCATTTTAATTTCTCCTTTATATCGAATAGTTTTTTGAAAAACTCTTTTTGAAATAGATTAATCTATTACTAGAGTTCCTTTTGTATCTACTTTTAGTAGTATAGGTTGCCATTTATACTTAAGTTTGGCAAGTTCAGTTTTAATTTTTTCTATATTATTTTCATCAGCAACTATATTCATAAGTGTTGAGCCACTTCCTGAAATAAAGAATGCTGCACTATCTATTTTTTGACAGATATTACGTACTTTATCATATTCATGAATAATTTCTTTACGATATGGTTCATGAATCTTATCTCCCATAACTTTTTTTAGTAAGGGAAGATTATAAGTTTCAAATGCTTTAATTACTGCACCTAAACGTGATAGTGAGTACAATGCATCTTTTAGTAAAATCTCTTTTGGCATAACTTTACGAGCTTCTTCTGTCGAAGTTTCAAAGTTTGGAATAAGTGCTAAAAAGTTAAAGCGTTCATCTACATTGTAAGTAACGGTTACAGCCTCGTTATCATCAGTTGTGCAAGAAGCGCTTAAGTTACCAAAGATTGCTGGTGATACATTATCAGGATGACCTTCAATCTCGTTCGCTATAGTAAAGATTTCTTGTCTATCTATTGGTGTATTTGTAAGTAAGTATGCTCCATAAATACCTCCGACAACACAAGTTGAACTACTACCCAAACCACGTGAAATAGGGACATCATTTTGAATAGAAATTTTCACACCAGGAATAGTTTTTCCAAGTCTATCTAATGTGGTAAGAAATGATGTATAAACTAAATTGTTTTTGTTAGCGAAGCGTTCTTCAAACCCAACAAATTCGACACCATCTTCTAGCAATTCAAAGTCAAAGGTTGTGTAAAGATTTAATGCAATACCCAAGCTATCAAAGCCACAACCAACATTTGCCGATGTAGCAGGTACTCTTACTTTTGCCATTATAGTTCACCTAATTTCTCTAATATGTATTTTTTCATATCTTCTTTATTAATTACATCTTTATGTCTAATTTCTTTTTTATCTAAACCTTGTAGATTTTCAGGAATATCTACTTTAGTTTGTTCGTGTAATTTTTCCATTAAAGTAAATTCATCTTCGTTAGAAGGAGTGTTTAATGAAGAATATACACTTTCTGTGAATTTGTATGGAGATGCTGTTGATAAGACGATATTAGCATGATTTTTATCCAAATTGTCTAATAATACTTTATAAGCAACAGCGGTATGTGTATCAAGTAGATAATTATCTTTATTGTATATTTTCTTAATAATTTCTTTTGTATCTTCGTCGGTAGTATATCCTGCTTGGAATTTTTCTTTTATAATAGAAAGAAAGTCTGGTGTAACTTCGAAACGTCCAGTTTCTTTTAAGTCTTTCATAAGACGTGCTATATATTCATTATTACGACCACTTACATAGTAAAGTAGTCTTTCCAAGTTACTTGAAATAAGAATGTCCATACTTGGCGAAACTGTTTTAAGGAAATCACGATTTTTATCATATACGCCTGTAGTTAAAAAGTCGTATAGTACGTTGTTATTGTTACTTGCACAAATCAGTTTATTAATAGGTAAGCCTATTTGCTCTGCGTAGTAACCAGCTAAAATATTACCGAAGTTTCCGGTAGGTACTACGAAATTCACTTTATCACCTAGGTTTATTTTCTTATTATTAACTAGATCAAGATAAGCTACTACATAGTAAACTACTTGAGGAATAAGTCGACCGATATTGATTGAGTTTGCACTAGATAGTTTTATATTTTTTTCTAGTAGTTGTTTTTTGAACTCATTATCTACAAATAATTCTTTAATACCACTTTGAGCATCATCGAAGTTTCCATGAATGGCACAAACTTTTGTATTTTTTCCTTCTTGTGTTTGCATTTGAGTCTTTTGAACTACACTTACTCCGTCGTTAGGGTAGAATACCATGATTTTTGTTCTGTCTACATCTTTGAAACCTTCTAATGCAGCCTTACCAGTATCGCCACTTGTTGCCGTTAAGATAAGTATGTCATTTTTATCGTTAACTTTTGTTAAAGCTGTTTTAGTAAGTTGTGGTAAAAGTGATAGTCCAACATCTTTGAAAGCACTTGTTGGTCCTTTGAATAACTCAAGGATATATCCATCACTTAGTTCTACTAATGGTGTAATTTTTTCATGAGAAAATTTTCCACGATAGGCATTTTCTACACAATTTTTAATTTCTTCATCTGTAAAATCAACAAAAAGTTTTAATACAGCTTCTGCCACTTGATAATAATTTTTGTCTATTAAGTTGTTTAAATCTAATTTTTTTTCTCCTAGATTTCTTAAAACAAATAAACCACCTTCTTCGCTAAGTCCTTGAAGAATGGCTTCACTAGGATTTATTTTCCTATTTTTATTTCTCGTACTTTCGTAAAACATATAAAATCTCCTTGCTTTATCGTTGTATATATGATACAATGTTCTTTGTAAAAATACAAGTGTTTTTTGTAAAAAGAACATAAAAAATTATATAACATTAATTTTACACTAAATTTTATAATAAAAACAGCAGAAAGTTGTAAAATGCTATAGTTTTTATTGTATAAAAACTATATAATTATAGGTAAATAATTTTTCTTTAAAAATGGAGTAGAGTTTTAATTAATGCTGCTTAAAATTTAGTTAGAAAATTTTTGGGAAGAGAGGAAGAATATTATGAAAATAGCGGTATTAGGATACGGAACAGTTGGTAGTGGTGTTTACGATATTATTACTAACGGTAAAACAGCGGAATTAAAAAATATTGAAGTAAAAAGTGTCTTTGCGAGAAGTCGTGATAAGATGCATTTAGCAACAGACGATTACAATGAGATTATAGAAGATAATGAAATTTCTGTTGTTGTTGAGTGCTTAGGTGGAATTAATCCAGCTTATGAGTTTATTAAAAAAGCATTAGAAAATAAAAAGCATGTCGTTACTGCAAATAAAGCAGTAGCTGCGAAGTATTTGGACGAGTTTTTAACATTAGCAGAAGAAAATAATGTGAAATTTATTTTTGAAGCAAGTGTTGGTGGTGGTATTCCGTGGTTAGTTAATTTGGAAAGAACACGTCGTGTTGATGTAATCAAACGTGTTTATGGAATTTTTAACGGAACTAGCAATTACATTTTAGATAATATGTATAGAAATAATGCAGAATTTGCTTCTACACTAAAAACTGCACAAGAGTTAGGTTACGCAGAAGCTGATCCAAGTGCTGATATTGATGGTGGGGATGTTGTTAACAAAATAATTTTAAGCAACGCTTTGGCTTTTGATATCCATATAGATAATAATTTTCCAACATATTCTATGAGAAATATTGTGAAAAATGATATAGATTACTTGAAAAAATATGATTATGCGGTTAAGTATATCGGTGAGACTAATGTAGAAGATAATAAATATGAAACTTCTGTTATGCTATCTATTTTCGGCAAAGATTCTCAAGAAGCAGCTGTGCCACTTAATAATAATATTATAACGTTAGATGGTTCATTTATTGGTGAATTGAAGTTCTTTGGACAAGGTGCCGGCAAACTTCCAACTGGTAATGCGATTGTACAAGATATAGTAGATATTTATTTAGATGTGCCAAGAAGAGATATGGTTATAAAAAATGAATTGAGTTATTCAGATGAACTTACTAAGAAAAAATATCTAATTAGATCAGAAGTTCAGCTTAATAATGAATTAATAGAAAAAGTAGAACAATATGAAGGAAACTTCTATATGGAAACTAAAGAAATTACATTAAAACAACTTAAATCTTTAGTAGCAGAAGTAGAAGCTAAAGATGAGAAATATTTAGTAGCAAAATTCCACTAATAATTATTTTAATAAAAGATAGTTTATGAGGGATATGTAAGAAATTGTAACTTTGAAGAGGAGATAAGATGGTAAAAGTAGCGAAATTTGGTGGTAGTTCGGTAGCTAGCGCTGAACAGTTTAAAAAGGTTAAAAATATAGTAGGATTAGATGATGCGCGCCGTTTTGTAGTAGTAAGTGCGGTAGGAAAGGCAAATAAAGAAGATAATAAAGTTACAGATTTATTATATCTTTGCTATGCACATACAAAATATAATATTAACTTCGATAATATTTTCAAGATGATAGAAGATAAGTTTATAGGCATTAAAGAAGAGCTAGGACTTAATTTTGATATAGAAGGAGAACTAGCGAAGTTAAAATCAGAAATTGGTAAAGGTATTGATGAAGAGTATTTGGTTAGCCGTGGAGAGTATTTGACAGGGCTTTTAATGGCTGAATACTTGGATTATCATTTTGTTGATGCAAAAGATTTAATTTTCTACAATTATCAAGGTGAGATTGATTTTCCAAAAACACAAGAGGCGTTTGATAAAATTGTTAGGGAGTACGACAGAGTTCTTATTCCAGGGTTTTATGGTAGTCTTCCAAATGGAGAAGTGAAGATAATGACACGTGGCGGGGGAGATGTTAGTGGAGCTATTATAGCAAATATTGCCAATGCAAAAGTTTATGAAAACTGGACAGATGTTTCTGGTATTTTGATGGCAGATCCTCGTATTATTTCTAATCCACATGAAATCAAGGTGATTAGTTATTCAGAACTTCGCGAATTATCATATATGGGAGCAAGCGTGCTACATGAAGAAGCAATTTTCCCGGTTCGTGATAAAGATATTCCTATCCAAATTAAAAATACAAATGCCCCCCATGTTGAAGGAACAATTATTAGTGATAACAAACAAATCGGAGATAAACAGATTGTTACGGGAATTGCAGGGAAAAAAGATTTTTCAATTATAACAATTAAAAAGCATCATATGGCTAATGAAGTGGGCTTAATTGCGAGAACGTTGAAAATCTTTGAAGACTTTAATGTTAGTATTGAGCATATTCCAAGTGGAATAGATTCATTCTCGGTTGTAGTAGAGACTAGTAATATACGTCCGTTTATCTATGAGCTTGTTGCAAAAATAAAAAGTATTATAAAACCTGATGAAATAAATGTTACCCATGATATTTCGTTAATTGCGACAGTAGGGGAAAATATGAAAAACTCTAAAGGATTATCTGGGCGTTTATTTAAAGCATTAGGAGAAGCGGGTGTAAATATCGCACTAATTTCACAAACTAACGATGAGATTAATATTATTGTCGGTGTTCATAATAGTGACTATGAAAAAACAATAAATACTATATATCAAGAATTTAAATAAAGTTTCAGACTTCCTAACTAGATTTAGTTGGGAAGTTTTTTTGAACGTGATATAATGAAAAAGTAGAGATTATTAAAAAATTATTGAATTTTGCGAGGAAGATTTTATGAAAATATTACAAATACTTTGTCATCCAGATTATGATAATAACAATAGAATAGCTAATTTATTAGCAAATCTTGGAGATAAAGAACTTAGAAAAAATAATTTTACAGATATTGAGACTTTAAACTTATACGATCCAGAATGCTATATTCCTATAATGGATAAAAATATGTTTAATTATGATGGCAAGGAGCTAACTAAAGGCGAGCAAAAAGATAAACTTCGTCAAAAGGAACTGCTTAAACAGTGGAAAAATGCAGAAGCTATTTTTATTTATATGCCGCTTCATAACTTTAATGTAGTGTCGAAATTTAAAGATTATATTGATAATATTATGATAGTTAATGAAACTTTTAAATGCGAAATAGAAACAATGTTAGGTCTGGATAATCCTGATAAGCAGGTGACGTTTGTTTTAACTAGTGGAGGAGAGTTTGATAGTCATATTCAATATGTTAATCTAGATTTTACAGTTCAATATGTTCGTGGAATATTGAGTCTTCTAGGTATTGAAAAAATGAAGTTAATTCGTGTTCAAGGATTGGATTTAGCACATAATAATAAAAATGCAATAGTAGAGAAATCAAAAGAAGAACTAAAATCATGGATAGCTGAATTTTCAAAGAAAAATAATTAGATTTAATTTGTAAGGAGGAATAATAGTGAACGGACAAATGTTTCAAATTGCAGGACTAGTGGCAGCAGCTAAGAATGCACTGCAAAGTAATAACCAAATTAAATATAATCCAGAAAAATATGTAAATAGCATTAGCTTCAAATTTTTAATTTTAGGAACAGAAGATTATATTGCATATAATTCATCGGAGTGGTTTGAAAAATTAAAAGAATTTGGTCTAGTAGACATAAAATTACTTTGTCCAATTTCTGTAAAAGATAGAAGTATTTTAGGTTTTTCTAATACTACGCAAAGTTCAATTCTTTGCTTTTTTGAAAATGGGAAGGTAACGTATTTTATACCAAATTGGGAATTTGATAATAAACATCAACAATGGAATATTATGTATAAGGAGTACGAGTGGACTAATCCACCGGAAGGCAAACCCCGTTATGACGATAACAGTGATTCGTTTAGAAAGGTGTTACTTCAGATTAAAGATTTGGCTGCAAAAATAGATTGTGAAAATTTTGCTAATATTTTTGAATTTGCAATACAAAGTTTGGATGGGAAAAATGAAGGAATAGATAAGGAGTATGGTTTGGAATTACCCCAAATCCCATCACAAAATCTAAAACTTTTTGAAGCTGCGAGTCGAGCAGATGTTTTTGGCGCTATGGGATCTTGGAATGACAGTCCACCATATATGGCTCAGAATAAAGGACTAGAGGAAGAATATGATATTTTATCTGATGAACTATTAAAAAATATTCGCTTAGCAATTTTATATTCTATTAATGAATGGTAATTATGTTTTGAAAATGTAATTAATCGTTAACTAGTCTAGTAGTTATGGAGGATAGATAAGATGAATTTACTGGAGAATATTAGAGCAAATAAAGAATTAAATGAACTTCTTATGAGAGAATGTGATATTTATTTTTACAAGGAAGAACAAGAGATTGAGTTTTCAAGTAACAATGAAGTGTATTCTCTTGGGTGTATGGCATTTGCTCAAGATGGAACTGGAAGCGAGTATGTTTTTCTTGAAGATGGCAGTATCGGCTTTATAAGTAGTGAGGGTGAAGTAGGAAGAGTAGCAGAGAGTTTGGAGGATTTATTAACTTTTTTAATACACGTAGGATGTATTTCTGATTTTAGTTGTAAATATATTTATAAAAAAGAACAGCTATTAGAAGTTTATTGCAATGGCTATCTTTCAAGAGTTCGTACGAGTTATAAAGATAAAAATGAGGATTGGGATAAAATCCGTGGAGATATTGCAAATAAATTAGGACTTTCTTTTGAGCCAGATAAGTTGAGTAGGTTAGCAATGGCGTTTTATAAATCTGCAAGTAGAGAACCAATTTTTTCTTGCAAATATGCAGATGACGAGGATGAATATATTTGTGATTCTGTACTTTCAGATATGGTAGGTATATGGGAATTGCAGCTTGTAGGTATGAGTAAAGAAGAGTTTGAGCGTTTTTAAAACATAAGAATATAGTATTATAAATAAAATAAAAAACATTCTTTCTTTATAAAAGGAGAAAGAGTGTTTTTTGCTTAGTCTTTTATGTCAAACTCGAGTTGTTTTTCATGTGTTGATAGTATCTTAAATTGTCCGTTAGTCAGATTTGCAATCCAACTTTGGAAAGAGTCATAGTCTTCTTCCATAACATAAATAGTATAAATTATTTTGTCGGTATATTCTAAATTGTTTACGATGAAATTTGTTTTTTCTATTTCATACTCTATTTTTCCGTTAAGGCTATAGTCTAATTCCAATCTTATTTCAAGAGCATCCTTGCGTTCGACTAAGGTTGCATTTTTTAAGGCGTTAATAACTCCACCACCGTAGGCGCGAACTAGTCCACCTGTTCCAAGTTTAGTACCACCAAAATATCTAATAACAGTTGCACAGACATTTTTTATTTCGTTTTTAACAAGAACATCAAGCATGGGAGCTCCTGCAGTCCCGCTAGGTTCGCCGTCGTCGTTAGCACGTATTATTTCATTATTATCACCAACAACATAACAAGAGCAAACATGAGTAGCGTCATAATGTTTCTTTTTCATTTTTTGTATAAATTCTCTAGCTTCTTCTTCACTAGTTACTCTGACAAGATGTGTTATAAAAGTAGATTTCTTTTCTACAAATTCATCGTAACTATTTTCTTTTATAGTGATAAATTTTTTCATTATAAAACCTCCTTGGATTTTATTTTCAGTTATAATTATTATATATGATTTATAAAAAGTCAATAAATTACTAAAACTCAGAGAAAAGTTTATTTCTCTGAGTTAAGTTATATTATTGTTGTTTGTTATTTGAAGAATTATCCGTTGGACGATTTTCATTACTTACTGTGATGTCATTTTTCAAATCTTCTTTTGTTAACTGTTCAGGTAAGTTAACTAATAAGTCTGCAGGTTCCATGGCAGCGAGATTAACAGCTGGGAATCTTGTTGCAGGTAGAAGATTATTTATTCTATATGTTTTCAGTCCTATATTAATATGTCCTTGATAGTAAATATTAAGTAAATCTGTCGCCTTAGGTAATTCTAAGTCTAGGTTACTTCTTAATGCAGAAGATACATACAGAAGTGATAATGGTTTAGGATAGTAGTAGTAAACACCACCGTACATAACATCATATCCATTAATTCGATGTGAGACTATTTCAATATCATCGTTGATAAACATTTTTATTGCAGTAGAGATTTGTGTAGTAGTAAGATTATGTTCTACATTATCTCCAGCAATATTTATAACATCATTGATTTTTGATAAGGCGTTTAAACTTTTAGCTTTATCGATAAGAGCATGAATAACTTGTAGTTGACGTTGACCACGTTCTATATCGCTATCGTAATATCTACTACGAGCAAAGGCTAAAGCTTGCTCCCCATTTAATGTATGCCAACCTTTAGTAAGTTTTACAGTATGTAGCTCACCGTTGGCATTTTGTTCATTCATGTCAAAAGGAACATAAAGGTCAATACCACCAAAAGCATCAACAGTTTGTTCAAATGCTTTAAAGTTTATTAATACATAGAAGTTAATCGGCGTATTAAGTAGATTTTCTACAGCATTAACAGTACCTTTTACGTCATTATAAGAATGAGCGTGGGTAATCTTATCGTAGAAATAAGCATTATTTTTGTTATCATCAGCTTTTTCACGCATAAGTGTAAGTGAATCACGAGGAATACTAACCATATCCATACGTTTTTTATCTTTATTAATAGTCGCAAGAATAATCGAGTCTGTTCGACTATCTTGACGCGTTTGTCCTGCGGCTTTACGTTGATCATTTTCGTCAATTCCCAGAATTAAGATAGAGAATTTTTTGAAATTAGGATCTACTTCTTTAAGGAAATCAGTTTCTTTGTATCCTTTTTTAGCAGAAGATGAAAAATTATATATTGTATATCCTGCAAAAGCGACAGTTCCCAAAAGAACAAATCCTAAAATTGATAACAGAATAGTTTTAAATGTGCTTCTATTTTTTTTATTATTGTTGTTATTTCGTTGAGAGCGACCGCTATGAGGATGTCGAGAGCGGCTTACTCTGTTTCTTCTTGACATTTTTTCGTCCATAATATTTTAAACCTCGTTTGTAAAAACATTTAACTTTTCCATTATACTATATATTTTTCTTTTATGCTAGAAAAAACATTAATAATAAAATAAAATTTAATGGAAATTAGAGGAGAATAAAGAAAAATTTTTGAAATTTTCATACATATATATTAAAATATAATTAATAGCTTTTAAAAATAGGAGTATATTATGCCAGAATTGCCAGAGGTTGAAAATATAAAATTAGGGCTTGTAGACCAAGTTTTAAACAAAAAAATAGTAGGAGTAAGTTACTCAGAAATAGTAAAATTAGGCCATAGTCAAAATAAAATGACTATAATAAAGCAAGACTTAGACTATTTTGCTAATAATGTTATAAATAAGAATATAGAAGGATTAACTCGTAGAGGAAAATATCTATATTTCACGTTAAGTAATGGTTATATAATTGCGCATTTCGGTATGACTGGAGCGTTTTTTGTTGTAAAAGATATCGCGGAGATTACTAATAAAAATTACTATAATCATCGTCATATTATTTTTGAATTAGATACGAAAGAGAAGTTGGTTTACAGTGACATCCGTCGTTTTGGAGAATTACGATACACCGATGAAATAAATATGTTCAAACCATTTATTGATTTGGCACCAGAACCTTTTTCACAGACTGCAAAGAGCTATTTCTTAGAAAAACTAGAATTACCTAAATATAAAGATCAACCTATAAAAGCATTATTGCTAGAAGGAAATGTATTTTGTGGTTGTGGCAATATTTATGATTGTGAAGTTTTATATCACCAAAAAATTCATCCTTTAACTAAGGCTTCCGAGCTCACAAAAAAACAAAAAGAAAACCTTTTTGATGAACTGGTAAATATATTAACTTTTGCGATAGAGCAAGGAGGCTCTACTATTTCAGACTTTGTTCATTCTGATGGCGGTGAAGGAAATATGCAAAACTTTCATCAAATCTATGGTAAAAAAACTTGTCCTTTAGGGCACAAGACGGATAACGTTGTTATAAAAGCACGTGCTAGTCATTTTTGTCCGATTTGTCAAAAGAGAAAATAAGATAAGAAGGGGGATTGTATGGAAAATATAATTGAATTTTTGAAAAAGTATATAAGTATAATTATAGGATCGTTAATTTTTGCTGCGGGGTTAGAATTTTTCCTAATTCCAAACAATATTCTTGATGGTGGGGTAATCGGTATTTCTATTATAGCTCGCCATTATTTAGGATTACCATTAGGGATATTTATCTTTATTCTAAATATTCCATTTTTATATTTAGGATATAAGCAAATAGGTAGGGGATTTGCTGTTGCTTCTATATTTGGTATTTCTGTATTATCTCTTGCTACAGTATGGCTTCATGATAGTACACCACTTGTAACTGATCCGTTTTTAGCGTGTATTTTCGGTGGGATTATCTTAGGAGTTGGAGTAGGTCTTGTTATAAGAAATGGTGGAACACTTGATGGAAGTGAAGCTTTTTCTATTTACGCAACGAAAAAACTACCAATCTCAGTAGGTGAGATGGTTCTTGGGATAAATGTTGTAATTTTTATCGTATCTGGATTTGTTTTTACATGGGAAGCAGCGCTTTATTCTATGATAAGTTATTTTATTGCTTCTAAAGTAATGGATATCGTTATTGAGGGACTTAATGATTCTAAATCTGTTATGATTATCTCAAGTAATTATCAGGTAATAAGTCAAGAAATCCAGGATAGACTAGGAAGAGGGGTAACACTTCTTCATGGAGAAGGGGGATATTCAGGACATGAAACTAAAATAATTTTCTGTGTTATTACGCGTATAGAAGAATCAAAACTAAAGAAAATTGTATTCAAAAATGATAGAAGTGCTTTTCTATCAATTGGAACAGTTAGTGAAGTAAGTGGTGGAAACTTTAAGAAAAAAGATATTCACTAGAAAAAAATATCCTCACAGAATTATTCTGCGAGGTCTTTTTTTGTGATATTACGATAATAAAGGGATTGACAAATTATAGAAGAATTAATAAAACTTAAAGATAAATTTGAGCTGAAAAATAAATTTGTGTGTGATGGACATCAATACAGACTTTACCAAGAAATCACCTACAATTTACTAGATTATTTAATACATTCATGCTAGTATAAGCAAAAATTTTTTAAATATGTTATAATAGACTGATGAATTTTTTTAAAAGGATACAAAAATGAAGATTAAAGAAATAATCGTTGTGGAAGGACGCGATGATACGAATAGGGTTAAAGAAGCCGTTGATTGTGATACATTTGAAACTAATGGTTCTGCTTTAACAAAGAAAAAAATTGAAAGATTAATTTATTTAGAGAAGACACGAGGGATAATTGTTTTAACAGATCCTGATTATGCTGGGAAAAGAATAAGAAATATTATTGAAAAAAATATCCCGACTGCAAAACATGCTTATATTTCTAATAAAAAAGCTGTCGATAGTAAAGGGAAAATCGGGATTGAAGCAGCTAGTAAAGAAGACATTATTAAAGCATTAGAAAATTATTATACTCCAATGATAGAGGTTAAAAATGATATAACTAATGACTTATTGTTAGAACTAGGTTTAGTTGGTGGCAATACATCAAAAATTTTAAGAGAAGAGCTTTGTGAAAGATTAAATATAGGCTATACTAATGCTAAACAGTTGCTAAATAAATTGAATATGTACAATATAAGTTGTGAACGCTTATTAGATGAAATGAATAAAATAAATAAAGGACATAAGAGATGATAGGAACACCTAAAAAAACTTTTGAAATACTAAAAAAACATGGATTTACTTTTAAGAAAAGTTTAGGACAAAACTTTTTAATAGATGCAAATATTTTGAATAGAATAGTAGATGGAGCTGGCATAAATGAAACAGTTGGTGTTATAGAAATTGGACCAGGTATTGGTTCTCTGACAGAAGCTATAGCTAAAAAGGCTAAGAAAGTTATTTCATTTGAAATAGACGGCAGATTGTTACCAATTTTATCAGAAACACTAGCGGATTATAATAATGTTGAAATTATTAATAACGATATATTAAAGGTTGATGTAGATAATATTATTGCTGAAAAAATGAGTGATTGCGACAAAATTATGGTAGTGGCTAACTTGCCATATTATATTACAACACCGATACTTACTCATTTGATAGAGAATACTGAGAAAATAGACGGTTATGTTGTAATGATGCAACGAGAAGTAGCTAATAGGCTAAATGCAAAAGTAGGAACAAAAGACTACAATTCATTGACTATTTTACTAAATTATTATACGGATGTAGAATATTTATTTACTGTACCAAAAAAAGTTTTTGTACCAGCACCGAATGTAGAAAGTGCTGTTGTGAAAATTATGACAAAGGAGAAAAAAGAATTTGAAGTAGATCAAAAATTCTTTAAATTTGTTCGATCATGTTTTGTTCAAAGAAGAAAAACTTTACTTAATAATCTTATCTCAAGCTATGGAAAAGATAAAAAGCAAGATCTTCAAGCGTCGTGTTTTGATAGTGAAATAGAAGCTACACGTAGAAGTGAAACTTTAACATTAACAGAGTTTTATAATTTGTATAATAATCTAAAGAATAATAATTTAATTTAGTAAAAGGGGAAAATCATGGAAGAATTAAAAAGAATAATAACAGAATTCAGAGCTAAACGTGATTGGGGAGAGTACGATACTTTGGAAAGATTTTCTAAAAGCATCTCAATAGAAGCGGCAGAATTATTAGAACATTTTCAATGGGATGAAAGTGGAGATAATATGAAGGAGATAAAAGATGAGCTTGCAGATGTACTGATTTATTCATTAGCAATGTGTTATCATCTTGGAGAAGACCCTAAAGAAATTATAAAAGAAAAGCTAAAAGACGTTGCTCGTCGTTATCCAGAAAAAAGATAATATAAAAAGGAAATCTTAAAAAATTAAGATTTCCTTTTTATATTATCTAGTAGTTTTTGGTTTTAATACTTTAATATTTTTTCCTTTATAAAACATTGCATAAAGCACTGTAACACTGACTGTTAAAACAGCACAAAGAATATAAATTCCGCTATAAGATAAAATGCCGTGTAAGGTTCCTAATGCATAAGGACCAAATCCTAAGCCTAAATCAAGTCCGATAAAGTAGGTAGATAGTGCGATACCTACTTTTTCAGGTTCTACAAGTTTTAAACAAACAGCTTGACCATTTGACATAAATGTACCATAACCAAGACCGATTAAGGCACCAGAGAATAATAACATGAAGCTACCGTTAGTGAAACTTAACATTAGCAGACCTAAAGTTAAAAATATAAAACTAGGATACATTACGGCATTTTCTCCACGTGCATCAAATATACGTCCAGCAAAAGGACGAGTTACTGTAATAATAAGAGCATATACTACAAAGAAGAATGCTCCCGCTGTAGCAAGACCTAGGCTGTCAGCGTAAATAGATAAGAATCCAAGAACACTAGAATATGCAAGACCAATAAGGAAAGCTACTGTTGAAATAAATAAAACTTTGTATTCAATAAATGTATTCAATGACCAACTATTTAGAAGTTGTTTTTGTTTGTCAGTTAATTCGATATTTTGAACAGGGAATAAGAAACAAGCTATGGCTACAGCAACTGATAACACTATTGCTAAAATAATTACTGCGTTAAATCCAGTAATAGGAAGAAGTAACATCCCGATAAATGGACCTATAGCAGCAGCTAAACTTGTACTTAAACCGTAATAGTTAATTCCTTCACCATTGCGTGATTTTGGAATATAAGTTGTTACAATTGCGTTTGCTGCAGTAGAAATAGTTCCGTATGCAAAACCATTTAAAAATCTAACAGTGTCTAAAATAATAATATTAGCTGAAATTAAATATGCAGCTGTTGTAAGTAAATAAATTACTGCTCCAAAACGTAAAATTTGTTTACGTCCAATTAACTCTAATTTTTTTCCGATATAAAGACGAGCGACAAGTGTACCGATAATATAAATACCTGCAGCAAATCCGGCTTGTGCAGCAGTAGCGCCAAGCTCACTTGTTGCAAATTTTGCTGTAATAACAACAAAGCAATAGTATATTAAAAATACTATAAAATTAATTGTAGTTATTGTAATAAAACCTGAGTTAAATAATTTTTCTTCTTTTTTGATGTCTGAGTGACTATCCATGAAAATCTCCTAACATAAATTTAAAATATATATATTATATAATACTCCTATGAAAACACATTTTCAAGTGAAATTTTTTCAAAAAATGATATATATTCAATTTTATTTTCAAAATATAATGAAACAATTACACCTCTGTAAAAGCTTTAATTGATAGTATTCTCATCGTATGTTGAAAAAAATAATTTTTCAAAAATGCTTTACACAAAAAATGAAAACGAATTATTTTCATAAGTAGAAAATGAAAAATAAGGATCAATAAATATCAATAATAAAAATAAGAAAGAGCCTAATATATTTTTAATTATTTTTTATTATATAAAGGTTATGATACAATTAACTACGCTAGATAACAAAGAATTGTCAGAATTTTCTTTTCTTTTGTAAAAAATATCTTGACAATAAAAAATATAATTGTTATAATTGTATGCAAGAAATAAAAGTAAAGGAGAACAAATTTATGAAACTGTATCAAGTAGACACTTTACAACTGAATATTCGTTGGCAAAGCCACTAGATACGGAGTCTGTCTTGTTCTTTTAACATAGATACGACTTCGAGAAGTTAGTATCTATGTGGATTATTTGTGATGATTAAAAATGACCACATGGAGTTATCTAGGTGGTCTTTTATATTTATTTTAGTATAATTTAAATTTAAAAATTAGAGACCACTAGAGATGAAAACTAGTGGTCTTTTTGTATAGATACGCTTCTAGAATTATTAGTGACTGTTATTTAACTAGATAGAAAATATATAAGGAGATTTGAAGATGAAAATTAATAAGATTTTTGTAGGATTTGCAGTGTTATTAACGAGTGTTTTAGGTTATGGGTATTATGAAGGTAAAAAAAATATAGCTGAAAAAGTGGAGACCAAAGAAGTTAGAGTGGGTGTTCTTCAATTATTGAGTCATCCCGCACTAGATCAAATCTATAAAGGAATAGAAGAAGGATTAGCTAAAGAAGGCTATCAAATAGGCAAGGATATAAAAATAGACCTTCAAAATGCCCAAGGTGATCAGAGTAATCTTGTAAGCATGGGACAAAAGTTAGTAAGCGATAATAATGATATTTTAGTCGGAATTACGACACCAGCAACGTTAGCATTGTCAAATGCAACAAAGGATAAGCCAATAATTATGGCTGGTATTACTTATCCAGTAGAAGCAGGATTGATTAAGAGTGAAAATAACCCAGGAAATAACATTACAGGTGTGAGCGATAGAACACCAATTAAGCAACAACTAGAGGCTATGAAACAAATTTTACCGAAAATGAAAAAAGTAGGTATTCTTTACACAGCAAGTGAAGATAATTCTGTAAAACAAGCACAAGAAGCTGAGAAATTAGCAAAAGAATTAGGCTTGGAAGTAAAAGTATCAACAGTTGCGAATACAAATGATATCCAACAGGTAACAGAGGATCTTGCAGCAGAGACGGATGCTATATTTATTCCAATTGATAACACAATTGCTAGTGCAATGGCTACTGTCGTAAAAGTAACTGATGCGAAGAAAGTTCCAGTATTCCCTTCTTCTGACACAATGGTTGCTGATGGAGGATTGCTTGGAATAGGAGTAGATCAATACAAAATAGGAGTTGAGACTGCAAAAGTTATAGCAAAAGTTTTAAAAGGAGCAGATACTAAGACAATGCCTATCGTTCTTGCTAATGAAGGAGTTATTTATCTAAATGAAGCAAAAGCAAAACAGTTAGGAATAGAAATTCCGCAAGATATTAAAAATAAGGCAAAAGTTGTAGATAAAAAATAACTTTATTGATATTATATGGATAATAATTAAAAATGTTATTCATTAATAATTTGAAATATAATGAAAGAGGTGTTTTGATGGATTTAATTATTTCGGCAATAGCTCAAGGCGCGCTTTGGGGATTATTGTCACTAGGATTATTTATAAGTTTTAGAGTACTAAATATAGCAGATATGACGACGGAAGGTGCTTATCCATTAGGTGCAGGTGTTTGTGTTATTTGCATTCATAATGGAGTTAATCCAGTTCTTGCAACTGTAATTGCTATCGTTGCTGGAATGCTGGCAGGTTTAGTCACAGGGTTTTTGATTACGATTTGTAAAATTCCAAGTTTATTAGCGGGGATTTTGACAATGACAGCACTACTATCAGTAAATTTAAGAATAATGGGAAGACCTAATTTGAGTTTGTTAAACAAAGAAACTATTTTTAGTAAATTCCAAAGTTTAAATTTACCCACTCATTATGATACTGTATTATTAGGCTTTATTCTTTCAGTAATAATTATTGGGATGATGTCACTATTCTTCTCAACTGAGCTTGGTCAAAGCTTGATTGCGACAGGAGATAATGTGAAAATGGCAACAGCACTTGGTATTTCTACAAAGACTATGACTATTTTAGGACTTATGCTTGCAAATGGAATTATTGCTCTTGCTGGAGCTATTTTGGCACAAAATAATGGATATTCTGATGTGAATAGTGGTATAGGTGTTATTGTAGTCGCACTTGCAGCAATTATTATAGGAGAAGTTATTTTCAAAGATATGAGTTTTACCCAGCGTCTAGTTTGTGTAATTTTTGGTGCGATTATATATCGTTTATTATTAGTAGGGGTATTGAAGTTGAACATTATAGGGGCAAATGATTTCAAATTGGTATCAGCTTTAGTTATTGCGTTATTCTTAACATTACCACAGTTGAAACTTAGTACTAAAAGAAAGGGTGTGAAGTAGATGTCATTTATAGAAATAAAAAATTTAGATAAAACTTTTTTCCCTGGAACAAATAGAGAACAATATGCTTTAAAAAATGTAAATTTGGATATAAAGGATGGAGATTTTATTACGATTTTAGGAGGAAATGGAGCAGGTAAATCTACTTTTTTAAATGCACTTGCTGGCTCTTTTTCTTTGGATAACGGTGAGATTTTAATAGAAGGCCGAGATATTAGCAATATCGTTGAACATAAGAGAGCAGAGTTCATAAGTCGCGTCTTTCAAAATCCTTTGGATGGGACTGCTCCGCGTATGACTGTTGCTCAGAATATGTCATTGGCATTGCGACGTGGTAAAAACCGTGGATTTAAATTAGGGACTACAAAAGAAGATAGAAAACTTTTTAAAGAATTACTTGCGACATTAGATTTGGGACTTGAGGATAGACTCGATAGCGAGATGGGACTATTATCAGGTGGACAGCGCCAAGCAATTGCGCTTCTTATGGCAACGATGACTACGCCAAAACTTCTACTTCTTGATGAACATACAGCAGCGTTAGATCCAAAAACACAGAAAAAAATTATGGAATTAACACGCAAAAAAATTGAAGAGAAGAATTTAACCGCATTAATGATTACTCATAATATTCAAGATGCTGTGAAATATGGTAATAGAATTATTATTCTTCATAGAGGACAGTTAGTTCGCGATATAAATCGTGAGGAAAAAGAAAAGTTAAATGCTAAAGAATTATACGAGTTATTGTATAATCTAGAAGAAAGTGAATAAAAGTTTATAGAGCCTTTAAAATCAAGGCTCTATTTATTTTACTTTCCGTTAGCTTTCCGTTGAACGTTACATACTCATAAATTTACTAAATTTTTCAGTAACATCTTTCTTTTTATCTTCAGTAAGATGTGTGTATATATCTAGTGTTGTTTTTATATTTGAGTGCCCTAATCTATTTGAAATATCTTTAATATCAACACCACTTTCATATAATAAAGTAGCGTGAGTATGGCGAAAACCATGAACAGATATTTTTTTAAGGTTAGGTAGTTTCTCATGAATGAGTTTTGAGTAATAACATATCCTTGAAATAGTTAAATCAAAAATAGATGTATCAATTGGGAGAAAAGTACTTTCTTTTCTTAATTGTTTAAGTACATTAACTGTTTCATCATCAAGATAAATAACCCTATTACTTGCTTGTGTCTTTGTTTCGGATATTCGATAACCACCTTTTATAAAAGTCATATTTTTACTTACCGATAGAGTTTTGTTTTTTAAGTCAATATCTTTCCAGGTTAAAGCACAAAGTTCACCACGTCTTACACCAGTAAAAGCTAAAACCCTAAAAATGCAGTATATCTTAAAAGAAAAATTGTCTTTTACTAACCTTAAAAACTCTAATAGTTCATTTTTACTATAGTAATTATCTTTTCTTTTTTCAATGGCACGAGGTATGTCAGTGTATTTCATGTAATTGGTACTTATTATTTCTAGTTTTATCGCATAATCTAAAACCAAATTTACAAGTGTTCTGTATCTTTGAATGGTAGATTTTTTAAATTTTTTTGCTAAGTCATTAATAAATTTTTGACAAACTACCAACTTTATATCCTTAATCTTTATATTAGCAAAAAACGGCAATATATGTTGTTTAAAGTATTTAGTATTAGAGTAGTAAGTAGTATCTTTTACTTTACGTTTATATTGCTCAATAAATAGATCATATACATCTTGAAATGTATAATCTGGATTAGTTTTAAAACCAATCTCTAAAAACTCACTTTTCAACTTAATGCAGTAGTTCTCCGCTTCTTTTTTTGTTCTAAAACCTTTTTTAGATATTCTTTTTTCTTTACCAGTAAAAACATCTTTCCCTATGTAGTGATTTTTTATTTCATAGTATTTTTTGTTGTCTTTGTCTATATATTCTTTAATCATTTTTATCAATCCTTTCACTAGTACCAGTAGTTTTATAAATTAATAAATGATTAGCTAAAAATCACCTCATATAATGGAGGTGGTAAGACTTTTAAAGGGTAGGGAATGAAATTATACCTTTTGACGATTAGAACGCTTAGAAGCGGTTTAAATGGCTGGTGATTTTAAGTAAGTATATAAAATATTGATGTAACAGTATTTATATGATATAATACTATTATATTCTTTAATAAAGTATGTTTTTCATTTTTATTAAATCTGTAAAGTGCTAGTAGATATTACTGGTGCTTTTTTTCAGTATTAGTTTTTTTCACCGGCACTTTTTTTATTTTCTCAATTTCCATATCAATTAAATCTACAATAACATCTAATCTTACATTATCTAAAAATTTCATATGAAGCATGGTTCTTATAACCCAATAAGCTGCTCCCACATATCCAGATATAATAATTAACCCAATTAATAGTGCACACCAGACGTTTGATATTTTTAATAAAAAATCCATTAAAGCTGGAAGAAGACCATTCGTTATAAGAAGTGGCAACACTGCAGATATTAAAGCTGATAATATAGCTAAAGCTACAGTATCTATCTTGCTTCCCTTTAAAGTATGTTTCAAAACTAGTAATTTCTTTATATCTTTTAGAGGTTCCCAAGTCTTTATTATACTCTCTATCGTAGATAAATCACTTGTTAATAACAACTTCTTACCTTTTTTTATTTTGCTTTTTTCGTCTTTTTCTATTATTAAAAGTCTAATACTATACTTAATTTGTAACTCCTCTTCTTCTTTCTTACTTTCTTCAATTTGTTTATTCTCTTTTTCCTTCTTACTCTTTTCAATATTTAATTTATTCATATTATTCCTTATTTCTTTAAATTATATAATTTTTACTCTAATCTACCAATAATAGGCGCTATATACTTGCAGTCTGGTAGTTCTGCTATTTATTTTTGTTATTTAGTTTATTTAAAACTTCATCTGATATAGGGGTACTTTCTATTTCATCTCTTAATAATATATTTATTGCTCTCTTTACACCCTCTATTGTCTCGTTAAGTTGTTCATTATTATTCGTTTTCTCTTTATGTGATTCTAGTATTTTTAGGGCTTGAATAAGTTTATATAAATCGTCACTGATCATATAAGAACCTTTTTCAGTTGTTAATATCCTTTGTCTGTTATCCATAATATATTCATTTGATAAATCCCAAATAATATCCGTTAAATTATCAATATCATTTAATAAATTATTATCAAGTTTTTTATCTTTTATAAATCTGGAAAAGTTGGCTTTATTTATTGTACTTGCTATAGGTATTCCATTTTTACTACCGTAAGTATCTATTATTATTTTTTCATAGTTTTCTTTTGCAAATTCATCAACTGAACCATATAGTAATTCATTTACAGTCATATCAGCAATTTTTGAGATTGTTGCTAGTCTTTCTTTATTAGGAAGTGAAATACCGTTTTCCCATTGTTGAACATTTCCTTTACTAGCACCGAATAATTTCCCGAAACTTTCTAAAGTATAACCTTTATTAAGTCGTATTTGCTTTATTCTTGAGCCAACGGCTTTTTTATTTATATTTGTTTTCATATTAGTATTTCCTCTTTTAAATTATGCTATAGTTTCATTATACACTAATAAAACAAAAAAATAAACAGAAAAGTACAAAAAAGTACTTGACTAGTTGGAAATGTAATGATAAACTAATAATATAAGTACAGAAAAATACTTAAAATATTGAAAGGAGGTAATTTAATGCAACCTATTAAAATAAGTAAAATACGTGCATATAGACAAGCATTAGGTAAAACACAAAAAGAAATAAGTGAATTACTTAATATACATCATGTTGTATATGGGCGCAAAGAAAGAATGTTGGTGTCATTTACTGACAAGGAAAAAGTAACATTATTGAATTATTTCAAAGAATACTTTCCCAATGAAACAATTGATAGTTTATTTTTTTAGACACAATGTACAAAAAAGTACAAAAAACCTTTCAAGTATCCAACGACCAAATCAGACTACTTAAAAGGTTTAAAGACAAGTATTTAATTAAAAATACTTTCTTACATTATACCATAAGAAAGGAATTAAAAGTATGGAAAATAAAGAATTATACATCAATACATTATGTTTTGCAGTGGTATTCATACCATTTATAACAGCTTTAGTGTACATAACAGCATTATTTATGGACAGCATTTATTAAGGAGAGTGAAAGCATGGAAGTAGTTTTATCAGAAGCACAAAGTGAAAAAATTAAAGATCAATTAAATTTATTGATTGATGAAGTTATTACAAATCGTATTGAGAAGATAAAACCATACAAAAGGTATCTAACAAGAGTTGAGCTACAAAAGTTTATAGGTATAGGTAATTCAAGTATGGAGATATTAAAACAGAACGGTTTACAGTATGCAGTATTAGGTAATAAACATCTATTTGATATAGAGGACGTTTACGAGATACTGAATAATTTAAAAACAAGATAAAAAATACAGTACCAGTAGTTTTATAAATTAATAAAGGCGGTATTATTACCGTTTCTTAAAATAAAAAGAATGGAGAAATAAGAATGAATAAACAAGAAATAATTAAAAGAATTGAAGATATAGAACAAGGACTAACAAGTTTACAGCTTACAATGGAGTTATTATCTACTCATGCGGAAGTAATTCAAATGTTTACAACTGATGATTTAAACAGTTTAAACATACCAACTGATGTAGTATGTGAACATTGGGATAAAGTAAGAGACGGTTGTAATTTACATAAGTTAATATGTGGTATAGCTATTAATTCATCAGAAGAATTATCAAGTATATGTTATGAAAAACTAGACGAACTGAAAAAGGTGATAAAGGATGTGATGTAATTTGAAAGAATATTATTTCTATAAACAAAAAGGCTTTAATGCTAATAAAAGAGAAGAAATACAAACTAATTTTACACCTTTTGAAATTTTAACAAGGTATCAACCTAAAGATTATAATTTACCTAATGTATCAAATGAACAAGTAGAAACATATAAATCAGAACTAATAAAGAAAGCTAAGGAAAAGAATTTTACTTTAAATTACAGTGAACAAGATTATTATTATCTAACTCAATGTAAGGAAATCAAGAAAGAAGCAGAATACTTTCTAATAGGTAAATTTAATAAGGTAAATGGTAAATTTTCAACAAAGAAAGAAGATTTTATATATAAATACCTTGCAGTATTAGATTATGAAAACTTATCATTTACTACTGAAGAGTTTTATAAATTAATTCAGTCTAAACTAGCTAATTACTCATATATGATATATAAATCAGTATCGTATACTGAAATACATCCAAGGTTTAGATTAATAGTTGATACTGATAGAGAAATGAGTGAACAAGAAAACACATCAACTATCAAAAGTATTGCTAATCTGATAGGAGTTGAGCCAGATACAGCAAGTTATACTTATAGTCAAATACAAGGTTTGCCATTAACTATAAATGGTAATGAATATAAACCTATAATAAATCATGCTACCCCTTATCCAGTACAAGAAGCGGTTAAAGAAGAAAAGAAAATAAAAGTAGAGTATACCACTTCTGATGTGAGGTTATCAGATGAAGACTTTAAAGAAATGTTTATCAGATATTTAGAGTTAGATTATGAGAACATAAACACTGGAGATAGTGAAGAATATAACCGAGCTTTAAGTATATTATTATCTTTAGCACGGGATTTTTGTTACAACATAATAACTTATGATGTTGCTTGTGAGTGCTCTGATTTATTAGCAAATATCGGAGAAAATCCCGACAAATATCGAGAAGATAACCTAAATAAAATCAATCATGCTATAAAATGTTGGCAAAGTAACTCTAATTATTTCAATAATGAGAAAAGTTATTCAATGTTACAAAGGTTTGAAATAGTTGGTAATGAGAAAGATAAAAACTTTACGTATCTAGTAAACTATAAGCTAAATAAAGCTATTTCAAGTACTGGTGAGCTTCACTGGAGATTATTTACTATAGGTGAACAGTGGAGAGTTGAAAATACCAAAATTGATAAGGACGGTAACGAAAAAATACCAGTAATGAATTTTAATATTATTAGTAACATACTTAAAAAGCATATCCCTATGAGGCTAACAGGAGAAACTGAAGATACATCTATTATTTACAGTTATAATTTTAGCGAGGGAATCTATACAGGACAAGAGGCTTATATCAATAGAGCCATAGCAAAATTAGAATTTAGGTTTGACCCTAGAAAGTATACACAAGTATACAAGTTTTTAAAAACTCAACTACCATTTTCAGCTAAATTAGAAAGTAAAAACCTAATCGCAGTAAACAATGGAGTATTTAACAGTAAGGTAAAACAGCTTGAAATATTCAACCCAGACTACTTTATAACCTCAAAATTAGCTACAAATTATAACTCTCACGCTATTAATAATTACTCGATTATAAAAGAAACTTATTTTGATGTTGATAAATGGTTTCTATCCATTGCAAATGGGGATATGGAATTGGTTAAGGTATTTTGGGAGATGATAAATGAAGCTGTAAACCCTAATCATACAAGGGAGAAGATGGCAATACTATATGGAGAGGGAAACAATGGAAAAGGTACGTTTCAAGCAATGCTTACCAATCTAATTGGTATAGAAAATATTAGTACCTTAACACCTCATGAATTTAGCGGAGAGTTTAAACTAGAAATGCTACAAGGTAAGGTTTGTAATATAGGTGATGATATTAGTAACAAATATCTTGATGATGTAAGTAATTTAATGAGTATAGTTACTGGTGATCCAGTGGCAGTAAACAGAAAAGGTAAAAGTGTTATTACAGCAAGGTTTAGATTATTTAATATATTTAGTGCTAATAAACTTCCTAAGATAAGGAATAAAACACAAGGAGCATATAGACGGCTTCTAATACTACCATTTAAAGCAGATTTTAACGGTCAAGTACAAGACAGACGTATCAAAGATGAATATTTGAAAAACAAAATTGTATTAGAGTATATACTTTATAAAGCGTTACATCTAGACTTTGAAAAGTTTTCTAATACTAGTGCAACGGAGCATATGTTAGAAGAATATAAAGAGGATAACGATTATTTATATAGCTTTGTTAAAGATTGGTATGTACATAGAAAATTACCTCTAGTAGAGCGTGTACCATTACCACTGGTGAAAATAGCATTTAATAGCTATCTAGCAACAAATTTCTATGATTATAAAATTACTAGTGGCTTTGGAAGAGACTTAGTTATACACCTTAATAATTACCATAAGGAAATAGGTTATAGGTATAAGTTAGAACGTATAAAAATGAGAGTTGAAGACCGTAAAGGAATAACTAAATATTTGCCAGTGGTAGAACATTCAGGAAATATACCCGATAACTCAGTACACTGTATAGTAAAAACACAATAATTTTAAGTTTTTTAAAAGGTAACCTTGATTGATTTTTAGGTTACCTTTGCAGAAAAATTATTATAGCAAGGTTTAAAGTTGATATTCATAAAAAATAAAGTAACCTATTTTTTAGTGTAGGTCACCATTAAAAACCGCTTCATATCAAGGTTTACTAACTATGAGGTTACCTAGTTACCTAAATATTTATATTTAGAAAGATTATATAATAAATATATAGGTGTTACACGTAAATATAAAACAACTTTGATGTTAAGGTCACCAACAACCTTGAAGCTAAAAAACTTTGATACAACTGAAGTTATGGCGGTTACCTAAAAGGTAACCTAAAGGTTACTTTTTATAGTAAATATACATGAAAATGTACAAAATAACAAAATTCAAAAGGAAATAAAAAAATGAACATAGAGAAAATCAAATTAGACTTAGTAAAGTTAATAAAACATAAAACAGGAGTAAGTTTTGTAGAAATAGAAAATTATTTTGATGAAATAGGATTTAAATACCAAGGTGATATATCGATATGTAGAAAGAATGAAACTATAATACTTTGGAGTGGTTGGAACACTAGAGCAACTGAGCTACTATATGACTTGTTAAATAGTGAATTAATCACAATGAGCCCTACTAACGAACTAATATACTATATTGATGGGGAAGTATTAACACTACCCATTTATAAAACTGATAGACCATATAATCAATGGTTACCAGTAGAATTTAATTAGGAAGGAGAAAAGCAATGTACAAAATAACTAGAGTAGAAGAATTACATAGATGTTTTAACTTAGTTACAAGATGAAGCGATTAATGTCTATATAAAATATCACTTAAAAAAACATGAATTTTTAATACATGTAGAATATTTTAAAAATAATGAATACCATTCAACGTACCCAGAAGTAGCATACTTACATATAGGTACATTAATCCAATAGAAAGGAAAACAATAATGCAGTTATCAAGAAATCAACTAATAAAACTAGATCTTCTAATTGAGCGTTATATGGACGATAACACCATTAAAGAAGCTAAAGTAATAGAAGACTATCTAAAACATTACCCCGCCAAGATATGTGATATTTTGGTAACTGTATACTTTAAGTTATCACGCATACCTAACGAGAATGAGAGAAAAATAATTGATGAACATAAAGTAAAGTTGTTTAACTTATTACAAGAGAAAGGATATATCACGTATGAGGAACAAAGAACCACCGAGCATATAATCTATGAAAATATAGATGAAAAAGTAGTTGAACAGAGAACGAACAGTGAAAAAATAGAAAAACTGAATAGATATAAAAATCTAACTGAAATAGTAGAGGCTTTAGATGATAGGTTGTATTTGCTTATAGAGAAGAAAGAAAGTCAGTCGCATGTTAAAGCTATTGACTACTCAAAAGAAAAAACTAAGAGAAGTACAAAACGATATGAGTTTAATAGTATTAACCTATTATCTGCAATACAAGAAACAGAAGAACAACTAAAGCATTATATATCTGAATTACAGCAAGAGAGAGCTTATTTACTAGATGTATTTGATAAACTTCCATGTATAAGAACAAGTGAGGTATATCGATTGAGATACATAGAGTTAAAAACATGGAAAGAGATCTCAGAGTATTTAAGAATGGGTATATCATGGTGTATAAAACAACATGATGAATACATTGAAGAGTTAGAGTTAGAATTATAAAATAGCTTATCTGAATGCTAAGAAATGCTAAGGTTAAAATGTACATAGAAAAAAGAAAGTGGGCGTTTAAAAATGTATACAACTTTTAAAACAAAAGATATAGTTAAGTATAAGCAAATTTATAATGATTATGAGGTTGAAAAAGTACCATGTAATTTAGGTGGGTACAAATATTATATTAAATGCTTTGAGTGCCAACATAAATGCTTAAAAATGTATATCAATAAAGATAAAAAGCTAGTATGCAGTAGTTGTATAGGTTTAAGAAAAAAACAATTAAATAGAACGAAAACAAGCCCTAACTATTATTATAATTTAATGATTAAGCAGTGTTTGAAAGTTGATAAACACTACACTAGTAGATTATTTCATGAGTACTGGTGGCTTTATAGGTTTCCACCAAAGCCCCCAAAAATGAAATATGATAAATATATTATGGCGTTAAATAAATGGTTAAAATATAAGGATCTTGCATTTAATATGTGTTATAGAAATAGATAGTGAGGTAAAAAAATGCAATTAGAAGAGATAAAAAAAGAAATTAAAGAAGAACTAAACAAAAAGTATATAGAAGGAAAGAAAAATGAGGAAAAAAAGGAAAATGAGAAAACAGTAGTTATTTCACAAGAAGAATTTAAGAAAATGGGATATATAGACCGATTAAATTTAAAACGTGAAAAACCAGAAACATATAAAAAATTAGTTTATGGAGGGACAAAATAATGACTGAAGTATTAGAAGGGCATAAAAGAATAAATGAAATAATAGAAAAATATCACGAAACTGCAAGGCCGCTTAACGAGGCTATCAGAGAAGCGGAGAGTAGAAAAAAAGATTTATTAATGGATATAGATAATCTAAAAGCGAAAAGTACAAAAACCATTGATGAAAAAATTGAACAAACAAAAGAGCTAGTAAAAAAAGATAAGGAATTTAAAACTTTACTAGATGTTGAAAGTCAATTAAAAAATGAGCTAGAAGAAAAAACAAGGTCGATAAAAGATAAACTAGCTTCTGAAATCGTCAGAGATTGGGATACACCGCTTCAAGATAACTTTGCCGAAGTTGTATCAGATTATAAAAACTTAAGTAATGAAATCAAGGAAAAAGTAAAAAAACTTGAGGAAAAACATAATAATATAGCGAGAGAAAAAACCGGTAAAGTGTTAGAAATGCTAGATAAGGTAAACCAAGTACTCAATGATGATGACTTAATAAAATATGAAAAACTAGAATTGAAGTTAGAAAAAACAGATGTATACCCTATTAGTCATTTTAATAGAGACTTAGAAGAATTTGTTGACTTACTAAAAGAAGGATATTAAATATAAAGATATGAGCCTTAGATTTGCTAGGGCTTATATTTTGTATCTAAAAGTTTAGATTTACAATGTAAGTTAGGAAATAGTATAAAATACACATAATTGCTGTTTATTTAGGTGCTAGACCGCTTCAAGAGATAAAAAATACAAATACGTCAAATAATAAACTAAAAACGTTATACGGTGTTTAAATGGTTATAAGAGCTTGTTAAAACTTGATAAATAATATCTATAAATGTAGGCAAATATTGGCATAAAACTTATATATGCTGTTAAAAACTTCAGATTAATTTATATATAGGGAATTGATATAAAACGTTATAGGAATAAAGCACCATGATAAGCGGAAATAACCCTAAACAGTTGTTAAAGATTTTAATAAGAATAATCCTAAGTGATAGGAAAGTAAAACTAAAATTTGTTTCAATGATTTGTGATAAGAAAAATAAAAACTGATATGGCGGTAAATGGATAATCTTTTTTCACAATTAGAAATAAGAATAATAAGAAGCGGTGAGAATAAATTTAAGAAAACTATTGTAATGAATTTTAACAAGAAAATATAACGTAGATAAGAAAATAACTAATAAAACTGTTATGAAAGATTTTAATAGGATAAAAAATTATGTTTAAGAAAACATACATCTAAATTGCTGCTATAGTTTTTGATAAGAAAATTATTTAATGACAAGAAGTTTAGTTTAATAATCGTTGTAACAATTTTTAATAAGAAAAAATAACATAGATAAGAATATTTAAACGAAACTCATTGCAAAAGATTTTAACAAGAATAAAAAACAGAAATAAGAATTAATGAAGCTAATTTGTTGTAATGATTTGAGAGAAGAATATATAAGGTTAACAGCATTATTTTAAGTTAAATCATTGTGCTATTTTTTGATAAGAAGAAATTAACTGTATAGGAAAGTAAAACCAAAAACTATTGTACCGCTTCTGAATAAGAATAAAATAGAGTGATAGGAAAGTAACTGTACAATTTATTTGAATAGTTTGTGATAAGAAGATACTACCTTGAAACGTACAGAAAAAAGAAGCGGTTATAACAATACAGTAACGAAGCGTGAAAAGCACCTTTACACCTCTTAAAATCAAATATAAGCCTTGTGAGAAGTCAAGGGGTATAATTATAAGGGAAAGTATAATCAGAACGCTTAGAACGTAAAATAAAGCGTGTATATTTTAAATGATCATAACAATATGGAGATTTTAAAATCTTAAAAAAAGGTAACTTAATATTTCTAAGTTTCTAAAAAGTATAGGGATTTTTCCTGGATTAAATGATTATCAATATCAATAATATATTGACAATTTCCGATTAATTTTGTAAAATAATTATGAGAAAAAAAGGAAACAAATCACCTCCTTTCAATTCTCGTTCTTAGCGTTCAAAATTAAACGTTAACCTTAATCAGTCGACGGCATAGTAGGAACACACTATGTTCCCTGGCAGAGGGTTTATATCTGTTCACTGATCCCTGCTCGAGATGTCTTCGAGTACGTGTTCAATTAAAGATGTTCTTTAGGACATCTTTTTTTTATTTTCTGTATGATCAATGAAAGGAGTGTAAGTTGGAACTTTTAGAAATTTTAAATGATTATAAAGAAAATTTTTGTAATAAAATGTGTTGTATAGAAACTGCATATAAAGAAATGGAATTTATAAATATCTATTTTTCTAAAACAGACTTACACCACTTATTAGGTTTCCATAAAGTTTTACCAGGAAATGCAACAAAAACAATAAATGATATAGAAAATGGTAATTTAACTATAAAACATATTAAAAAACATCAAAATTATGGAATGATAAAAACTAGAATAGATAATTATAATTTTATTCACGATGTTTTTTATAAAAATAATGTCGAATTATGTATTGTTGAAAAAGATATTAATTCTAATACTATGGACCTAAATTTAATTATTTATAAGAAAAAAGGATATGAAGTAATAGTTTTAGGATTGAAGAAAAATTATAAAAATGATATTTATTATCTTGCAACATTACATAAAACTTATGAAAATAAATATAAAGATACGAGAAAAACAAAAATTAAAAATATTAAATGGTTAGACTAAGTAAATTCTTGGTCTTTTTATTATGTAAAAAGACAGCAAAAAAACATCCGAACAAAATTACTGTTAAAAATTATTAACTTATAAAACTACTGGTACAAAACTTGTTGTTTACTTTCCGAAAAGGTGTATTAAATGTCTATAACTAGAAATAAGAAAAATACAAAGTTCAGTAATATCAACGTATTGGAAAGAGTGGAAATATTACTTTAAATAACTTGTATTTTAGAAGAAAGTGAATAAACTAAAAATCAGTTTTGATGTTAGTCAAAGCTGATTTTTTCTTTAGGTAAAATGAATGTAGATAATCAAAGTCAAAGTAATCAAAGTACGAATCCCCAAAATAATGAATCTACTCAACAAAATAATTCAAATAATAATGCTAGCGTTAGTAATACAAATAATACCCAACAAGCAACAAACAATGTTCAACAAAATTCTACTTCAAACATAAAATCGCAAGAAGAGGTTCAAAGAATTGTGGCGCAAGCTATTTCGACACCAGAAGGAGATATTTATTTCAAAAAAATTCGTACGGAATATGAAGACGACTATGCATATCAAAATAATGGAGCACCATTACTTATTTATGATATAGAAGTCCGTGCAAATGGGTTAGAATATGATATCGAAATAGATGCTGTAACAGGGAAAGTTTTGAAAGTGAAAATTGATAGTTAATATTTTAATAAAAAAGGTCTATTGAAGAAAAATTCAATAGATCTTTTTGTTATTTATTTTTTTTGGTTATAAATATAATATACAGCAAATCCTCCAAGGATAATATAAAGTGTAACGTTAGGATTAGCTAGATAAAAAAGCATAGCCTTATAAGAAATACGCATTAATATACCTTGAATAATTGATGGAGCAAATAAGATAATAAATATAATAGAATTTTTCATGTTTTTTACAATAAGCATTAATCCTATTAAAATTCCAATTAAAAGAACAATGGCTAAATATTTATTAACAACAACATTTAATGAATTAGGAAATGTTATTGGATTATAATAAATAAATAGTGCAATAAGCATAACGATAAGAGTTATAATAGTATTTTTCGTTTGTTCTCTAAGTTTAGTTTTATTTGTATATAAAAAGATATAACTAAGATAGAAACCACCGAAGACTAAAAGGCCAACAGTGCCTGCTTCTGCTAAGTTTAACATAGCAAGAGGATTTACTAAAATAGGACCTAAATAAAATAGTACATAGATAACACTAGCAATTAAAAAATTTCTTTTTAATATAGACATATATTTCTCCTTAAATTTTATTTTAGTATAGCTGATAAGCCATAAGATAAGAAAGAAAAAATGGCGATTAGAATTATTATAACAAAAGCACTTGAATTAAAAACATAAATAAGTGGTATTGATAAAATAATACTAAATAAAGGAATATATACTTTTCTTTCTATAAAATAGGATATTAACATAGTAATTGAAAAAGCAGAACAAATATAAAATAATATTAAAATAAATCCTGCTTTATCAGAGCTTCCTGAATAAAATTTCAGAAAGATTAAAGGGATAATATAGTACAAAATACTTGTTAAAATAAATGTAGCAAGTAAACTTTTTTTATTCATAGTAACGACTCCGTAAATATAGTATGATATCTATTGTAATATTTTCTCATTAGTAAGTCTAGTAATATAGAAAAAATTATAAAAAAATATTTTTTAAATCCTAAAAATATTTTTAGATAACGCTTGTTAAAATGAAATAATTAGAGTAAAATAAATATAACAAAATAAAGAAGGAGACTGTAAAATTATGTCAAAAGTTCATGTATTTGATCATCCATTGATTCAACATAAATTATCTTTTATAAGAGATAAAAATACAGGTTCAAAAGACTTTAGACAGCTAACTAATGAAGTAGGATCTCTTATGGCTTATGAAATCACAAGAGACTTACCATTAGAAGATATTCAAGTAGAAACACCAATTCAAACAACTACTTGTAAACGTCTTGCTGGGAAGAAAGTTGTGTTTGTTCCTATTTTAAGAGCTGGACTAGGAATGGTAGATGGATTAATGAATTTAATACCATCAGCAAGAGTTGGGCATGTAGGATTATATCGTGATCCTGAAACTCTTCAACCACATGAGTATTTCGTGAAGATACCTAGTAATCCAGAAGAAAGATTATTTATTGTTGTGGATCCAATGTTAGCAACAGGAGGATCGGCAATCGCTGCGATAGATTCATTAAAACAACGAGGAGTAACAGAAATTAAATTTATGTGTTTAATAGCGGCTCCAGAAGGGGTAGAAGCATTACACACAGCTCATCCAGATGTGGATATTTATATTGCAGGCTTAGATGAAAGACTTAATGATCATGGTTATATTGTGCCAGGATTAGGGGATGCGGGAGATCGAATCTTCGGAACTAAATAATATAAAAGTACTTTCATAAATTTGTAGAAAATCTTAGAAATAACTAGAAAATCACTAAAAAAAGTAATATAATGTTAAATAGATATTTCTTAATTTTGCACTAATACAGATTTTTGA
>ERZ773070.380-NODE-380-length-33504-cov-4.946157_pt1 | contig 33504 bp, 36 predicted proteins | sample MGYA00580618_ERZ773070 | MGnify/ENA primary metagenome ERZ773070 (study PRJEB29015, sample SAMEA2738023) | human oral metagenome | biome: human oral; feature: human-associated habitat; material: dental | place: China | collected 2019 ... | reverse complement strand
GGCAAGTCTAGTGCACGGGGCCGACGAGGCCGGGGCTGGGGGCACTGTGAGGCTCGAAGCGTCACGGGGCGGGGGCGGGCGGTAGGACGACGCGCACCTCGTACTTGCTGGCCTGCTCACCCAGAACGGCATTGACCTGCTTCTTCACGACGTCTTCCAAACGCCCCTGCGCCTTGTCAAGCAGACCCTTGGAAACAGCCTCGTCTGCTGCAGCAGCTTCCCGATCCGCCAGGAAGGTGGTGACCTCTCCGACCTCGATCTGGTTAACGATGGAGAAAGACTGGTCGTAGGTCTCGACCGAGGCAGGGTCGCTGGACGCGGAGAGAACTTCGACGGCAGGCACGATCACCGTCACGACGTGATTGTCCTCGTCGGTCTCGATCTGGATCGAACTGGTGTCTTTCACATCAGCTTTGACCTCGCCAGTATCGGTGATGAGGTAGTGCGCATCGGTCCCCGGCACCTGCAGGCCGAAGACCATCGTCCCCGGTTGCGACCACTTGCCCTCCTTGGTGAAGGAATACGATTCAGTGGCCAGCTCAGCCATGTCCGCGAAGGAATCCTGTATGAGGGTCGTATTCACCTCAGGTTCCGCAGCGTCGCGGACGCAATAGCGTTGCCCACAGGAGTAGCCCACGCCAGCACGCCCGCGAGCGCGCCCAACCCGATCGCAATCGCCCCGATAACGGCGAGCACATTAACGAGCAACTTCTTGATCTTGCGAATCACGACAACCTCACTAACACCAACGGGATAAATGTTGAGTAACCTAATGCGAATGATTGCATAGTAAGGGTCTATCACTAACAACCGCCGTCATCACGGGCTCAACCGTCGCAATGTCGAGGAGGGGGCAGCACGCGGATAGGTTATCGGCGTGCGGATAGCTTATTTTCCTATCCGCATGCGCCTAACCTATCCGCATCTTCACAACCTATCCATATGCCGACGGCGAGCCGGGCGCCGCACGCATAAGCTTGCCAACACCCAGCTAGACACACTCCCCATTCTGGCGCAGCACGCATCCGCCCCCGGCACACGCCCGTAGACACGAACGAAAGCCGGGCCCGACAACCCTCGTTGTCAGGCCCGGCCCTCAGCATCTCTCAGGCTTAGTACCAGCCCACGGCGCTGGAGTGCGCCCAGGCGGAGCAGGGCGTGCCGTAGCGGCCCTTGATGTAGCCGATACCCCAGTTGATCTGGGTGATCGGGTTGGTACGCCAGTCAGCACCGGCCGAGGCCATCTTGGAGCCCGGCAGCGACTGCGGGATGCCGTACGCACCCGACGAGGCGTTCTCAGCGTAGGGGTTCCACTGCGACTCGCGGTTCCACAGGAGGACCAGGCACTGGTACTCGCTGTCTCCCCAGCCCTGGGCTGCGACGAGGGGCTTGGCCAGCGAACGCGGGTCCTCGCCGGAGTAGGTGGTCGGGACGGCGCCGGCGGCGGCAGCGGCAGCGGCGGCGGCAGCAGCCGTGGCGGAGTCAGTGTTCTTCGTGTCGGCTGCGATAGCGGCGATCTCTTCCTTCGTGGAGATCGTGCCGAGCTTCGCGCGGTAGCGCACGGAGGTCGTACCGTCCGCCTCGACCTTCTCCTCGAGGGTGGCCTTCGGGTCGATGCCTGCGGCGACGAGGGCGGCCGGAGTGGCCTCCTTCGTCCCCTCGCTGCGCACCTGGGTGACGGGCTGAGAGGTGGAGTGCTCGGTGATCGGCACGGTGGTCAGGACCTCTTCGCCCTTCTTCTCCTGCCACACGGTCCACGTGGTGACGCCGTTGACGCCGACCGTCGTCACCTGGGATTCGCCGACGAAGAGGTCGGAGTTGGTCGTCGTCGTCTCACTGAAGGGGATCTCGACGGTCTCGGTGGCCTCACCGCGGGTCACGCGGCTGACGTTGATCGACAGCTCGCCGGCCTCGCCCGTCGTGACGTTCACGCGGTCGAGGGGGTGCACGGAGACGCCGGAGGCCTTGAGGATCGCGCGGGCATCCTGCCCGGGACGTGCGGCGACCTCGCGCGTGGTGCCATCCACCGTGACGACGACGTTGCGAGCGCGCGACACGAGCGGGGTAAGCTCGTCACGTGAGGAGGAACGGTCTGCGGCGAGGCTGACGGTCGAGCCCAGCGGAGCGGCGTCCGCGAGGATCGCATCGGCCGACGAGGCGGTGGTCCAGAGGGTACGGGTCTGACCGTCGACGGCCACCGTGTACGGCTTGGAGGTGCGCACGATGATCGTGTCGCCGTCGCGCACGGCCTCGCCGGTGCCGGGCTGAACGAGGTCGTTGCTGCCAACGCTCACGCCCGCGGCATGCAGCGCGTCGCCGACGGTGTTACCCCAGGAGGTCACGGGGCGCGAGACGCCGTTAACCTCGAGCATGACGGATGTGTGCGAGGAGGCGACACCGACGCCTGCGACGCCGAGGACACCCGCCGAGGCGAGGGCGGCGACGCCGAGGACGATGCGCGGGGAAGGCGCGAAGGAACGCACGTGGGCGCCCAGGACGTGCAGGGCGCTTGCGGCGGACGCACTCAGGGAGGTGCTCAGGTGGTGGTTCACGATTCTCCAGTTACTCGCTATCGATACTGCCGGTCAGCTTAACGTGCACGCACGCGGGCGCGCCAGGGTCTGGCCGCGCCCGCGTGCAATGTCACGTCAGACGAGGCCCAGCTTGTAGGCGCAGCCCCACTGGCCCCAACCGGAGCGCTGCTGGAGCATGCGCGCACGCATGGTCTGTTCTTCCACGGAGGCATCAGAGGGCAGGCCGGAGCCGCCCACGGAACGCCACGTCGGCAGAGAGAATTGGTACATGCCGTAGTAGCCGTTGCCCGTGTTGATCGACGGGTTGCCACCGGACTCGCACTGGGCGATGGCCGCCCAGATCGCAGCGTCGTCGCCGGAGACGGCGGCGGGAGCAGACGCAGACGAACCAGACGAGGAGGCACCCGAAGAATCGGACGAGGTGGACGAGCTGGACGACGTATCCTCGGCCTTCTTCGCCTTCGTGCCCTTGGAGACGATGCGCTTGGTGGGCTCGGTGCGGGTCGTGGACAGGACGGCGGAGACGGTGACGTCGCCGTCGATGGTCTCCTGGTAGGTCTCGGTCACCTCGGAGCCGGCCACGCCTTCCTGCACGGTCTTCTCGCTACCCTCTTCGGCCTCGGCGTCCTCACGCTCTTCGGTCTCGTACGGGATCTCGGTCGTGGAAGAGACGATGCCACGCACGACGCGTGCGACGCGCAGGGTGGCCTCGCCGCCGTTGTGCTCGAGGGTGACGCGGTCGATCGGACCGGCGCTGACGCCTGCCTTCTCGAGGATCGCGGTCGTGCCTTCGTCAGAGGAGACGACGACGTCCGTCGTGGTGCCGTCGGCGACGACGTGGACGGTCTGGCCGGCCTCGGCGATGGGCATCTCGGCGCGGGTGTAGGAGCGGTCGGCCGCCATGGATGCGGCGGAGGCCGGCAGGGCAGAGAGCACGCCGGAAATCGACGAGGCAGTGGACCATGCCGTGGTCTGGTTGCCGTCGACCGTCACGTCGTACTCGGTCGCGGTGCGCACGACGACGGTGTCACCGCTCGCGACGGTCTGGTTGGAGGCGGGGGCGACGAGGTCGTGGTCGCCGACGGTCACACCCGCGCTGTGCAGAGCATCGCCGGCAGTCGTGAAGAAGCCTGAGACATCGCGGGTCACGTCGTCAACTTCGACGGTGACGTGGCGATAGGAGGTACCAATGGCAGTGGCCGCGGTGCCGGCCACGACAAGGGCCGTCGCGGCTGCGACGGAAATGACGGTTGTACGAGAGGGCTGAAAGCTCACGTGTCTCCAGACTTTGTAGGTTCCGTTTCAGGGCCGCGCCGACGCATCCCCGCGGACTGCGGGCGCATCAGACGGGCAGGCCAATTCGGACTGACACACCCACCGTAACCAATTTGTTACCTTCGCGCGACCACTTTGACGCAATTCACCAGTCAGAGAACGCGCGCGGGAAGGTCGTGCGAGGCCTGATAACCCGCGCTCGTCACAGGAGAGATGCCCTCACCAGGTGCCGTAGACCGCCTCGGTGTTCGCCCGCAGCTGGTCGCACGCAGCCGCCTCGCTGACGCCCCACTGATCCGCAATGAAACGCACGGTGTGCGCCATGACGTAGGAGGCGTTGGGGCAGCCGCGCCACGGCGCGGGCGTCAGGTACGGGGCGTCCGTCTCAACCAGGACCAGCTCGCGCGGAAGGACCGCGAGCGCGGCACGCAGGTCGGAGTTCGCGGGGTATGTGATGGGGCCGGCGAAGGAGGCGTACCATCCGCGCCCGGCGAGGTGCTCGGCCATCGCCGCGTCCCCCGAGTAGCAATGGAAGACGATGCGCTGGTCCTCGCTCGCACGCTCGTCAAGAATCGCGAGGGTGTCCTCATGGGCGTCGCGGTCGTGGATCTGCAGGGGCAGGCCCGCGCGCTGCGCCATGTCGATGTGCGCGCGGAAGGATTCCTTCTGCGCCTCGCGGCCCGGGTCGGCCGTACGGAAATAATCCAGGCCGCTCTCCCCCACCGCGACGACCATCGGATCGTCCAGCCGAGCCTCGACGGCAGCCAGGGCCTCGTCAAGGGGCACGTGGTAGTCGCGCACGACGGGGACCAGACCGTCAGGCGAGGGGTCCGCACAGCCCGCGTGCAGGGCCGCGTCGTTGGGGTGGATCGCGATCGCGACGCGCACGCCCTCGTGAGCGCGCGCCAGCTCGATCATCGGATCGAAGTCGGGCAGCTCGCAGGCGCTCGAAATCATCCGGGTGACCCCCACCTCGCGGGCGCGGTCCAGCTGCTCCTCAAGGCTGAGCGCCACGCCCTCGCGCCGGGGGATCTCGCCGACGTGGGTGGGCAGGTGCGTGTGGTTGTCTACCACGGGCGCCGCCAGGGGCGCGGGCGCGTCTGGCCAGGGACGAGGCTTACGCGGGCTCATGCGAGGTCATTGACCTTTCGAGGAGGGACGGGAACGAGGCGGGCGCGCGTCAGCGGGAGAGCACGACGCCGCGGGCGACCTCATCGACGACGTCGTCGCCGAGGATGAGACGGACGATTTCGAGGCCGAGCTCCAGGGAGGTGCCTGCGCCGCGGCTGGTGATGATCTGCCCGTCGACGACGACCGGGTTCTCGTGGACGATTGCGCCGCCCTCGGCGATGGCCTTGACAAAGGCGGGGTTCGCGGTCGCGTGGCGGCCGTCGAGGACGCCCAGCTCGGACAGGATCGAGGGGGCCGCGCAGATCGCTGCGATGGGCTGGGCGGCGTCGGAGCGGCGCAGCACCTCGGCCTGGATCGCGGGCGTGCCCTTCAGGCCCAGGGTGCCGGGCATGCCGCCGGGCAGGAAGAGGACGGTGTAGGTGGACAGGTCCACGTCCTCGAGCATGAGGTCGGCGACGACGCGGATGCCGTGCGAGCTCGTCACGTGGCGGGCGTCGGTCACGGAGATCAGGTCGGAGCGCACGCCGGCTCGGTACAGGACGTCGGCGACGGCCAGGGCCTCGACCTCTTCGAAGCCGTCGGCCAGCATGATGGCGACAGTGGCGTCGGTGGCAAGCTTGTCGGGAGTGGGCATGATTCCTCTTTCGTCGCGGCTACTGAAACGAGCGTTACGTCCAGGTTAGCGCAGCCGCACGTGCCCCGTGGACGCGCCACGGCCTCGTCCCGCGGGACGAGGCCGTGTGCGTCACTCGGAGCGCAGGGCCTCGACCGGGTCCTGGCGCGAGGCGCGCGAGGCCGGGATGACGCCCGCGATGACGGTCAGACCGACGGATACCGCGATGAGTGTGAGGGCCGTGAGCGGCGAGAGCTGGGCAATGTTCTCCACGTTGAACGAGGAGTACGCGATACCATTCGCAACCGCACACAGCCCGTAGGTGACGCCCACGCCGATCAGACCCGCCAAGAGGCCTTCGATGACGGTCTCGGCGTTGAACACGCGGGACACGTCGCCCTTCGAGGCACCGATCGAGCGCAGGATACCGATCTCCTTGCGCCGCTCGAGCACCGAGATGTAGGTGATGATCGAAATCATGATCGACGAGACCACCAGCGAGATCGACACGAAGGCAATGAGCAGCCAGGAGATGATGTCGACAATCTTGGTCACCGAGCTCATGAGCGCGCCCATGACGTCGGAGTAGGTGACGACCTTGTCGGTCGCGCCCGCCGACTTATTCTCGGCGTTGTAGGCGTCGAGGGCGGCCTTCACCTTGTCCTTGTCCGCGAAGGACTTGGGGTAGATGGAGATGTTCGACGGGGAGGCGATATCCGCCCATCCCAGGTTCCTCAGGTTCGTCTCGAGAGTCGGCACGTTCGTGGAGAACATGGTCGCCATGAGCGCGGCGAGGGACTTCTCGTCCACGTTGGATTGGAAGGCCTCGGCGAAGGCCTGCGGATCCATGGAGAAAGCGCTCGACATGTTGGTGGCGAACTGCTCCATGGTGGAACCGATCTGCTCGCCGATCACGGTCGACAGCTGCGTCATCATCGAGGTCATCGCGTTCGTCATGGCTTCCTGCATGACCTGGCCGATGACAGCGCTCACGCCCTGCGTGAGGGTGGTCCCCAGCTGGGCGGCGATCTGCGTGGAGATCGCGTTCATGACCTGAGTGGAGATGTCGGTGCCGATCTGGGCCAGGGCGGGGTCCTCGCCGAGGGCCTTCGTCAGGTTGGCGGCGAGCTTGTCGGAGTCGACGACCCGGTCGGAGGAGACAGCCGCGCGCAGCTGCGCGAGCACCTCGGGCTGAGAGAAGTACGCCGAGGCCAGGGTCGCGAAGTCGGTCGTTCCACCCGCCTCGATCTGCTCGCGGGCGTAGTCCTGGAACCCCTGGGCGATCTGGGAGGCCTGTGCACTCAGGTAGTCTGCCGCGCCATCCTTGACGGCACCGTCGGCCAGGGCCGAGCGGATGATCGTCTGGAAGTCGACGTTGGCCAGCTGCGGCAGGTCTTTGCTCAGCTCTCCGAAGTCAAGGCCGGACAGGTCGAAGGCCATGCCCGACTGGGCACCGGACTGCGCGCTCAGAGCCGACAGGTCGATGGTCGATAGGTCAAGGCCCGACATATCGAGGTTGGAGAAGTCAAGGCCGGACAGGTCGAGGCCGGAGAAGTCCAGGCCAGACAGGTCCATCTGCATCTTGTTGGGGTCGATCTGGAAGGCGGCGGAGAGCTTGGACTCATCCACCGTGAACAGGGAGGACATGTCGAAGCCGCCGGACTGGCTCTTCTGGTTGTCCGCCAGTTCCTTGAAAGTCTTGCCGGTGAAGACATCAACGTCGGGCTTGGCGCGCTGGGCCTTGACGATCGGGCTGGCCGCCGCCGCCTCGATGATCTGGTAGGTCAGGGCGGGCGTGTAGGCGATGCCCTGACGCAGGGCGCCGCCCTTGTCGGAGTTGGGCTTGACGATGCCGGAGATCGTCAGCTGCTGGCCGCCGTCCACGAGCTTCTTCATGTAGTCCGTGTCGGAGGAGCGGTCTGTCCACACCTTGTAGGTGTCGTCCCACGTGTACTTGTCGAAGGCGTTGACGCGACGGAAGGTCGTGCCCAGGATCGCGGAGTAGTCGTAGGTGGCGGTACTCGCCCCCGACTGCGCGCCCGACTGCGCCCCCGACTGGCTCTTGCCCCCGAGCGTGCCCTGGTAGTAGCTGCGCATCAGGTCATCGAATTCCTTGTGGTCTTTGAGACCCAGGGTGTATTCGAAGAGGTTGGGGATGTTGCCGTCCTCGTCGAGGACCAGGACGACCTGGTTCGCGCCGCTCGGCCAGGAGCCGGCGACCACGTCGTACGCGGAGGTGTACAGCGAGGTCGTGGCGGGCATCTGGTAGAAGGCATTCGTCTGCATCATCGACCCGAAGGCCCCGGCGCCGAAACCGGCTTCCATCTGCTTCATCGACTGGTCGGGACTGACCTGCACGACCTCTTTAGATGTGTCGGTTTGGTAGATCTGCGGGACGATGTCGTAGTCATACTCGATCGCGTTAACCATCGAGTTGATGTTGCCGCCGTTGTTGTCCAGGTAGGTCTTGAGCGAGGCCAGGTCGTTGGTCTTCGCGTCACGGATCGTGTCGGCGAAGGTGCGCAGCTTGGAGACGCCGACCTTGCCGTCGGGCGCGGGCTGGGAGTCTTTGGAGTCCGAGGCCGACACGGACAGCGCGGCGGTCATGTCGATGCCGCTCTTTTGGATCGTCAGCGGGTACGCGCCCAGCGTCTCCTCTTCCGTCTTGGCGATGTAGGCGTTGGTGCCGTTGGCCAGCGCGAGGATCGCCGCGATGCCGATGATGCCGATGGACCCCGCGAAGGAGGTCATGAGGGTGCGGCCCTTCTTCGTCATCAGGTTGTTGGCCGACAGGGACAGGGCCGTCAGGAAGCCCATCGAGGTGCGGCGCGCGGGCTTGGCTTCACGCCGGTCTTCCGCAGCGGGCACGAAGGGATCGGAGTCGGCGACGATGCAGCCGTCGGCCAGCTCGACGATGCGGGTCGCGTACTGGTGGGCCAGCTCGGGGTTGTGCGTGACCATGATGACGAGGCGGTCGCGGGCCACGTCGCGCAGCAGGTCCATGACCTGCACGCTCGTCTTGGAGTCGAGGGCGCCGGTGGGCTCGTCGGCCAGCAGGATCTCGGGGTCGTTGATGAGGGCGCGCGCGATGGCGACGCGCTGCATCTGGCCGCCCGACATCTGCGAGGGCTTCTTGTGGACGTGCTCCTTCAGGCCGACCCGTTCGAGGGCGTCGAGGGCGCGCTTGCGTCGCTCGGAGCGCGAGACGCCCGACAGGGTCAGGGCCAGCTCGACGTTCGCCAGCACGGTCTGGTGGGGAATCAGGTTGTAGGCCTGGAAGACGAAGCCGATGCGGTTGTTGCGGTAGGCATCCCAGTCGCGGGCCTTGTAGTCCTTTGTCGAAATGCCGTCGATGACGAGGTCGCCGCTCTGGAAGCGGTCGAGGCCACCAATGACGTTGAGCATCGTCGTCTTGCCGGAGCCTGACTGGCCCAGCACGGCCACAAACTCGTTGTCTCGGAACGCCACGGAGACCTTGTTGAGCGCCACCTGCACGAGGTTGGCGGTCTGATAGGCCTTGACGATCTCCCTGAGCTCTAGCACGCTTCATCCTCACATCTGCTGCTGATTCCGCATACAAGTCTAGGTGATCGGCCATCGCCCACGACCGCCGCTGTTCACTGACTGACCCCTGATCGCCCCCTGACGCGACCCTGACCACAGTTCCGCACGCCACAGTCCCTTGGTCGAAACCCCGCCCCGGCCTCGTTCATCGAACGGCCTCCAGGGAAGCGGACAACCGAGCGGCTAGACTGATCCCATGACCGACCTCATCCAGATTCCCGTGCCCAACGAAGGGCCGATCACTGACAAAGTCAAGGAAATCTACGAGCGTTCCTTCCCGCCCGAGGAGGAGATCCCCCTCCCTGAGTTGCTGAAGAGCACGCAGTTGGACCAGGTCTCCTTCCTCGCGTGGATCGATCCGTCCCTGCCCGCGGGCGAGGACGGGGCCGGCAACGTGGTCGCCCTGACGTTTTCCTTCGCTTTCCCGGACCTGTTCTACCTGGGCTTCCTCGCAGTGGACGGTCGCACGCGCAGCGCGGGCTACGGCTCGCGCATCCTCACCCACTTCCGCGAGCGCTACGGCGACGTGCCGCAGCTGCTCGAAATCGAGCCGGTCGTGCGCGAGGCCGGGAACTACCAGCAGCGTCTGCGTCGCCTGAAGTTCTACGAGCGCAACGGTTTCACGGTGACGAACATGCTCACGCACGAGGCCGACCAGACCTACCGGGTCCTGGCGCGCGACGGGATCGTGAGCCCGCAGCGCCTGGAGGAGGCGCTCAATTCGGTGACCGACGACCCGGCGTACGCGTCACGGGTGACGACGGACTAACGCCCTCCCCGGGGTCAGTGGCCGACGCCGCTGCTGGAGACCAGGAGGATTTCCTCGTTGTCGAGTCGGGCGAGGGCCCCTTCCAGGGCGGCCGAGGAGAAGATGCCCTCGTCGCGAGCCTGCAGGAGGGCGTCACGCTGGGCGTGAATGGCCTCCAACGCCAATTCACGGATCTGGTCGCGCGTGAAGGAACGCTCAACCTCCTCCTCGCTCATGTCGACGGTGCCGTGGCCATCGTCGTCGCTGTCGCCGGCGGCATCCTGGAGGATGTCCGTGAGGACGCGGTCTGCAGCGTGCGCCGTCCGCACTTGCTCACCCATGGCCTCGTCAGTAAGTGCATGCCCCAGCCGGGAGAGTGTGCGCGAGACGCCGGCGGAGAGCAGGGTCTTGCCGTCGACCTCGTGGATAGCCTGCGCGAGGGCCGTGTCGACCAGCGCGGAGCCCATGACCTTCAGGAGCTTGGCGCGCTCCTCCTCGGAGATGTCGCCCGTCGCCATCTTCGGCTTGACGAGGCGAATAAGGCCGGGCAGGGTCAGGCCCTGGATGACGAGGGCGCCAGCGGCGATGAACAGGGCGATCGTGAGCAGCAGCGCGCGCATCGGGGCATGCGTCGAGATTGTCTGCGCGGCCGCCAGGGTGATCGCGCCGCGCATGCCCGCCCAGACGATGACGCTGCCCTCGCGCGGGCCCAGCGGCTCGTTCTCGAAGTAATCCAGGTCGGATCCGCGCATGGCGTTGCGGCGCGCGCGACGCTTGAGGCGGCGACGATAGAGGTTGAGCGCCTCTTCCCAGTGTTCGGGGCTCAGGTCGCGAGCCTCGAGCATATCGGCATCGACTTCGCTCGCCTTGTGCATGCGCTTCTCGAAGCGCTCGATGCGCGCGGCCTCGGCCTCGTAACGCCGCTGTCGGCGCTTGTGCCGATGGTCCAGCCAGGTGAACATGAACGCGATGAAGACGGCTCGAATGACCATGATGAGCGCGCCGAGGGTGACGGCAAGGAAGGCGGCGAAGGCCAGGCCACCGGAGAACGCGGCGGTCTCCTCGACGATCCCGAAAGCCTGGAGGCCCATCGTCAGGAAGATTCCGCTCTCCAGGACGAGCGTCATGGTCTGCCAGTTCTGCTGGGAGAAACGCCTGTTGGTCGCGGAGATCGTGGCAGCGCGTCGGCGCGAGACGACCAGGCCGGCGACGACGGCCGCGACGAGGCCGGAGCCTCCCATATGCTCGGCCGGGATCGAGGCGATGAAGGGCATCGTGAAGGAGAACACCGTGTCCGCCGAGGGCTCCTTGATGAGTGCGCGCAGGCGCACGCCGACCTCGCCGACGACCAAGCCAACCGCAGCTGCAATACCGAGCGCAAGAGCGACCTTGCCGATGAGCAGGCCCGGGTTGAGGGCGTGTTCGTCTGCGGCCAGGCCTGCGTTCATCGCGGCGGACAGGAGGACGAGCGAGGTCGCGTCGTTGAAGAGGCCCTCGCCTTCGAGCACAGTGATGATGCGGTGGGAGACACCGGAGCGTTTCGCGATCGAGACGGCGACCGCATCCGTCGGCGACAGCACGGCCCCCAGGGCGACGCCCCACGGCAGGGAGATCGCGGGAACCAGCCAGTTAATGACGAAGCCGACCGCGAAGGCGGACAGGAACACGAGGGGGATCGCGAGCATCGCAACCGCGTGCATCTCGCGCCGGAAGTCCATGGTCGGCATGCGCACTGCGGCCGAGAACAGGAGCGGCGGCAGCACGACCTCAAGGATGAGATGCGGCTCGACCTCGATAGCCCCCACCTGCGGCAAGAAGCCAATCGCCAGGCCGACAACCAGCAGAATCAGCGGCGATGCCACGCCCACCTTGGGGGCGATGAATTGGCATGCCACGATGATGAACATTCCGGCCACGGCGATAAGAAGGGGATCCACAGGTCAATTGTATTGCGAGCAACCCCACCAGCGCCGTTGCGATCTCACCGCAGTGGCTACGCGCGCCGCGAACTCGCGCGGCGTACCACGCCCCGCCCTCCTGCCTTCCACACCGGCCCCGAATGTCAAACAGACCCACACGAGCAGAGCACGTGCTACCATTAGCCCATAGGTTCAAGGAGGTTCTCATGACCGCTTACGACCACTCGTCGGGGTACACCTACGGCACTGATGCCGTCCCCACAGCTCCGCTTACACTCAAGGATCTACGCCAGATTGAGGCCGCCGCACACGTCCAGCCCGGTGACGCTGAGCTGCTCTCACGAGCAGAACCCATCCTGGCGCCGCATGCTATGGAAATGGTCGACACATGGCGCGGAATTCTGGCTCAGAAGACGTATCTGGCAGCCCATTCCGCGCACCCGGATGGACAGCCGAACCCCGAGTACGCGCAGGCGTCAAAGCCGCGCTTCGCCCAGTGGATCATCGACATGTGCACGCGCGAGCGGGATCAGGCGTGGCTGGACTACCAGTACCTGATCGGCGCACGTCACATGTCCGCAGCGAAGAACGCGGCGGATGGGGCGGACTCGACACCATTCGTGCCCCTGCGCTACGTGCTCGCCTTCATCGCGCCGACTGTGGAGGTCGGACACCATCTCCTCGCGGAGGGCTTCGAGGGCGAAGAACTGAGCGCTGTCCGCGATGCCTGGACTCGCGCTGTCACTGTCGCCGTGACAGTGTGGGCGTATGCCTACCGAGATCACCCCGAGCAGTTCTGATCCGACGCTCGCCACCTACGGCTCCCCCATCGGTCGCCTCACGATCGCCGCGCGGGGCGGTTCGCTCGTCGGCTTGTGGGTGGTCGGGCAGCGTTTCTTCGGCTCCCCCTACGGCATCGACGAGGCCGTGGCGCGCTCAGCGCTCGACCTGACCTCGCCCGTTTCCCGGGACAGCGTCCGCGCCGAGGCCGGGTGGGACGAGGCCGACGCGCGAGCTTTAGGTGTGGCGGCCTCGTGGCTCGACGGTTACTTCGCGGGCGAGGCCCCCTCCCCCGCGGCCGTCCCTCTCGCGCCTGCGGGCACGGACTTTCAAAAGCGCGTGTGGGAGGCGATGGACGCGATCCCCTACGGTGCGACGCGCACGTACGGGCATCTCGCGGTCACGCTGCGGGGCGCAGGCATCCCCGCATCAGCCCAGGCGGTCGGCGGCGCCGTGGGGCGTAATCCCCTGCTGCTCATCCGCCCCTGTCGCCGAGTCGTGGCCGCCAGCGGCCCGGGCGGCTACGCCGCCGGAGGGCACGCGAAAGCCTGGTTGCTTGCGCACGAGGCGGCCACGGCCTCGTCGGTCAGCTAACTCAGCTGTTCGCCCGGTCGGCCTCGATCGCCTGCTCGACCAGGGCCTCGTCGACGGGCAGAGCCTCGCGCGCGTAGGCTGCGGCGTCTTCCTGGGTGTCGACGATGTGTTCGGCGATCGAGTCGGCCTCGCGGCGTAACTCGGCACCGTCGACGACCGAGGCCTGGGCGAGGGTGCGGGCCTGGGCGCGGTGCTCGTCCGTGTACTCCAGGTCATCGGCGTGCTTGCGCACGAGGACGCGGATGAGCTTGCGACGCAGGTTCTCCTCGCGCAGGACGGAGGAGCGCTCGCGCAGCCAGCCGACCGTGAGGACGACGAGGAGGGCGACGCCCAGCCAGCCGATGATCGGGTACATGCCGCCGATCAGCTTCTTGAAGCCCATGAGGGAGGCCGCGTAGCCCACGGCGACGACGCCGACGAGGACGATGCGCATGCGCGCGGTCGAGCCGCCCGAGAAGCGTCGCGCCGTCGAGTAGAACAGCGAAAAGACCGTGTTGTAGATGAGCGCGAAAATGATGAGCGTGTAGACGAAGGAAAAGGCCGGGTGGATCGAGCGCGCGATCTCGAGGGCGGGAACGTTCACGTCCCAGACGCGATCCATGTTCAGGTACAGGCACAGGGCGTCCGCGCCGATAACGAGGGCAATGATGGTGCCGCCGAGGCGCCCCGCACGCCGGGCTTCACCGATGCGCAACACCGAGCCGCCAAGCACGAAGGCCATCGCGATGCCGTTGACGACGCACAGCGCGAAGTAGTTGATCGTGGAGAGCCACAGGTTGGGCAGCGCGGGAGTGACCTGGGTGGCGGCGGCGTTGAGTTCGGCGACGCCCGGGTGCGGTGTTGCTAGTGAATAGACGGTGAGGATCGTGATCGCAACGATGATCATGGGCGTGAAGACGCCGATCACCTTCATGATCCGGTCGAAGTCCAGGAAGGCCGTGAGGATCACCAGCACCGCGCACAGGGCACTGCCCGCCCACGCAGGCAGACCGAACTGTTGCTCGAGGTTCGCGCCCGCGCCCGCGAGCATCACGAATCCCATCGCGAAGCCCGAGAAGACGAGCACGACGTCGATGACGCGACGCAGCGCCGGGTGGGTGATGCGTTCGAAGACCTCGTCGTGGTGGCCGGACCGATAGTAGGAGCCGAGCTGGAGCGCGACCACGCCGAAGACGACGTTGAGGACGCCCAGGACCGCGATGCCGATCAGGCCCTTCGCACCAAAGGACAGGAAGTACTGGAGCAGATCCTGGCCACTCGCCAGGCCCGCGCCAATGATGACTCCCACGTAGGCGAAGGCGACAGAGAGGTACTTCTTGGACATTGGGTCCCTCCAGTGGTGAACGTTTCACGAGGCCGAGGTCTCTTCCACGGTAGAGGCGCAGCCGGGAGGGATGCACGTCCGTGGGAAATTGTTCACGCTCACGATGAGTAACAGAGGCGCAGATGTGTACACAATGTATTAAAATAACACTATGAAGACACTCGCTACGACGCTGTCTACTCGAGAGCTCCGTGCAAACCTCTCCGACGTCCTCGGACGAGCCTCCTACGGCGGTGAACGAATCGGAGTAACAAAGAACGGCCGCCTCGCGGCAATCGTGATCGGCGTCGATGACCTGTTGGCCTTGGAAGAACTCGAGGATGCACGCGATCTCGCGGCCTTCCGCGAGGCGGTACGCAACGACGACGGGCAGCGCGTCAGCCTGGCCGACCTGCGCGCTGAGCTCAACGACTAGCGATGTACCGCGTCGAATTCACCTCAGCGGCGGCGCGACAGGTACGCAAGCTGGACCGGCCGGTGCGCGCCCGCTTCCTGAATGCCATCGAATTACTCGCCACTTCTCCTCGACCCGACGGAGTCAAGAATCTTGCGAGCACGGAGAACGCGTGGCGCATCCGCGTCGGCGACTACCGGATCATCTACTCAATTGAAGACGACGTCCTCGTCGTGACGGTCGTGCGCGTCGCACACCGCCGCGAGGTCTAACGCTCGTAGCATTACTTGCCTTCGAGGAGCGGGATCGGCGGGCGCGGGGCCTGCATCGAGTTGATCGGGGCCTCGGGATCCGCGTAGCCGAGCGCGAAACCGGTGATGAACCGGTAGCCCTCGGGGATTTCGAACTCAGCTTCGACAGGCTCGCGCCAGGTGGCGAGGATGCCGACCGGGCAGGAGTCGATGCCACGCGACTTGGCGGACAGGAACAGTGTCTGGAGCATGAGGCCGGCGTCCATGGCGCTCCACGGGAGCATGTCCTCGTGGACGAAGACGAAGCCCATGACGGGAGCGTCGAATGCCGTGACGTTGCGGCGGTTCACACGGTTGCGCCCCTCGATGTCGGCGCGCTCGATGCCGTGGATGCCGTAGAGAAGCTTCGCAACCTCGATCTGGGCGGGGCGAACCTCGTCCGGGTAGCGCTTGCGCACGGGGAAGTCGCCGTCGGGAACGGGAATCTCGACGTCCGGGTCCTCAGCCTTGCGCGCGTGGGCAGCTATCTCCTCGTCGAAGAGACGGCCGTAGTGTTCGCGCAGGCACTGGGCGCGCTCGCCCGTGGCCAGGGCGACGCGGAAGGCACGCGTGTTGGACCAGGACGGCGCGGTCGTCGCGTCGGCGAGGATCGCGTCGAGGACCTCGGCGGGAATCTCCCGGTCTGTAAAGGCGCGCGTGGAGCGGCGCGAGGCGGTCAGGGCCGAAAAGTCGTTCGTCTCAACGTTGAGTGTCATGCTCTGAGGCTACCCCCGTGATTCATCTGAACACTGGGACGATCCACCTACTGGGCGCGGTTATCCGACAACAGCCGTTGACAACCGCGGGCTCGGCGCTCAGCACAACACCTGAACACATGTAACATACAACACAGTTTCCCGGCATGACATCATCAGCCGTCATGACGTCTAACAAGTAGCGCGCAGCCAGCCTCACCGCCGGCATCACGCTGCCACACGTTCCAACGTCCGACCAGGAACACAATCACATCGTCGGACCCTCACGAAGGAATACATCATGCTGTCACTTATCGGAATGGTCATTACCGGTGCCGTCCTCGGTGCACTCGCACGACTCATCATGCGAGGCGAACAGAACATCTCCATCCTGTGGACCATCATCCTCGGCGCGATCGGCGCACTCATCGGCGGCACTATCGCCAGCTTCTTCGGCGTCGCCGACACCAGCGGAATCGACTGGATCAGGTGGGCCCTGTCCCTGATTGCCGCCATCGGCGCAATCTCGGTCTACCTCAAGCTCGCCGGTCGCAAGTGAACAACACTCACTGACACACCCCGAATAGCGACGCCACCAAACTCAGTGGCATACGCCACATAAGAAGGTCGTGAGGTTTTCATAGCCTGAAGCGTCTTCTTCATAGCGCGGCAATCATGACGGGCAGCAAGACAAGTTAATCCGGCTACACACTGGCCGACTAAGGAAGCCACCACGGTGCCTGACTGACCACTTGCTGATCCGCGCACAACCCCGTCCAATCACCTCTCGACGAAACGAAAGAGGCTCACATGAGCAAGAACACCATCCCCCAGACCGGCCAGCAGCGCGAGCGCAATGAGAACGCCGAAGAGGAAAAGACCCTGCGCGGTCCCCTCCAGACCGAGCACGGCGTGACGACGATCGACGAGAACGTGGTCGCCAAGATCGCCGGAATGGCCGCTCGCGAGGTGCCCGGCGTCTACGACATGGGCAACGCCGTTCGCCGCGCCTTCAGCGCTGTCACGGACCGCATCCCCAACGCCCAGACCAACGTCGCCGGCGGCGTGAGCGTGCAGAAGGGTGAGACCCAGGCTGCCATCGAGATCACCATCGTCATCGACTACGGCGTCTCGATCGTTGAGGTCTCCAACGCGATTCGTCGCAATGTCATCGAGCAGCTTGAGGGCACCACGGGCCTTGAGGTCGTCGAGGTTAACATCAACGTCACCGACGTCCACCTTCCCGACGAAGACGCTGACGATTCCGAACCTGCCGACCTCAAGTAATTCACCCCGACGCTCTGATCTGAGGAGTTTCTTATGAAGACAACGCACCTGGCCCTCCTCACGGGCCTGTTCCTAGGAACCATTCTTGCCTTCGGCTCTTTCGCCGACTTCGTTCTGGTCGCCCTCTGCGGCCTGGTCGGATGGGGAGTAGGCCTCTGTCTGGAGGGCCGGGTCGATGTCCGAAGCCTCCTGGATCGGCGAAAGAAGTGACGATGGCGACCGCGACCCAGCGCGCAATCGCGCAGCCGGGACCCTCCAAGGACTCTCACCCGTCCTGGGAGGACCGCGGCACCACGACCATTCCCTCCCGAGTCGTCTCCCGGATCGCTGCCGAAGCAGCCTACGAAACTGCGAACGTTGGCTCGAACGCAGGTGGACTCCTGGGAATCGGCGCGCGCCACAACTTCCATTCACGCCCCGATGCGACGTGTGACATCTACGGTCAGGTGGCCGTCATCCACCTGAACCTGGGCCTGACCTTTCCAGCACCGCTGTCTTCCGTTGTTGAGGATTTGCGCCAACACGTGTGCCGTCGAGTCGAAACGCTTACTGGACTGACCGTCGGCAAAATGACGATCGAGATCTCCTGGCTCCATCCGAGCAGCCACGTTAGGAAGAGCCTGACATGAGAACACCGGTTCCTTCACTTATCCGCCTCCCCTCCCGCACCATCCCGAGCATCATCCTCGCGCTGCTGCTCCTCACGGCCGGAGGGCTGGGCGCATGGATCACAGGACACAGGATCATCACCGGAAGTTGGCCGACACCCGCAGACACTGCACTGTCCGCTATCGGCTCCGCCACTGTCGGCTCCCCCGCAGCCCTTGCAGTCGCCTTCTTTGTAGCGCTAGGCGGCCTGTCGATGATTCTGTCGGCACTGTGGCCGGGACTTCCCGGGCGCCTCGAGATCCTTCCGGATGATCTTCCCGGGCAGACCGCGACGAAGCGCCGCGACCTGGCGGACCTCATTCGCTCTCAGGTTGAGCAAGTTGACGGCGTCCACTCCGTCACCGTGACCATTCGCCGCTCCCGCGTCGATGTCCTGGTCCTCAGCGTCCTGGATAACCTCGCCCCCGTGCAGGATGCCGCCCGTCAACAGACCAATGAGGCGCTGGCTTTGCTCGCACCCGTCGGCATTTCACGCAGCCGCGTGCGCGTCCAGCAGACGCGATGAAGGAGAAACCAACATGCGTTCAGTTTCTGGTGCTTTCAACCGGATCATCTTAGCCACCTTCGGTCTCGCTCTCGTCGCAGCGGCGTCATGGTTTGTGGCCTCGGGCCTCGGCGCTGGCCGCTACTGGCCGGACGCCGACCGTTACCTGGCACCCGCCCAGGATTCTTTCAGCAGCATCGTCGCGCCTCTCACGCATTCGAATTGGCTTATCCCGATCTGTGCATTGCTCTCGTTGTTCGCGATCGTCGCGGGAGCATTCGTGCTCATCAAGCAGATTCCTCGCAAGGCTGCCGCTTCTCCCCTGAGAATCACGGGTTCCGAGGGCTCACTTGTGGCCTCCCTGACTCCCGATGTCCTCTCCCAGGCGCTGTCTGAGAGGGCACAGGAGATACCCGGCGTCGAACAGTGCTCGGTCTGGGTGGCAGGGTCCCACAAGAACCTGTGGGTTCAGGCAGACATCACTGTCTCTCGAGACAGCGCGGTCGAATGGGCTGTGTCTGCGCTCAGGAATCGACTCAACGAGGACATCGCAACGTCCCTCGGTGCTGCTCCTCGACAGATCGACGTCCTGATGAATCTCAACAGTCCGTCACGGTCGAACAGCAGATCAGAAGCCGTGACAGGACAACGCACCCCAGTCATGGACGGGAGCAACCTTGACGCCTGAGGCCCAGGGCGAGGCAGCACCAATGCCTCGCCCTGTACCTCATTCGCGCTACGATGCTGACATGACTACCCCGTCCGCGTCGCCTCACGATGACCGATGTCTCGTCCTGCGCGCTCAAGACGGAGACATCGGCGCTTTTGAGAAACTCGTCAATCGATATCAGGGCCGATTGTTCCGATCGGCCTACATGATCGTACGCAACCGCCAGGACAGCGAAGACATCGTCCAAGAGACACTCATTCAAGCCTGGCGGAGCATTCACCTGGTCCGCGAGCCAGCCGCTTTTCGAGGATGGCTCGTGCGGATCTGCACGAACAAGGCCACCAGCCTGATGCGAAAACAGCAGCGCCGAGCGACCGACCCTTACGACGCTGAAAGCCTCGACACCGCGAGTAACACTGCGCAGGCCTCTGCGAACAATACCGCCGATCCAGCTGACTCCAGCGAAGTGAACGCACAGATCAAAGCACTGGCCGACATTCTAGCCTCTGTGCCTGCGAACCTGCGTATCGTCTGGGTACTGAGAGAAATTGACGAGATGACGTACGAGGAGATAGGCCAAACCCTCAACCTGACCGTTCCGACCGTTAGAGGGAGGCTGGCACGCGCCCGCTCTCTCGTGATGCGCAAGATGAAGGAGTGGTCCTGATGCGTGGCGCGAAAAAGCTATCCAACAACGTCCGGAACTCAGCGGCGTCAGCACGTTCTCTCGTTCGTTCCCACGAGCATGACGATGCAAACACCCAGAAGTACTTGCAGGTGATCGCATCTCTACACAAGGAATGGGATGAGTTGGAGGCGCAGGGCAGCTCATCAGTGATGCCCCGTCGCTCCCTCATGGACGCCATTGCGGCCGAAACCCGACACGGATCCCAGGTGGAGATGCCGGAAACGGATCTCGGCCCCTACAGCATGTCCGAGTTTGCATTGCGGGCACTGATTCGAAAGACCATCGATGCTGTGCCCGGCGCACGGGCATTGCGTTCATCTATGACGCACGCCCCCACCAGCAAGGAGCACCGAGGCCTCGGAGTTCCCGAGACCATCTCCTGCCGGATCTCCGCGCACATCAGCGTCGACAGCCTGCCGCTTCTCGCTCAGCAGGTCCGCGATGCCGTCCGGGCAGCTTGTCGTGAGAACCTGGGGGTCTCGCCCATTGTCCACATTCACATTGAGGATCTCCACGATGACGACTAGCCGCTCAGCCGCCGAGCTGGTCCACCTCGTTACTTCTATTCCCGGGGTGCGAGGAATCGAGCCGGGACTCGCCAGCACGTTAAAGGTGATTGGCAAACGCATGCAGCAGCAGAAGTCTCAGCAAGAACGTTTCGGCGTCATCATTGAAGAAGGTACGAACAGGGCGATCATCGAGGTCGGCCTCGACGAGTCTCGGCCTGTCAAACAGATCGTGCGTGACATCCAAGAAACCGTGATCCGCTCCCTCACCGAGCCGGACGCACGGGACAATGAGGCTGTGAGCGACGAAGACTCCGAACACGTCGACAACCCTACGGGCCACCGGGTCACAGTGCGGGTCCAGTCGCTTCTCTAGGCTCTCACCCTCAGTGAAACGCTCTGACGAGCGGCTTGTGATCTGACTATCGGACGCGATGCCCTACCGTGCCAGGGCCTGCTCGAAGGCCACCACATCCTCCTCGGGGGTGGCCCAGGAGGTGCCGATGCGCGCGAGGTAGCGGCCGTCGGGCAGGGTCTCCCAGATGCTGTAGCGCACCTTGTCCGACAGGCGCTCATGCCCGGCCTGGTCGAGGGCCACGAAGGTCAGGTTGGTGGGCGAATCCATGGTGACGACGTAGCCGGCGCGCTTGAGCGCCTCTCGGATACGCGCGGTCGCCTCGACGGCGGGCTCGCCGATCGTCAGGTAGAGACCGTCCTCGAAGAGCGCCTCGAACTGGACGCCGAGGAGACGCCCCTTGGCCAGGAGCGCCCCGTGCTGCTTCATCTGCGTGACGAACTGACGGATCGAGCCCCGGGTCGGGATGACGACCGCCTCGCCGAAGAGGGCCCCGCACTTGGTGCCGCCGATGTAGAACACGTCGGTGAGGCGAGCCAGGTCGGCCAGCGTCACGTCGTTCGAGGGAGAGGCCAGCGCGTATGCGAGGCGCGCGCCGTCGACGAAGAGCTTGAGGTCGCGCTCGCGACACACGGCGGAGAGCTCCTCGAGCTCCTGCAGGGAGTAGAGGGTGCCGTACTCGGTGGGCTGGGAAATGTAGACGAGGGCGGGGGCGATCATGTGGTCGCGCGCGCCATCGCCCTCCCACGCCGAACAGATGCGCTCGACATCGGCTGCGTTGATCTTGCCGTCAACGGCGGGAACGTCCAGGATCTTGTGGCCGCCACGCTCGACGATGCCGGCCTCGTGCATGTTGATGTGGCCGGTATTGGGGGCGATGACGCCCTGCCAGGGCAGGAGGATCGCGTCGATGACGGTCGCGTTCGTCTGCGTGCCGCCGACCAGGAAGTACACGTCGGCGTCGGGGGCTTGGCAGGCCAAGCGAATCAGGTCGCGGGCGCGCTCGCAGTGCTCGTCGGTGCCGTATCCGCTGGTCTGTTCCATGTTGGTGGCGACGAGGGCGTCAAGCACCCGGGCGTGCGCCCCCTCCTGGTAGTCGCTAGAGAAGTTCGGCTGCACATGGGAAGAATTCACGCGGCCATTATTCCACGCGGAGGCCAACATGGTTGCCGATACACTATGGGTTCTGCTGCCCTGCTGGCACCGGGCTTATCCTGGCAGGGGTGGGCCAAGCGCCCAACCTCAACGAGGACCACACGGGGAATAGGAAACATGGCGACACGAAGCAACGCCCGGGAAGAATCGATCAATCGCGACTCGCAGGCCTATTGGAACAAGCGGGCCGCGACGTTCACACGCAACGCGACCAGCGACTACGAGCGCTGGCTCCTGGATCTACTCGCGCTCAAGGCGGGCGAGGAGATCCTCGACATGGGGTGCGCGACGGGCACGCTCGCCGTTCCCCTCGCCCGCGCGGGGCACCGCGTCCACGGCTGCGACTTCGCCGAGGCCATGCTCGCGATCCTCGACGAGCGCGCGGCAGCAGAGAACCTGCCGATCACCTCCCACCTGCTCGCGTGGGAGGACGATTGGGAGGAGGCGGGCCTCGGGCATAACAGCGTAGATGTCGCCTTCGCGTCACGCTCCCTCATGAGTGGAAACGTTTTCTCCGCCGTACGCAAGCTCGACGCGGCTGCCCGCTCGCGGGCGGCGGTCGTCGTGCCCGACAGCCTGCTCCCCTCCCGCAACCCGCGTCTGCTCACCTACCTGGGGCGCTCGGCGAGGCACCCGCGCGTCGTCCGCGAGGTAATCCGCGTACTCGCATCCCTGGGACGTATCCCGATTTTCGCGACCACACGAACCTTCCGCCCGATGAGGTTTTCTTCCTTCGACGAGGCCCGTTCGGACCTTCGTCGCCTGGCCGGCCCCGAGCCTTTCACCGCGCGCGAGCAGCGGCTTTTCGACGCCTACGCAGAGCAGCACTTCGTGCGTGAGGATGCCGCCACCGCCTCGGAAAAGGCAGGGGAACAATGGGTCCTGGACTACCCTCTGCCCGTCACCTGGGTGTTTATCGGCTGGCGCACCGACGGGCACGCGTGGGCGTAGGCAGCCCCGGCCTCGTTCTCCTTAGTCCGCGTCAGGGCGGCGCCTGCGTGCTTTGACCTCCGAGCGCCTCTTCTTGTCAGCGAGGCGGCGCAGCTTCGACCCCCGCGTTGGCTTCGTGGCCCGCCTCGGGACGGGCGGGACGAGGACCGAACGCAGGATCTCACCGAGGCGCTCGCGCGCGGCGGCGCGGTTGCGACGCTGGGAGCGATGCTCGGCGACGGTAATCGTGAGGAGCGTTCCCGTCAGGCGATCCCCGAGAACAGACAGGGCACGCTCGCGCTGCTTGTCATTCAGCGCGACTGTCGCAGCAAGATCCAGGCTGAGCTGCACGCGCGAGTCCGCCGTATTGACGCCCTGGCCACCCGGGCCCGAGGCGTGGGAGAAGCGTTCGACCAACTCCCCCGCGGGCACGACGAGGCCGCGCGGGCAGCCGGGCCCAGCGGGAATGCACAGATCGTCCATGCGTTCCAGTGTGCACCACGCGCCGCACCCCAGCCTCGTCAGGCGAGCAGAGAGGCAACCCGCGCTTTCAGGTCAGGCAGCACGTCGGCGGCGAACCAGGGGTTCTTCTTCATCCACATCTGATTGCGCGGCGAGGGATGCACCAGCGGGAAATACGTGGGCAGGTAGCGCTTATAGTCGCGCACAACCTCGGTGAGCGAGGCCGAAGACTTCAGACCGAGGTAGCGCCTGGTGGCGTACGCGCCGACGAGGATCGTCATCTCCAGCTTCGGCATGAGCTGAAGCAGGCGCGGGTGCCACGTGTCGGCGAAGTCCTTGCGCGGAGGCAGGTCGCCGCTCTTTCCCGTGCCCGGGAAGTAGAAGTCCATGGGGACGATCGCGAGCTTCCCGGACTCATAGAAGGTGTCCCTATCGACGCCCATCCAGTCGCGCAGGCGGTCGCCGCTGCGGTCGTTCCACACGATGCCGGTCTCTTCGGCGACGCGCCCGGGTGCCTGACCGACGATCATGATGCGACACTCGGGTCCCGCGTAGAACAGCGGCCCCACGCCTCGCTTCGTGTACGAGGCGTTGGCCGGGTCTGCGGCGATCTCCTCGGCGATTGCGCGGACAGCTGGGTCGATGATCTCGGGTGTCATACCCCTAGGGTATGCCCACCCCACGAGCGCGCGGCCCCCGGCGACTGGCAGGTCACACGCCGCGCGGAACCAGCCATGCCGATGTGTAGCAACAGACACACCGATTAGTGGAGGCGGCCCGACCGGGCATAGAGTTGAAGCCATGAAGGCAACCAGGTTGAGGCGAGGGCAGTGACAACACGATTCATGCGCCGTTCCAACAGGATGGGCATTATCGCCGCGTCGGTTGCGATCGCGATCTCCCTGTTTGGCCTCACGGGCCTGACGGCGAGCGCCCTCAATCGCTCCGGCCACGGCCAGAAGGACCCCGCCCCCGTCTCTTACGAGGAGGACGGCACGACCTCTGCGCTCGCCACCCGGGCACTGGAGGGGTCGATCCAACAGATCACCTACGACCAGGCCTACGAGGGCGTGACCTACGAGAAGGAGGCCCTCGTCTACGTGCCCGCGTCCTACACGCCGGGGGTTCCCGCGAACGTCCTCTATCTGACGCACGGATGGTGGGGCACAGCCGACGGCCTGGCCGGGGGCGTGGCCCCCATCGTCGACCAGCTGACCTCCGCGGGGTCAATCACCCCCACAATCGTCGTCTTCGCGACCTACTATCCGGACCGATCGTTCGCGACTGAGGACTACGAGGACGACTACGCACTCAATCGCTTCTTCGCGACAACCGAGATCGACACGCTGATCAAGACGGTCGAGTCGCGCTACACGACGTTCGCGCGCGGGGACACCTCGGACGAGTCGTTGCGCGCCTCGCGCAGGCACCGCGCGTTCGGCGGTTTCTCGATGGGCGCGACGACCACGTGGGACGTGTTTGCCCTGCGCCCGCAGTACTTCTACAGCTACATACCGATGGCGGGCGAGTCGTGGATCGGGCGCGAGGAGGACGCCGACTCCGCGCAGATCGCACAGCTGGTGACCGCCGGGGCCGAGCGCGCGCACTACGGGCCGCAGGACTTCCGCATCTTCGCTTCGGTCGGCTCACTCGACCCTGCCCTGGATGACATGTCCCCTCAGCTGGCGCAGCTGCGAGCAGATTACCCCGACCTGATGACGGACGACAGCCTGCAGATGTGGATCGACGAGGGAGAAAGCCACTCCATGGCCTCGGTCGGTAACCAGGTCGCTCACGACCTGCCGCTACTGTTTCCGCCCGCGTAGGGGATTCTCCCCGTTCACCGACAGAGACAGCCCCGGCCTCGTTCCTTTTCTCAGGGACGAGGCCGGGGCTGGCTGGCAAATAAGCGCGGCCCTTATGCGCGGGGCTGGCGCTCCGCCCACTCGCCGAGGCTCACGCGCGGACCCGTGAAGAACGGGGTGTCCTCGCGCACGTAGAGGCGCGCCTCGGTGTAGCGCTGGGCGTGCATGACGCCCTCCAGGCGGTCCAGGCTGTCCGCCTCGAACGCGAGCACCCACTCATAGTCGGAGAAGCCGAAGGCGGACAGGGTCGAGCCCTTGACGTCCGGGTACTGCGCGAAGCCGTTGCGGCCGTGTTCGGCCATGATGCGGGCGCGCTCTTCGGGGGCTTTGAGGTACCAGTCGTAGGAGCGCACGAAGGGGTAGACCATCGCCCAGTCGCGGGGCGCGACGCCGCCGAAGCAGGCGGGAATGTGGCGCTTGTTGAACTCGGCTGGGGTGTGCAGGCCCATACAGGACCACACCGGATCCAGGAACTTGCCCAGCGCCGACGCACGCAGGCGATGGTAGGCGTCCTGGAGGACCTCCGGGTCGTCGTCGAGCCACCACACCATCAGGTCGGCCTCGGCGCGGAAGCCGGACACGTCGTAGAAGCCGCGGATTTCCGCACCCGCACCCTTCACGTAGTCCAGGGATTCGGCGACGATGCGGCCGCGCTCGCCGTCCTCGGCGGGCAGGGACTCACCGAGTGCGAACACGGAGTAGAGGGAATAGTGCTGATTGTTGTTGACCTCGTCGAAGTCGACGTCCGTCGCGTCGCGCGGGTCGGTGACGCGGGCGTGAGCGGCGTGCGAGTGGGGCGTCGCCTCAGTACCCGCGTGGCGGGCCTGGTGGCGCGCGGCGTGCTCACCGACGCGATCCGGCACTCCCGCGGGATGTCCCGGGTTTTCCGGGTTCTGCTCGGGCGGCACGACGGCGTGGGGATGCGGGGTAGACATGGAGTCCTCCTGAGTTGTAGCTGGTTGAACGGCGGCTCGGGCGGGCGCGCCGGAAGAATGAGGGGCGGTGCCGGGGTGGCCACTCGCGGCGGCGGGTGAGGGGTGGCCTGGGCGCGCCGGGGAGAGGCAGCAGTCGCTCGGGCAGACGGTATGGAAGGGGCCGGTGCCGGTCACGGTGACGGGCAAGGGATTCTCTCCTCGCGCCTGGGCCGCGCGCTCTTCGAGCACGTCGACCAGGGAGGACACGAAGGCCGGATCCGTCGCAACGGTGTCGGCGCGCTCGTAGGGGATCCCCAGGCGCGCGGCGGTCTCCTTCGCCTCGGTGTCGAGGTCGTAGACGACCTCCATGTGGTCGCAGATGAACCCGATGGGGACGACGACGGCGCCGGTCAGCGGGTTCGCGTCGGCCGCGATCTCCTCGAGGAAATCGTTGATATCGGGTTCGAGCCAGCGGGACTGCGGAGGTCCCGACCGCGAGCAATACACGAGGTCATAGCCCAGATACGCGCGCCCCAGGACGCGCTGTAGCTCCGGCATGATCGCCTCAATGAGGGCGTGATGCTGGGCGACGTAACTGATTTCAGTGGCCGGGGTTCCCGCGGTCGACGACGCCGCGCTCCCTCGCTGCTCGGCGCGTCTGCCCGAGGCCGCCACGGTCTCGTCGATCGAGGGATGGAAGGGGAAGGGCGAGGACCCCGCCTCCATGCTCACGGGGATGGAGTGGGTGACGAAGATCAGGCGAATCCCGGCCGGGTCGACGCCTCGCGCAGCGAGGGCCTCCCACGCACGCCGGACAGAAGCGATCTGCGCGCTCGCCATGCCGAGGGTCGAGTAGTAGGGGCGAACCTTGTCCAGGATGATGTCGGCGTCAGGGTTGTCGGCGCTGTCCTCGGCGCCCAGTTCGATCGTCCCCCACTTGTCGCGCAGGGCCTCCGCGGCCTCGGCGAGATCTTCGCGGTACTGGCGACACCCCGAGTACGAGGCATAGGCGGAGGTGGGCAGGACGAGGATGCGACGGGCACCCGCCTGGATGAGCTCGTCGAGGCCCGCGGTCACGAAGGGGTGCCAGTTACGGTTTCCCCATCCGACGGGGATATCGTGCCCGCGGCGAGCGAGCTCGGCAGACAAGTCCGCGATCAGGCGCTGGTTGCAGGCGTTGATGGGCGAGACGCCGCCGAAGCGCTTGTAGTGGGCGGCGACCTGAAGCAGGCGCTCGTCGGGGATCCCGCGACCGCGCGTCGCGTTACGCATGAACGGCAGGACATCGTCCGGGCCGTTCGGGCCACCGTAGGACAGCAGCATGATCGCGTCGTAGGTATCCATACCTGGCACTTTCAGTCCTCCTTCAGGCCGAGCGTTGACAGTGTAGGGCCGCTTCCCTCCCCCACGCAGCGACAGATTGTCAGAAAAACGCGGTAAATCAGCAGTTTTCCCCTGCGTGCAGCGCCACCTTGCACACATAAGTTAACACTGTTAACCTTGCCTGTGACACAAAGTTAACAGCGTTAACCGATGGGAGAGAACCGTGTCACATCCACACGCTCCAGGCCTGGACGCCCGGGGAATCCGCAAGAGCTACGGCGCCCACGAGGTCCTACGCGGAGTCGACCTGCGCGTCGAACCCGGACAGATCCTCGGCCTGCTCGGACGAAACGGGGCGGGCAAGTCCACGCTCATCACGATCCTGTGCGGCCTACGCCGCGCCGACTCCGGCACCGCGTCAATCTGCGGGGCAGCTCCCGGGTCCCCCGAGGCCGCACGATCAATCGGGTACGCGCCGCAGGAACTGGGGATCTACCCGGACCTGAGCGTCGCCCAGAATCTGGCGGCCTTCGGCGAGCTGCACGGGCTCGGCCGACGCGAGGCGGCCTCGCGCGCCGGCGAGGTCATGGACCTCCTCGGGTTGAGCGAGAAACGCGGTCAGCGCGCCTCGCACCTGTCGGGCGGGCAGCAGCGCAGGCTCCACGCGGGGATGGCGATCATGCACCGCCCGCTCCTGGTGTTCATGGACGAGCCGACCGTCGGCGCGGACGTGGAGGCGCGCAGCCAGATCCTGGGAGCGGTGCGCCAGCTCGCGCAGGACGGCGCGGCCGTCGTCTATACCTCCCACTACCTGGCGGAGTTCGAGGAGCTCGGCTCCGATATTGCGATCCTGAACGAGGGGCGCATCGTCGCGAGCGGAACGCTCGAGGACATCATCTCGCGCCATGGCAGTGCCGAGGTGACCCTCGAGTTTGATCGTCCCGTTCCCCCGATCGACGGGTGGAGCGCCGACGGGACGACACTCCGACACATCGGGGACGAGGCCGACCCGGGCATCCGGATTGGTGAAGCCCTGGCCTCGCCCGCCCTCGAAGGCGCACGCCTGACCGACGCGCGTATCGAACAGGCAAGCCTGCACAACGCGTATCTGCAGATCATCAAGGAGAGTGACCATGTCGCAGCTTAAGCAAATCGGAGCCATGACCCGCCTCAACATCCGCCTGCAGCTCACTGACCCTGCGCCCATGCTCATCCTGACGGTGATCCCTCTCGTCTTGATCCCCTTCATGATGCCGGCGTTCAAGTCGATGCTCCTGGCCGACGGATACACCGGCGTGACCGGTGCGGAGCAGGCCGTGCCCTCAATGGCAATCCTGTTCTCGTTCCTGGCCGTGCAGAACATCATCAGCTCGTTCTTCAACGAGCAATCGTGGGGAACGTGGCAGCGGCTCGAAGCCTCCCCCACCTCGCGCGCATCCATCCTGACGGGTAAGGCATTGGTCGCCTTCCTCATGCAGACCGCCCAGATCGCGGTTGTCCTCGCGCTCGGCGCTGCAATCTTCGGGTATCGACCGACCGGGTCTCTCATTGCACTCGCCGCTGTCCTCCTGAGTTTCTCCGCGGTCCTGTCGGCGCTCGGCGTCGCACTCGCCCTGTGGTCCCACAGCCGCGACGCGGCACTGTCCCTGTCGAATATCGTGGGCATGCTGGCGGCCGGCATCGGCGGCTCCTTCTCCACGATCTCTTCGTTCCCCGATTGGGCACAGCACGCCGCGCGCCTGTCCCCCGCCTACTGGGCGATCACCGCGATTCACGAGGTGAGCCTCGACGGGGCGAACCTCTCCGACGTCGGGATGCGGATCGGGGTCCTGTGGGGTTTCTTCGCGGTGATCGCGGGGCTGGCACTGGTACAGTTCCGGTATCACAGGGAGTAAAGACCACCGAAGCGGAGAGTCCATGCCTCAGTCGAAGCAGCGCGCGCTATCGCGAGAGATCATCTTGTCGACCGCGCTCGGCCTGGTTGACGAGGAGGGACTCTCCGCTTTATCCCTGCGGTCCCTGGGAAAGCGCCTCGGCGTCTCCCAGGCCGCCTTTTATCGTCATTTCCCCGATAAGGCGGCGCTCCTGGAAGGCATCTCGGAGCAGGTCTGGCGCCTCACCTTCGAGGCGTTCCTGGCCCGCTTACAGGAAGGGAAGGTGGAGGTCCCAGGCGGTTCCACAGCAGCGGCGGGAGTCGGCGCGACTCCACCCTCGCGGCTAATGGCCTACATGCGCGAGTACGCACACTGCCTGGCAGCGACGTTGCGATCCCACCCGGGCACGGTGATGCTGGTGCTCACCCACCCAACCTCAACACCGGAGCAGTTTTCTCTTCTCGCTGGCGTGTTCGTGCAGCTGGCGCGCCACGGTATCGCACCTGAGGCCAACGTCCTGGCGCTCATCAGCGCCGTGTCGATCTATACGACAGGCTTCGTCGCCGCCGAGGTCGTTCCGCCGGTGGGAGGCGCCCCCGAGCGCCCCATCGACCTGTCAACCGCGAGCGCCGCACTCAGCCCGGACGATGCGGAGGTGCTGCGTCCTCTCGTTGAGGACGTGGTCGCGGGCCGCTGCGATCTGAGGGTGCAGTTCGCCCAGGGCCTGGAGGCGATCCTGCGCGGCTGGGCCTAGCTGATCAGTTTTTCTACCTCGCGCACAATGCGCGCGGCTCCGCCCAGCGAGGACAGTTCCTCGCGTAGCCCTCGGATTCCCGAGGTCAGCGCGGGTTCATCGAGGAGGGCACGGGCGGCGCGTGCGATGAGCGCCGGCTTGGGCTTGCGCACGGTCAGGCCGCAGCGCGCGCTTTCCACGGCCTCCGCGTTGAATTGCCGCTCGAAGACGCGACCCGGGACGATCAGCTGCGGGACTTCGTAGGACAGGGCATCCATCATCGAGTTTTGCCCGCCGTGGTGCACGAAGACGCGGGCGCGCGGCAGGAGCTCGGAAAAGTCAAATCGGGGCGCACAGGTCACCGTGTGACCACCTGAGACCTGGACGGCCTCGGGCGCTCCCGCGACGTACACGTCGCATCCGAGGGCCTCGGCAATCTCTCGCCCGGCGCGCACGGCGACGCCCGCGGGGACGCTGCCCGCGCCGAGGTAGACGAGCGCGCAATCGCGAGGCGTCGGCGTCAGGGCGGGTGCCTCGTCCAGGAACCCGCAGTAGACGGCCCGCTCCCCCGCCCGCGGTTCCAGGGTCGGGCAGCTCGGAATGAAGCGGCGCCTCATCCCCTCAAAGATCGTCAGGGACGAGGCCGGGGCGGGCATACCCATCTCGCGCAGCAGGCGTCGAATTCCCGCGGATTTACGAGGGTTGGAGGCGTAGGCGGCGGTCGTCGGCTGCGAGGCGCTGCCCACGCACGGGATGCCCTCGGCGCGGGCGGCGATGACGGCGGCGAGGCTGAATTCGGAGTAGACAACGTCGGGGCGCGCGGTGCGCATGTGGGCGCGAAGCGTATCAACGGCCGCGCGCGAGCAGCGCTCGTCGAGGGCACCGGTCAGCCAGAGGACTTCCTCGAAGCTGCGCACAGGCTTGCGGCCCATGAGGCCGAGGCGCGAGGCCAGGGGGAAGGTGTGGCGCGCGATGGCCTCGGGAAGGCCGAGAGGTGAGGGCACCGGAATCTCGAGCGTCGGAGCGATGGGATTGGCACAGTTGCCGTCGTCTCCCCACGCGAGCACGGCCTCATGGCCAGCGTCCTGGAACGCACGTGCGACGCGCTGCGCGCGCGACCACGGCCCGCCCATCCGCGAGCGGGCGACCATGGGAACGACGAGAACCTTCACGATTCAAGGGTACGCCGCTCACAACCGCACGCCCGCAGCGCGCCCACGCATCGACGCGAGGAAGGGCGCCCCTGAACACCAATAAGGTCGAGGACGTCGCCTGATCGGCGGCACCTCTACCGGTTCACGCGTTTGACGAAGCGGAACATGTAGTCGGCCTCGCCCATCAGTTCGTCCGCCCCACGGGGATGCGAGGTGTCGGGGTGATGTTCGTTGAAGAACTCGACGATGTGGAAGCCGCACTTGTTGACGTAGAAGTGGATGTTGCGCACCTCGAAGTATGGAGTTTCCAGGGTCCATTCCGTGACGTGCGGATGGGCGGCCTCGATGGCGAACCAGGCGCGCGTCCCCACTCCCCTGGAGTGAACCGAGGAATTCATGGCGAACAGGAGAACCTCGCCTCGTTCCCCATCGACGGTAAGGATCACGTTGCCCACGCCATTACCGTTCTCATGGATACGATAGGCGAGCGCTCCCGGAGCATTCAGAGACTGCTCAATGTCGGACAGCGGAAGAATCGGCTGCGCAGTCACACCGCCCTCGCTGGGTCCAGCAGGAGGCTGCTCGCGCGCGGCAAGACGCTCCCCCACGAAGGAGCCCTGCGGGTTGTCCTGGAAGTGCTCGAAGGAATCTTGAAAGTCCGCGATCAGCGCAGAACGATCGGCATCAGTCAGGGGAACAAGCGTAATCGTCATGGGCGCATCGTATCTACGAACGGCTGCACATCTAACAACAGGGGCAACTTGCCGCCGTATCCTGGGGGAGGGCCTCAACGACGTGAGCCCCCGAGAGCCGAAGGGGTACACATGGAACGCCTGTTCACCATTCCATTCGTCATGCACATCATCAAGGTGCCCCACTCGTTTCGACGAAAGGAACTGGGGTTCTAGGCTCCTCAAGCTAGACACGTAACCGCCAGATACCCTCCGGGGCGCTACAACTCCAGCCTCATGTGCACGAGCTCCTGATAGCCCGAGGACGCAGACCGGTAGCCTCGTGGGTTGCGCCCATACTCCTCGAACCCCGAGCGCCGGTAGAGGGACACCGCGCGTTCATTGTCCGCCACTACCTCGAGCTCGAGCTGGGTGTAGCCCGCCCGGCGCGCACAATCGATGCATGATTCCATCAGCATCCGGCCGATTCCCATCCCCCAGTACTCCTTGAGAATGCTGATCCCAAAGCGCGCCCGGTGCGCCACTTTGCGCCTGCTGCCCGCCGCCGTGACTCCTGCGCTCCCCACGATCCGCCCATCGACGACGGCGACGAGCTCAACCTCATTATCACTGCGTTCCGTTTCCACCAGCGAGCGAGCCTCCTGTTCATCGTCGGCGCTTTGCTCGTCCGGGTAGGACAGCAGGTAGTCGGTCTCCACATGCGTGCGCTGCATGATGTCACGCAGCGCGCGGGCATCCGACGCGACGGCGTTCCTCACGAGGAGCTCCACTCCATCCTTCAACACCACCGTTTTGGCGTACCTCATCATCGGATTCCTTTCCCCCTGACGGCTGCTCTTCACAATAGTGCGAATGCCCCTGCGCATACTGTCAGCCTGAAGGAGCTACACGCTCGTGGCCTTTAGCCCACCCCAATGACCGAACAGTGTTGACTACACCCATCGACCAGAGACAATATCGTTCAAGCAGTATCGCCCGCTAGGGCCAACACCATTGCACATTGACACCAGGAAGAAGTAGAATACGTTGTATTCATCACCGGGAGGTCACCATGCCCACCATGACCATGCGCCTTGACGAGACCGACGCCGAGGTCGTGCGCAAGTACGCCGAGTTTGAGGGAAAAACAATCTCCGACTTCGTTCGAGATGCCGTCTTCGAGAAGATTGAGGACCAGCAGGACCTCGCTACTCTACGCGAGGCAATCGCAGCAGATAACGGCGTTCGCTACACCCACGAGCAGGTACTCGCAGAGCTGGGCCTGTAAATGTCCTACCACGTCGAGTACAGCGACACAGCCCTCAAGCAACTGAAGAAAATGGACCGATTCGAAGCGCGACTCATTACGTCGTGGATCGGCAAAAACCTTGAAGGCTGCTCGGACCCCCGCATCCACGGCAAAGGCCTGACCGCCAACCGATCAGGCGAGTGGCGCTACCGTATTGGCAACTACCGCGCCCTGTGCATCATCGAAGATGACCGCCTCATCATCGAAGTCTTTTCCGTCGGCCACCGCCGACACATCTACCAGTGATCACGCGGCCACAACATCGTCACCCTGCATTACCGCCAGATTTATACCGCCACTGGCGGTGATCGAATGGCAACACCTAGGCGGCGCGATCAGCGCGACGCACACGAGGGTGCGTGGCCGTACCCTGGTCCTGGGAACGGGAATAGCGACGCCACGAGGAGGGAGCACCCATGAAGCGAAGCCAGCAGCACTCACTGTTCGAGGAGTCCGGCGAGGACACGCGTCCTCTCGCCGACCGGATGCGCCCCACCTCCCTCGACGAGGTCGTGGGTCAGTCGCACCAGATCGGGCCGGGCAAGGCCCTGCGCTCCATGATCGAGGCCGACCGCACGCCCTCGATGATCTTCT
>ERZ773070.379-NODE-379-length-33533-cov-10.167573_pt1 | contig 33533 bp, 34 predicted proteins | sample MGYA00580618_ERZ773070 | MGnify/ENA primary metagenome ERZ773070 (study PRJEB29015, sample SAMEA2738023) | human oral metagenome | biome: human oral; feature: human-associated habitat; material: dental | place: China | collected 2019 ... | reverse complement strand
TGCTTGATGGCAAATCCACTCAGCATAATCGTCGACATACACAGCAAAATCGCCAGCAAAATCAGCGTTTTGAGTTTTTTCCTGGTGATATACAACCAGGCACGTTGTATGAATGACATAGATCTCCTTTCTTGGTTCTATGTCAGTGTAGCAGGGTGATGTGAAGGGAATGTGAAATGAGCAGGTTGTCTAAGTTCAATCTCCTATTTTTCAAGATACCAAATATACTTCCAATGAAAATAGGCTAGTTGTTCGATACCTTTACTCAGGTATCAGTGACACTAGCCCAAGTCACTCGCATTTGTTCAGATTGATTTCTCCAATCTAGGGGATGCGCACCCCTCTCTGTTGTCCTATCTACTTCTCGATCTCAATGACATGGACACCGAGACGCTCCTTGTGCGGCGGGTAGATCTTGCGAAGGAGGTGCAGAGCCTCCTTCTCGCTCTCTGCCTGCGGCACGATCTGCTGCCACGGCTCAGCCGCCAGCATGTCGGCGAAGCTACGGTAAATACGGATCGACTTGATCCGTACCACGCCCGACGTGTGACCGGTCTCGAGCTGTAGCAGCTCACCAGCCTTCAGCCGCTTGATGCTGTTATAGCCGACCCTCACCTCGAGAGTCTTCTTGCCGGACATGATTGCGTCGTAGTATGGACGCTTGATGCGCATCTTACGCATAGGCACTCCTTCCTTGTTGAGACTGATTCCCCACTGCTGAACGACACTGGCAGGCGCATACCCTCCCGGGAACACGCCCTCCAGGCTCCAGCCGTGACGCTGGAGACAGGCGATCTGCCACGGTTCAGGAACCATATGGGCATACAGCTTGTGGCCGTAGTCCTCCAGTAGTCCCTGCAAATCGATGACAAGTGCCTCGAACGCCGCCTCCGATGAGGCCACTAAAGGCATCAGTTTGATAGGCTGTCCCTTCTTAGGGGTAGCGCCAGCAATGCCAACCACTTCGCCATCACACTCGGCGACGAAAATTACCTTGAATTTGGTGTTCACGTCGCAAAGTTCCCTACGGCGGTAGCCAGCGAACAAGGCGTTGACCCAGTCGTCGTCCACTCCGTCGAAGTCACCACTCATCTGCGAAAGGATGAGTGCTCGTGCGCTGTCAGCGTGTTGGCTCTCGTTAAACGGAATCACAGAGATATTCGGCGAGTCGAACCCTGCCTCGTTGATGAGCTGCTTGTACAGCATGTGCTCATCGACGCCAATCTTGTAGTGGTCCTTCGCCGTGCCAGTGACGCGGAAGCCCTTCCCGAGGAAGAACCTCAGTGCTTTCTGGTTAGGTACTGCCACGGTACAGTAGATCTGCCGAGCACCATGACTTCGGGCGAAATCTTCGGCGTGCTCAAGCAGCATGCTTCCGACGCCCATCTTTCCTCGGTACGCCGTATCAACAATAAGAGGGCTGATCTTGACAGTCCCCTGTTTCTTGTTGACAACATGAATGACACCCACGGGTTGTCCATCACTCTCGGCGATGAACATGTGCTGTCCGGCCGAGAACTGGCCGACGCGGTCGACACCGCCTGCCATGTGCGCATCAAAGATACGCCGTGCGTGTGCGTAGTGGTCACCGTCATAAAACGGTGTGAGCGCCCGGACCATGAGGTCCGAGACGAAATCGAAATCGTCCGCCCTTGCGGGGCGCACGATGATGTTGCCGACTGACGACTCAGTCATGATGTACACCTTCCTGTGATTGCTACGATTTTTGACGTAGCTTGGATAGGACAATCATTATTATATCATCAAACCATTTTGAATTCAATACCGACCACTCCATCTTCGAGCTGGTCATCAAGGGAGTAGAATTCGCCAATCTGCTCTTCTAGCCATTCAACACTTTCGCCACCAAATCTCCGCGGATTATTATGCGAGAATAAATCATGAAACGTCGCGTAGCGCAATAAGCCAACCACTTTAACAGTAGCGGTCTGACCAGGCTTATCTCTATTAGTAAAAACGATCTCGTCGCCAAGCTGTATCTTCTGGCGCTTTTCATCGTATAGTCGTGATTCGATGGTTTTCTCACCAGAGACTATAGCGTCAAAAGGTTCTGTTGCTAGTTTTAATTGGTGTGTAATCATAACGGATTTTATTATATCAGAATAAATATATCTCAACCACCTAAAAGCGTAGGCTTTGCTATTCTACTATAGAGTTGCTCAGTTTAGTCCACATCAAGTTCAGGTATTTTAACCAAACCTCACTACAAACCGCATACCCTGCCCGTGCGGCGTGAAGTCATAGTCCAGACCCTTGGCGTCGAGTAGCATTTTTACAGTGTATAGGCCGATACCGCTGCTATCAGCATGTTGCTTCGTGGCGGCATTGCTCCGATAAAACGGATCGAAGACATACTGGAGTTGCTGTTTGGTGAGTGGCTTGCAGGCGTTTTCGATGGCCAGCTCATGCTGGTCGCAAGTAATTGTTATCACGCTCCCGGCGTCGCCGTGGCGCACCGCGTTTGACACCAGGTTCGAGATGACGTGGCGCATCATGTCGCGGTTAGCACGAATGGTCGTTGGCTCTGTATTAACCGTGAAAGTCATGCCGCGCGTTTTCGCCAGCAACATATAATCGTCGACTACCTCAGCGACCAGCTTATCAATTCTCAGCCGCTTTTCCTGACGCAAAGCCTGCTCGGCCACGCTGCCAGAACGCAACACATCATTCACCATCGCCGCCAAGCGGTCAACCTGCGCCACCGATTCTGCCAGGTACTGGTCGCGATTTTTATATTCGCCGATATTTAACTGCATGTTCTCAAGCATGATCCGTAGCGCCGCCAATGGCGTTTTCAGCTCGTGCGAGGCCGCACGGAGGAAGGCGATTTTTTCTTTCTCGAGCTGCGTGATTCGCTTATTCTCATGCTCCAGCGAACGAATCGTTTGCCACAGATTTTGATAGAGCTCATTAATATTTCGCCCCAGCACGCCGATTTCATCACGGCTATTTACCGGGTATCGCGCACCCTTTTCCAGTCGCTGCATAGTCGTAGTCACCGCCGCCATCTGGCGAATCGGCCGCGTCACAAAACGGCTATAGATGTACGAAAACACGAGCGCCACCAGCAGCGAGCCGAGCATAGTATATGGCAATACCTGCAAGGTAGCGAGTTTGGCCTGAGTGACGGGCGCCACGTCAGCCAGCAGCTTGACAGCAATCGCTCGCCCCTGTTTATCCGTCACACTACCCTGCCGCAAAATCACTGAGCGCGGATCGACCGTTTGACCATCAGCAATTTTTACCACGCTAGTATCGACCGATTTACCGCTATCCGTCACGATGTTGATCGACTGAAAACCTTGAAAATACTGGTCGCGCCCATCAATTGTCAGCGTGATATTGACGTTTTTCATACTGGCAAACTCTTGGCTGACCCGACTCATCTCCTCGGTAGATTTACCACGTAGCTTGGTCGTCAGCGCCGTGAGATCATCTGCCGCCTCTCGCTCTTTTTGCTGCAGATAAAATTGCGGCATCAAGGTATAAACTAGCGCATGCACCAGGATAATCAGCGCCGCGAATAGGCCAATTGACACCAAAAATGTTTTGGGAAATAATTTAAGCCGCTTCATAGCGATAACCTACTCCCTTCACCGTGATGATGCAGTCCAGGTGCAATTTTTTGCGTAAGTTTTTGATGTAAACATCAATCACTCGGTCGAACGGCACCTCGTCATCACGCCATAACTTATCGATTATAGCCTGCCGACTCCAGACCATGTTTGGATTATCCACTAACAGCTTGAGCAGCTGCACTTCCTTGGGCTTGAGGTGCGCGTCAGTGTCATCATAAAAACCCTGATAGGCCATAAAATCCACCGATGCCAGACCGCGGCGCCACAAGGTCTTTTTGACAGACTGTTGGCGGCGAAGCAACGCCCTGATGCGCTTTTCTAAAATCACCAGCGAAAACGGCTTACTTATATAATCATCCGCCAGCTCGTCAAAACTCGCAACTTGCGTCGGCTCATCATGTAGTGCCGTCAGCATCAGCACCGGTACGTCGCTGGTCTGGCGAATTTGGTGCAATACCTCGATGCCGCTCATCCCTGGCAACATGATATCGAGAATGATCACATCTGCCCCAGCAAATTTCTCCAGCGCCTCCTCGCCGCTCACTGCCGTCGCCACAGCAAAGCTGCGCTGGCGGAGGAACCGCTCGGTGCCGGCGCGCAGAATGGGCTCGTCTTCAACTAGAAGGATTCGTGATTTTATTGCGTTACCCATTTCGGTTAATCTTGGATACTATCCTCCTATGTTTTGAATTGGCTTGCGCTCGATATTCGGACAACAGCACTTGGTAATTCTGTAGTTAGTCAAGCTGCCAATGCGATAATTAGTTAATTACAATTATACCTTACCAAAGTAATTTGTCTACTTAAGTCTGGTCTAACGCTCCGTGGCATAACTAGAAAAAGGATTTGAGCGTAAGCTGACGTTTTTACTTAAACTCACCGCACAATATGATTAGCTGAGAGAAATTATTGACTTGTTCTAGCTACTCTGCTACCATTCATAATGTACTATAAAGCGTCCGAGTTCCAGTCACGCCGGAACGAGCTGGGTGTCAAAATACACCACGGGAGTGAAGCCGTAAAGTCACACAACCGAAATCGCGATCCATCGTAGAGCCGGTAATGAGCGCTATAATTCAGTAATGAACTATAGAACAAGGATGGGACCGCGGGAGGTCTCTTTTTTGATCTCTCGTTCCTTGGGTAAATAATATAAATTTATTGTGCCTGAGGAGGTTTTATCATACTATGAATACAATAAAACAAATTCAAGAAAATCCTAATTATATTAATCGGCACATTTTAACCTATGACGAAATGGCAAGCGCTAAGCCCTGCAATAGTCAGGAACCATTGGTTAACGTACGCAAATACGATTCGTCGATCATAGCCGAACACGAGCAATCGGATATGCAAGTTTATACTGGTGAGTCTATTTTGGTGCGCGATACATTAGCTAGAAAGCTCGCTACGGTTAATAAGCAGCTGAAGGCAGGTGACAATTTGCGACTACGCGTTGTTTATGGCTTTCGCCACCCAAAAGTACAAGAAAAGTACTTTCGCGAACGCAAAGCGGCCTTGCAACGAGATAATCCCGAGATGCCAGAATACAAACTAATTCGTCTAGTCCATGATTTTATTGCTGTACCCGATGTGGCTGGACACCCAATGGGAGCGGCAGTTGACTTAACCATTGTCGATAGAGATAATAACCCTGTCGACATGGGCAACAAGATATCCGACTATTCTAATCCAGATATTATTAAAACTTTTGCGAAAGTGACCCCAGAACAAGCCTCGTATAGAAAGGTATTACATGACGCTATGATAGCACAAGGCTTCGCGCCGTTCTACGGCGAGTGGTGGCATTTCTCATATGGTGACCGTGAGTGGGCGGCATTTTACGGAAAAAAAGCGGCAATTTATGGTACTATAAATATATTTCAATGCATTGAGTAATGGAGCGGCATAGCGACCTCTTTCAAGATCGCTATGCCGCCCCGTGGTGGTTGGTCAGGAGGCGGAGAGAGCTTTAAGGTTCTGTAGCGCGAAACTGCAGTTGCCATAAAGCCAAATTCGCTGGGTACTCTGGGAGTGGTTTTCTTCCGTCTGAGCCGACACGTCTTGGACCTCAGAAATCTCAGTAGATCCCATCCTCAAGAACATATGTCTTGAGCTGGATCCTTTGGCCGCCGTCCTCATGACGTAGTATGCGCCTCCGAGGCGATTCGCCTCAGAGAGGCATCGCTCAGTCACGGCGTAGGCAATTTTTCGGCCACGATGACTCAAAGCCACGCCCAACTCTGAGATATACCACATCTGATTGCTATCTGCGAGAATTTCTTGCGAGTCTTGCAGAAATTCTCTAACATCGTCAGGGGCATCGTCTACAGGAAGCGCACAGCAAAAACCCACGACAGAGCCATCATCCTTTGCAAGAACTATGACTCCTCTTTCCAGGTGGGGACCCCAGATTTCTTTGTGTATCCTATATCTCGGATACACTTCAAAATAAGGAGCTCCGCCAAAAGCCTCCTGATACAGAGATGTGAACCCAGCCACATCAGCTGTGTCTCTAGCGATAGTATACTCAATCATGAACGACCTCCATATCACTCTCGAGAGTCACAAAATCACCGTCAACTTCGGCCCGGATAATCTTACCGGTTGGCTGAATGATGTCTGAGACGCCAGTTACAGCACACGCCGCAATCGTACCAGAGCCACACGATGATTCATAGAAAAACGTATCGATACTCCTCACCCATACTACAGGATGAATCGCAACAGAATCGTCCTTCCTTTCAATCCAGACCACCCCAACGGCGTCTCGCTCGCGAAGACTTAGTTCTTCTGTCAGGTGATGGTGCGTCTCCCGGTAGACCTCTGCTTGAGCTGGGAATCTACTCTCTACCACAACATGGACGATGCCACCAAGATCGACGATGTTTATCATCTGTTCATGGCCTTCGACAGGGTAAACCCCGACAGACATACCCGGAAACCTGCATCGGACATAGTACTCGTTATCTGACCGCCTATCGACAGTCGCGCTAACGAGACCTTTGAAGCCAGATACCGTAAATTCTACGTTATCAGCGCCTCGCAGTTTCGAGAACAGTACAGCAGCTGCCCGCGATGCATTACCGCAGAACTCTCCACCAGCCATTTCAAAATGACTTTGCGACGACACAAGAAAACCGGCCTGTTCGGCGCCAAGCTTCTCCGTGCTCTCTCCTAGCATCCGTCCTCGACTAGCATACTCCATACGGGTAAGCGGACTAGCAATGACTTCAATTGCCGTTCCATTACCGTTCGCAGCAGTGATGACAGCCGTGGTTGTTGAGTTCATCATTATTCTCTCCTTAATTTTGAATGTGCTGTCCAACCTTACGGTGATATTGTCACACTCTCGTTATATATTCAACTCATTTGCGACTTATCGTGACGTTCTTGAAGGCACCGCTCTATATCGGTAATCTTAATATCTTTGGCAACCAACAAAACTAGGAGGTGATAAACCAGATCGGCAACCTCGCCAATAAATTCATCGTTTTCATCATTCTTTGCAGCGATCACAACTTCAACTGATTCTTCGCCAACTTTTTGGATAATCCTATCTAAGCCTCTGTCGAATAATTGTCTTGTGTAGGACATGTCTTCATCGCTGTTGCGTCTGCTCTCTATGATTTCGTATAATTCTCTAATTGTCATACATCCTCCTTATGCTATGATTTTTTCAATCGGTGACACGAGAATCCCGCGCGCGCCAAGACTTTTCAATTTGTTAGCTACCTTCCAAAACTCATCTTCATCCATGACGGCGTGTACGGCTAGCCAACCAGGCTTCGTTAATTCCACTACAGTTGGAGCATCAAGTCCAGAGGCAATATTTTTAATTTTATCGATATTTTCTTTTGGCGCGTTCATCATAATATATTTCAAATTCTTTGCAGCAAGCGCCGACTCAAGACGTACTAGCATCTGAGTAATTAGATCTTCCTTGTCTTTTGAAAGCTTCTTTTCGTTTCTAACAAGAACGGCTTCGGTTTCTAGAATTGTTTCTATCGGGCGTAGGTCATTTAATAAAAGAGTGCTGCCGGTAGCCGTTATGCCAACAATCGCATCTGCTACTCCAAGCGCAGGTGCAATTTCAACCGATCCAGCAATCACAGTAGTTTCAATGTCAATACCGCGTTTCACAAAATATTTTCTAGTTGTGTTTGGGAAAGTCGTAGCAATTATTTTTCCTTGCAAATCTTTAATCGTAGTAATATTTGATTCTTTAGGAACAGCGGCAACAAGCTTACAATAGCCAAATCCCGGACGCAGAACTTCACGCGTAGCAGTAACCCCAGCTTCACGTAAAACGTTTTGGCCAACAATACCAATGTCTACAACGCCGCGCTCTATATAGCCAGGTATATCATCGTCGCGGCAAAACAAGATTTCAACTGGATAGTTGCGACATGTGGCAAAAAGTCTACGGCCATACACCTCGAACTCAAGACCCATCATCCGCAGTGTTCTCAGAGAGTCTTCGGTAAGTCGTCCATCTTTTTGAATAGCAATTTTTAAGTTTTCTTTGTTTAATTTCTTATCCACGATAAAACCTCCTCAGGCACAATAAATTTATATTATTTACCCAAGGAACGAGAGATCAAAAAAGAGACCTCCCGCGGTCCCATCCTTGTTCTATAGTTCATTACTGAATTATAGCGCTCATTACCGGCTCTACGATGGATCGCGATTTCGGTTGTGTGACTTTACGGCTTCACTCCCGTGGTGTATTTTGACACCCAGCTCGTTCCGGCGTGACTGGAACTCGGACGCTTTATGTTTAGGATTATACATAGCGCTTGCAGTTGGGTCAATGTTCTTGGGGCTTTTAGATTTCTTTTTTATTCGTCTGGCGTATCATTTTCGATACTTTTACTATCGACATGTTTGTCGTCTTCGGCTCTCAGAAAGCTATATTGAATAGGGGGAATAGGGGGTATGTAGGGTGTCAATTTTGAAAGTGATTCACCTATATTTTTAATCGTCGGACAGGTTTTATTTAATATTTCGCCAAAATTTTTAAGATAACTTGGTGTACTAAAGTTTTTGATCATATTGGATGCTAAAGATTGCTGATATTCTGCTAATTGTCTAAGTGTTTCTGTATTGAAATATATCTTCTGTATACTTTGTAGACTATTTGCTATTTGTTCACCAAGGATTTGTAGTTGGGCTTGCTGTTCTGGAGACAATGAAGACTTCGCTGGAAGCTTAATATCTTTTTCAATTTTCTTAGCTAGTTCTATAGCATTTATTTTTTTCTTCTCTGTAAAATGATTATGATGAGCTGCGGCGTCTCTATACTCCTTCAACTTATTTAACTTGATCTTCATGTCCTTCCAAGATATATCCTTTTGCAAGATTTCCTTGGCAATCACATCCCAGATAATAATAGCTCTGCATTTCTCGCCAAACTTTGCTTTGAAGTCTTCAAAAGAACTGCTTCTGTTTAGCAACTCATTCAGATCGTCAGCAGTTAACTGATGTGAAGACCATGAGAAATCGTATCCTAGAATTTCTATTATCTCGCCTAGAGTTAAATAAGAAACCAGTGTATCTAAATTCTTTTTGAAAATTAAATTATTTTCAGTATTCTTTGATTTACATTTGTCTAGATACTTTCCGTGCTGCAACAAAATATCATAATACGTCTCAACTAAATCAGGTAGATATAGCAGCAATTTACGCAATTGAATCTCCACTTTATAGACAGCCCTGAAAACTTCTTCCGCCCGTTCGCGAGAACTCGAATCACTCAGTATACCTATTTCAAGACTTTTGTGTATATTAGCATATATTTGAGGATCTATTTGCTCACTGCGTTTTATTGTTACAAGAAACAGCTTTTCGGACATAGCTTCAAATTTATCGGAAGAATCTTTTTTGATTCCTATTCTATCTAAAATATCCTGCGCTTCACCACTAGTTTGCGCCTTTACAACCAAGACTATTTGCTGCATACATTCATTATAGCACCGAGGCGATTATTGTAGTATGGGGGGGTAATGCAGCGGTCCATTATATTAAATCTATATACAAAAAAAAGACTCCGAAGAGTATCGTAATCCCTTTATGGTGACTCTACCGGGAATCGAACCCGGGTTGCCGGGATGAGAACCCGGTGTCCTAACCGCTAGACGATAGAGCCAAACTGCTTGATATTATAGCAGCAGAGCTGGGTGTTGTCTAGCTGCCGAGTTGCTGAATGATTTCGATTAGGCGGCGCGGCGTGATTTCAGCCTTAATCAGGTAGGCGTCGGCGTCGTTTTCTAAAGCGGCGCGGCTTTTCTCGTCTTGATCGAAATTTGTCATGACGACGATACGCGACTTCTCGGCGCTGTTTTCTTCGAATTTGCGGATGGCGGTCATGATTTCGGTGCCGCGCATCTCTGGTAGCATGATGTCGAGCAAAATTAAATCGTAATGCTGATTGGTGGCCATAACCAAACCATCGTGGCCGTCCACCGCCCACTCAACGTTATAGCCAGCCATTTTGAGGCTGCGAACATACATCTCGCCGATGAAACGATCGTCTTCGATGACTAAGATTGTGGAAATTGCCATAATACTCTCCTGATTATCCTGTGTATTTAGTATGATTTTTAATCCAGCTGTTGCCTGCCGAGATGATTTCGGTGTTGGAATTGTCGGCGCCATGCAGTTTGTCAGAAACGGCGGCGTAGATTGGTAGCGTGAAGGTGAAAGTTGCTCCCTGCCCTTCAATACTTGATACGCCGATGGTACCGCCATGGCTTTCAATGATGGCTTTGCTGAGATATAAACCGATGCCAGTGCCAGCGACCGTCTCGCGGCTGCGGTGGCTGCGGTAGAATTTGTGGAAGAGGTTGTTGATGACGCTGGCTGGAATGCCGATGCCATTGTCGGCGACCGAAACCTCAATATGCTTATCCTTGGCTTTAGCAGTGACGCGCACAGCGCTGCCCTCGTCGGAATATTTGATAGCATTGTCGATAAGGTTGGATAGCACTTCGGAAATGCTAGAGCGGTCGGCGGCAACGGTTGGCAAATCGCTCGGAATATCAACTGACAGTGAGCGATGCTGCGAGCGGGCGCGTAGCTCCATATCATCGCGGATAGTCTCGTAGATTGTCGCCAACGAATCTTCGTGCAGTTGGAGTTTGAGGTGGCGGCGGTCATAACGGCTGGTGTTGAGGATATTGTTGATGTAACCAGATAAGCGATTGCCGCTAACGATTAATCTCTGGAAAAGCTCTTTTTGATCGGGCTCGAGTTTACTATCGAGTTCGAGCGCTAGCACGTCGAGGTAGCCGCGGATAACAGTGATCGGACCGCGCAGCTCGTGGGCGGCGAACGAAATAAAGTCAAGGTCGTCGTCCTCTGGCTGGTAGATTTCAGTCTCGTCGTAGGCGGTAATGATGGTGTCTGCGGTGTTGCCTTGCTCAAAATCAACAGTGATATTGAAAATACGGCGGTCTTCTTGCCCGATGACCTTGTTGGGAACTCGCAGCCAAATTTTGCGGGCGCGAACATTGTCGGTACGGTGTTGATTGAGCCATTCAATCAGGTCGGTGCCGTCGTCAAATAGCAAGTCAAAATGATAAGCGCCTTTCGCGTCAAGCGAGACTGGAGCGGCGCGGTTTGCAAAAATTACGCCGTTGTTCTTGTCGAGGATGATTATGCCGGTACTTGTCAGGTTGAGGGCGCTGGCTAGTTCGTCGCTTGCGCTAGTTTTGTCTGGACTGGTTTCGGTATGTTCTTTGTAGATAGACAGCAGCATATCGCTAAAGCCGGTAGCTTTGTATTCTTTATTGCTAGGGTTTGGTAACTTTTGGTCAATTTTTTGTCCGGCAGCATTAACTAGCGCGGTCGAGAGGTCGCGCAGCGGAATCATCGCAAAAGACAACACTGCGAAATTTGTTGCAGTAGAAATAATTAGCAGTGAAATGATAATTGTTGCAATAAGAAAGACGTCTAGGCGAACCTGTAAGATGATCATTATTGCAATAACCGACAAAGCGATTAGTAGTTGAACAAGAATAGATATTGCTGCAACTTTGTTGCGATGAATACGCCAAAAATCACGCATTTCTGGCGTGCGTTTGACTACTGGCTTGGCGTCGCTTACTGCCACGAGACACCTCCTCCGCCGCTGTTTGGTACGGCAGCGATCCAGGTTTGTCCGCGATTTAGTGCGACTGGTTTGCCAGCAGCGTCGATGAGCTCGAGCGGGCTAAAGCGGTCATTCTTGCGCCAAGTACATTCAGCGGCCGTGCCGTTCTGAAACACTGTTGCAGTACCGGTACCATTAGTAACGATACTTTGCCGCCAGCCATCTTCCATGACGGTAGTCTCGTTGATATGCAGCGCGATGACGACGCTCGGCGCTAGCCTACCCTCTTCACGGTCGTTACTGGCCTGCCCGCCGATACTGCGTAGATAGGTGTTGCTAGCCTTGTCATAGTCGTAATGGGTGTTGTACCAGCTGCTAGAGAAATTGATGTCGATACTGACGGCGTTTGGTTTGTCGCTGGCCTTGCCGTCGGCGCGGACGAAACTGGTGAATTGCGATGATTTATAGCCTTTGCCAGCGTTGAGTGCGTCTAATTTCTCGAAACTGGTATAGACATTATGCGGCGGCCTCCGATCATTAGCGCGCCAGTACGAACCGCCGTTGAAGAACTGATCGATGTCGCGATACTTACCGTTGCGAATCTCTTGCAGTGAAGCGTGGCTGCCGCCGACATGGGCGACGCTAGCCTGATACGGTGCTAGCCAATCAACGTAGTACATACGCAGGCTGCGGACTGGGCCGACGAGCTGCGGCTTGTGCTGTTGAAATAGTGTCAGAAAGCGCGTGATGCCACCCTCGGCGATGGCTTCGTAGATGACTTCGGCTTGCTTGAGCCCGGAATGCGGCCGGGCATCAGGCGAATTTTCGATCATGATGGCAGTGACTGGTTTGGATAGGTCGGCCTTAGAGGCAACTTCAATGCCATTGAGGTGGGAATAGTATTTTTCGGCAGTTTTAGGCGCTTTTTTGGCAGGAGCATGATACGCAGTGTCGGCAACTGGCGCGCGATATGTCAATACGAAGGCCACCGCCCCGCCGATAGCGATCAGGATTGTGCCGCAAATGCACATTGTTGCAATACGATGACGATTAATGAAATCGCGCAACCGCTGAAGCCGCGACTGCTTACTACCAGCCTCGTAGTGCTGCGCTACGAGCGGGCTCGGTTGTCTGTTTCGTCTGCGTATTTTTTGCTTTTGCATCTCGGTAAAATTATAGCATAATTGGTGTGAATTGGTTATGGTTTGCGCGACGTGCCGCGTATGCTATTATTGCGTCATGGGTTTGTTCAGAGGTGCAGTAATACACGAAATAAATCTACAGAATAGTACTAGAGCTACTGCGGATCCGAGCTTCGGTGTCGAATGGCAAGCAGGCGCAGCGTGCAGTTCTAGTACTGCTGAATTGTTCTTTCCTTCGGATAACTATAGAGCTGGCAGACAAAAAGAACGAGTTAGACGCGCTAAAAGGATTTGCCGTGATTGTCCAGTTGTGTCTGAATGCTTGGAGTATGCGTTAAGTAATAATCTGAATGAAACAGATGATGGTATTTGGGGTGGCATGACTCCGAGCGAGCGTCGGGAACTAAAAAATCAAAATAATCAGTAGAATTTTAGTTAGTCGTAATTTGACAAAAAATAAGTAGAGTTGTATAATATTAGAATATTCTCTTCGAATAGATGAAAGGAGGAAGAGAATATGCTGCTTGAGATTGTCAAGGAGACAAGCGCCACGAGCTCAACTAGCTGGGTCTTTACCACGTACGACATCTCGGTGTCGTATGTAGTTGATGGCGAGCTTCTTGGTGTCGTGGACGTTTTTGAGGAGAAGTCTCCAGCTTTCTCTTCAAAACTAGCTGATGAAGGATACTATTTCGTCGCAGGGGTGACCTGCGACGAAATTGTCAATGCCCCAGGGCTTCGGTACAGTATACTTGGCGTGCCAGAGAACATCAGGCGGCCACGTCGCAGTTTGCGGCAGTGGCTAAAAACTCGTCGCTCTACCTCTGATGATACGATGGAGGTCGCCCGCGTTTCTGACGCGGTGATTCGCGTCATTAGGCAGTTGGCGCTTTCGTCTTGCGATCAGCATGACGTTAAGATGCTTAAGAAGCATCGGCATCTTGTTGAGCCGACTAGGCCCGTGCTCCCACGACGGCTGGTCGACGACCAGCTGGTGGCGCGAGTTTTCGGGCGAAGGCCCGACCTTTTCCTCTATATCGGAGGAGAGCTTGGATGGTGGCTTAGCCACCGCACGCCCGAAAACCAGCTGGGAGGTCGTCTGCCCAGACGTCTCTGGAGCGATCTGATTGATCAGGTTGTTCTGACTGTTCGGAAGGAGGTGGATACGATCTTGGCTCGTCTACAGGCAGAAGAAGAGGTGAATAGCCTGGATTCTTCTGTTCTTGCTAAGAACCCTCCCTGCTCTAGCTCAGAGGAGGTGGCACAGCAGCGACACGAGCAGCAGCTGCGCGAGGTGGCCTCGCTTTGCAATGAGACACCTGAAGAGTTGGTCGCCCGCCACCTGCTGACTGATGAGGCGCGACGACGTCTCTACTGATTCTATCCGCTGGGGTTGTCTGCTTATATTTATAATATATAGCAGACAACCCCCTTACTTTTTGCTAATTTATTGTTATTTTAACCCCAGGTATCTAGATAGAGTTTTGAAGCCGTGCCATAGTGTGTTCGCGACCAATCAGTGCCAGCGTATCGTTCAACTGCGGGCTGAACGGTGCCCAGGTGACGGCGATGCGGATGAGACTGAAGAGGATGCCGGGCTTTTGACCAGTTATCTCCAGCAATTCGTTCAGGCAGTTTTGGATTGATTCTGGCGTCCAGCCGGCGAGTTTGGCGAGCTCAGCGCGGGCGGTTTCTAAAAGTTCGCGACGCTCGCTGTCGGACAACTTCTTTAACTGCTTATTGCCATCGATAAGTTCCAGGTTAATCTCAGGCTCCGCGAAAAAATAGCCAAATCCGCGTAAATCTTCAAACATTTTCAGGCGGTCTTGCGCTAAAGCCAGCACTTTCATGCGGTATTCCTTGGTTATATTTGGAGCGTAGGCGGATTCCGGCCAAAAACCAGTCTGTCCCCCGTCTTTTTGCGGGTTATCGTTCCAAGGCGACACGTACTCGTAAAGCTTATCGACAGGGATATTGCGTATATGAGCGCCATTAAGCCATAACAAGCGTTTTTCGTCAAACCGTGCGCCTGATTTTTGGACGCGTTTCAGGCTGAACTTTTTAATCAATTCGTCTCTGGTGAAAACTTCCTGTTCGGTGCCGTCGTTCCATCCCAGGCTAGCGAGGAAATTAAGCATGGCGTCTGGCAGATAGCCTTCTTCCCTGTAGGCTAGGATATCTTTGGCGCCGTCGCGTTTGGATAATTTCTTATTGCCCTGCTCGTTCATGATCGGCGGTACTGAGGCGAATATCGGCCAAGGTATATCCAGCGCATCGTAGAGATTAAGATATTTGGGCGTGCTGGCAAGGAACTCTTGTCCGCGGATAACGTGGGTGATTTCCATTTCGGCGTCATCGACAATGTGCGCAAAGTTGTACGTCGGAAAGCCGTCGGATTTGACTAAGATAAAGTCGTCAATTACCTCTGGGCCGGCGTGCATCTCGCCCATGACCTCGTCATGCCAGGTGTAGGGTTTCGGTTCTGAACGAAAGCGCAGCGGCTGGCTGCCATCCCAGGCCGGCGGGTTTTCTGGGCGGTAATCACGGTATAAAAAAGGTTTTTTATGGGCTTTGGCTTCTTCGCGAAAAGCATCTAGCTGCTCCGGCGTATACGGATCGGCATAAGCGCGGCCAGCGTCAATGAGTTTTTGCGCATATTTACGGTAAATGTCAAGCCGCTCTGATTGCTTGTACGGTCCAAATTCGCCGCCAAAATCGTCTGGACCTTCGTCTGGCATAAGGTCGAGCCACCTTAGGCATTTATAAATATGCTCTACGCTGCCAGATACTTCCCTTTTTTGGTCGGTGTCTTCTATGCGCAGGATGAATTTTCCATTTGACTGCCGGGCGATGAGCCAAGCAAACAGTGCAGTACGCATACCGCCGACATGCATGTAGCCGGTTGGGCTAGGTGCGAAGCGAGTACGCGTGGTCATGAAGCGCTCTCTTCTAGTTTGGTGACGCGCCGGTCAAGTAATTCTAGTTCGTGCCGAGTGGTTTTGTCGTTATCAACGACAGCTCGTTTGATAGTATTGACGTCGGCCTTGAGGTCGTCGAATTCCTCGCAAGTTGGCATATTATCAAGTTTGCGTTGATTATCTGACACAATTTCTAGCACAGCGCTCATCTGCGAACGGATTTCTTCAAGAATGACGTTGGTGTAATTTTTGTCGTCGCCCATGGCCTAATTATAGCAAAAAGCACCCGGCAGGTGCAAAAGTTAAGGGTTATCCTGATATCGCCAAGAATAAGGCCTATCTTTATATTATACCACAAATATGCATAAATTACAAACTGGCGGCTATCTTTTGGATTTGTTCTGGTGCTAGCTCGGCGTTGCCGTCGACGGTGTAAAGAATACCAGCATTAACCCAAGCGGCATGAGTACCATATGAATAGATAGTTAGGCCATTGGCAGCGGTCGTGGTGTACTTATCATGAGATTTCGGCTTGATGTAATTTTCGAGCACGGCCGATGAATCCCATTCGGAGCGAGTTTGCGCTAAGGTGAAGTTCTCGTTGCTGCCGTTAGCGGCAAACTTCATGATTACGCTGCCCTGCTGGTAAGCAACTGGACCGTTGAGGCTATAGCCGGACGGCTGGTAATTTGGATAAGAAGCGTTAATACCGGCCTGCGAGGCGGCTATGCGGGTGCTCAAGGCGGGCATATTGATATACGTGAAGTAGGCGCCTAGTAACAAGACGGCTATAGCTGTGCTGCCAACGCTAACCAGGCGGCGCCAAAGCGAAGTATTCTTTGCTGGCTTGACTTCTTTACGCTGTTGGCGCATCAACATCTTGTCGGTAGCTTCCTGAATGGCTTGCTGCTTGATAACTTGTGATGGCAAGACGCTGCGCGTTTGCTGCTGCTTGATGATTGCTTGCCGCTGGCGAGCAGTCTGTTCAAGCTGATTGGCGGTAGGCGCTATGTCTGGGGTCTCTGGGGTGGTTGGACGCTTAACAGGCGGCTTGGTAGCAGTTGTAGCTTTGGCAAAATGCGCAATATTAGACGATCGGCGGATATCTTGGACCCGGCGAGTTCTCTTGCTGCGGCGAATAATTTGCGGCGGCGTACTGCGCTCGGCCGCTAAGCGCTGCGAACTGCGAACGGCAGAATTTTCTTTAATACCCGCTGTGGTGGCGGCTCGCACTGGCGCTACTGAATCAATGGTGCGCGGTTGTTTCTTGATATATTTGCGCTGCAAGGTGTGGGATTTTTGGGTGCCGCTATGAAAATTGCTAGCCGCGGCTGCCGGCGTGCGTGCCAATCGCTGGGCATCAAGAATATTGCCAGTTTCAGCGTCGTAGACATTACCCTTGATGGTTATGTTGTTGTTTGTCATTTCCCTTACCTATGTTTGCGATACTACTCGTGCTTAACTATTATCATAGCCTAATTTGCTATTACGCGCAATAGCAAGTGGTATAATACGTACTATGAATCAGCAAAAAAATCGGCGCAAGCAGCGTATTAAATTAACCTTTACTTATGCTGTGATGACCCTGGCAGTTCTAGCATTGGCAGTGGTTTGTTTGATGCTAGTACAAGGCTATCGTTTAGATTTTGATCGAGGCACGGTTAGACAAGGCGGCATGATGCAGTTTGACTCGCGGCCTGATGGCGCAACGATTCAGATAGATGCCGCCACCCTTGCCAACCGGACGGCGACGCGTATTGTAGCGACTGCCGGGCAGCACACGGTAACGGTATCGAAAGACGGCTTTGTGCCCTGGCAAAAACAAGTTAACGTCAAGGCTGGCTCAATCCTTTGGTTAAATTACGTCAAGCTAGTACCGACGAGCATTGAGGCTAAAGATGCGATGGAACTCGCTAGTCTCGACAGCGCAGCGGCAGCGCCTGATAAATCGCGCTTTGCGGTTATCCAAAATAAGCAGCAGCCAGCGGTTGATTTTCTCAAAGTTGATAACGACCGGATTGAACATAAGCAGCGTGTTCTACCTGCTGATAGTTACACGGCCGACGGCGCTAATCACAGTTTTGCAATTGAATCGTGGAGCAAGGATAGCAAACGAGTGTTAATCAGCCATTCTTTTGATGATTCAAAAGAATATCTTATCGTTGACCTCGATGGCAAGGCGCAAAACATCACCCGCGATATCGGCGTGCAAATCAGCAAATTAGCTTTCGATAAAAGCGACTCGCAGAATGTGTATGTGTTAACGGCCGATAGCGATGTTCGCCGGATTAGACTGTCGGATAAAACGTTGTCGGGTCCGCTAATTAGCGATGCTAGTGATTTTTATGTTTCTAGAAACGGTTGGATTAGCTATACCACCAAGCCGAATAATAGCGGCGAGCGGACGATTGGCTATTTGTCGAAAGGCGCATCGAAGCCGCGGGCCTTGCAAACTTTCAAGGATATGTCTGGGCGCAGTCTTAATCTAGCGATTGAGGAGTATTATTATGATAATTTTGCGCTCATTACTCACGGCAAAATGGTTGCTGTCAAGAAGGTAAAATTGCCAGCAAGCGATTCGACAGACGAACTGCAGCAAGAATTGCTGGCGACGCTGCCGTTGGCCACTGACGTTTCGTATGCAGGCTTCTCGCCCAACGAGCATCTGTATGTTTATGCGCAGGCTGGGGCTAGCTTGGTGACTTATAATTTAGAGCTGCGGTCGATTGCTAACGTCTCGATGAAGACTACCGCTACGAGTGAAATCGCTTGGCTGGATAATTCGCATATTATGCGGGTGTCTGGCGGCACTTTTGAGTTCGGCGATTATGACGGTACTAATATGCACACCATGGCGACCGATGCAGCTGGCTCGGCAGCAATGCAATCGTCGAATAATCGTTTTCTGTATTATTTCCGCAAACACGCTTCGGGCAAAATTACAGCTTCTTACATCAAGATGTACGATTGAGTTTAATGTCGATGTATAATAAAGTTGTCTTTGCTAGACGATTATTTTCTCGGGTATCGTGCGGTAGCTGTAGTCTGATTACTAACGATTTACGGTCGTGCTGATTATTATCGCTAATTACCGATGCCAAATATTCGTTGCAAGAATGTTGGCGAGTTAGCTGGCATTTTCTTGGTCGAGGCAGCGGTATTGCTGTTTTGCTCGGCGGTTTTGGCTTCATTCGGATTCGGGCTGATTTGCTCGCCGAAAACTAGTAGGCGGTTTTGTGCTGTGCCTAGCGGCGTACAAGTGATTAGCGTAATGTAAGGCTTGTCGTTGCCGATTTGCAGCGACGCAACGTCAGTTGGCTTAACCACCTTGGTGCTGGTAATTTTGTAGGTATAGCGCGTGCCGTTGTAGTTGGCGTAAACCACATCGCCAGCGGCCATCTTCTCTAGCCGAGCAAAGATGAATTTATAATCGCCACTGTCAGTCCAGTCGTTAGAAGAATGGCCAGAAACGACGAAATTACCCTTTTCGCCAGGCTTAGCGTTGGCGCCTTGGATATTGAACCAAACGATGCCTTTGTCCATGGCCTTATTGAGCGAGTTGGTGTCGGCGGCATTAGCATCCCAAATAATCGGCACATCGACGGCAATCTTCGGGATAAGCAGCCGCGACTCGTTGGTGGCGACTTTGGTGGTATTTGGCGAGACGATAATTGATTCGGGGTCAGCGGCGCCTGGCGAGACATATGCTTCGACGTAGGCGAACAAAACGCGATTATACTGCAAAAATAGAAAAACAATCATCACCGCGCAAGCTGCCACGATTGGCATGAAATGGCGGCTGCCGCGGACCTTCTTGGCTTTATCGTTGATTTTGCGGCGAATGGAACTGCGCAGGTCGTTGACGGCTTCCTCTTGCGATACGGTGTCGTTGTTTGGCGTTGAGTTTTGGTTTTTTTGCGCTTGCTGAGCAGCTTGCTTTTTGAGCGACTTGCGAGTGGCGTCAATCTGCGAGACATAGTAACGCTCGTAATACTGCTGATAATATGTTTGCCAGGCGGTGTGGTATTTTTGCCAAGAAGCATCATGCGCAGCAGGCGTGGAGCTCTGGTTCATGGTGCGGGTATACGGGTTTTTGTCTGGGTCGACGGCGCCGGGGCCGGCCGTAACACTGTTAGACTGCGCACTATCAGCGACGGTGCCGGATGGCTGCGGATAGGCGTTTGTTTGCGGCGAGTGCGAGTTCTTTTGGAGCTCCTCGGCCTGTTTAGTTTTTTTTGCGTTAGAAGAATTTGGCTGCTGGCCAGCTGCAGCAGTAGCATGCGGATCGTTTTGAATAATCGAACTGATCTGTTGGCGGACAATATCAGCCGCTGCCGACCGGTGCTGGTCGGTTAGTGCGCTGTGATGAGGCGCTCCGTCTCTGGGCGGAACGGTTAATGATGAACGATCGTCTGGCTTCATACTTTCTATGCTAATTATAGCGTAATTAGCGGTTATTTACTAGTTAGCGCTGGTCTGTTACAATGAAAATGTACCTTTTCTGCCGCGGTGATGGAATTGGTAGACATGAGAGACTCAAAATCTCTTGAGCATTAGCTCGTGCCGGTTCAAGTCCGGCCCGCGGTACCATAAGATAGACGTATGTGGGCGTCTTTTTTTGATGCGCTTACCCCTGTTATGGTAGCGGCGTAAAGCATAAGTAACAATATTATGCAAAAGTGTTGACATAATTAAAAGTTTATGCTACAATGGCATCATAAGCGTGGAATAATGCACGCAGGGAGGAAATCAATGAAACTATCAATTAAGAACCTGGCGATTGTCGGCGCGGTTATAGCTGCTATCGCTGGTGGAATCTGGTTGGCTAAGCCATCAGAAGCATCTGTCTGTGACGGATGGATTAACGTGATTACTTGCGGTACGCCAAGTCATCAAGACCTTAAAAATGTTTACTACGGACGCAGCGACATCAAAGCGCTGTATCAGTGGAACAACATAAATGATGCCATGATTGAAGGCAAAGGCATGAAGAACGGTACCGTTTACAAGGACGGCCGGATCGTTGTCGATGGCCAAGTTGTGGCAACTAACGCCAAGACCGTTCAGCGTAATACGCGCTACCCAGGCTCGTCATACGGCCGCGAGACGGTTGGCGGACATTCGTTCTACAAGTTTACGACTCAGAACAGCTTTGTCTACAATCAGTTTGATGCTTTCGTCTGGTTTGATGAAAACGGCAAGTTTATCGCAGCCATTATCAAGGATTGCGGTAACCCAGTCTGGGGTGATGCAACCTGGAAACCGAAAGATATCCAAGTCTGTGATCTTACCAGCAAGAAAATCATCACCATCAAAGAGACCGAGTTCAACAGCGGCAAACATTCCAAAGATATCAACGATTGTAAAGAAATCAAGGTCTGTGACCTGACTAGCAAGCAAATCGTAACTATCAAGGAAAAAGAGTTCAATAGCAAGAAGCACTCGAAAGACATTAACGACTGTAAGGAAATCCAAGTCTGCGACCTTTCAACCGATACGATTATCACTATAAAAGAGAAAGAATTTGACAGCAAGAAGCACTCTAAGAATTTCGCTGACTGTAATAAGGTAAAGGTCTGCGAACTCGAGACTGGTAATATCATCACCATCAAAGAGACCGAGTTTGATAGCAAGAAGCATTCCAAGAATGAAGCAGACTGCGACAAGGTGAAAGTTTGCCGCATCGCTGACAAGAAAATCGTCGAAGTTACCCGTAAAGAGTCAAGCGACAGCCAGTACACCACTGACATGAGCAAATGTGAAGAAACTCCAGCGACTCCACCGGAAACTCCAAAAACGCCAACTCCATCAAATCCAGTTGAATTGCCAAAGACTGGTACCGGCGAAGTAGTCGCCTCGGTGGTCGGTCTCGGCGGTCTAACCGCAGCAGCCAGCGCTTATATCGCTAGCCGCAAACGCCTCTAGCCAATCCCCCCAGCTAGAAACAATCCGCTCTGAAAATATCAGGGCGGATTTGTTTTGTTGGATTATTTATAGAGAAGACTGGCGGTGATGGCCTCAAGCGGCCGCGACGGATTCCAAATATAATAGACGCTAGCACGCGCCGCTACCGTGCCGCGCCAGATGCGCATCGGGTCGTTCCATGGCATGGTTGCAACTTTCCCGCTGCTAGCAGTAACGAGTGTATCTTGGTGCAAGGTGGTAATGGTAATTGGGTATGTCACGGTGAATTTGTGCAAAGCTTCGACTAACTGCAGCAACTGCATACTGAAAGTCAAAATTTTGGGATAATAAAGTGTGCGAAAGAGTTTTTGCAATTGCGCGAAACTCAAAATTAACACGGTATTCTGGCGTGCTGCTAGTATGGCGGAATCGTTGCGCACTAGATCGGCGGCGTCGCGGGTGATAATTGTTGGGCCTTGGTGGTCGCGCAGCAACTGGCTATAGACGATTGCTGTCTGGCTATTGCGTCCAGCGTCGCCTATTAGCAGCAAGCCGTCGCTCCAAGCGCCAAGCGCTCTTAGCTCATTGATAGCCTCTTGCGCTAAGCCGCCGCTAGGATTGCTAGGAGCGTAAGTGACGCCATCCATGGTGCGCGGCAAGGTGTTTTTGAGTACATCCGGCAGCAAGGCGCGGGCTTCCCCTACTCCGCTAGCCAGTGCTGTCGAGTAGGCTTCGGCGACGCCAGCAAAACCTAGCTTGTTGCCGCCGATGATGCCGAGTTTTCCTGCGCGCGAGCGCTGTTCGGGCTTATTCCACTCAATATCGGGAAAGAGCGGCTGTTCGGGTGTTTGGCGCTGCCAATATGGTAAATTCATATGCTCATTGTAGCGTGTATGATACCTCTAGCTCAAGTATCTTGCTACTGCGCTAGGGCTGACGTACAATCTAAACATGGATAAGCAAATTACTGAACATTACCAAATCATCATAAGGCGTTTGGAGACAGCAAAATCGCAAACTGATCTGGCTGAGTTGGCGCGCTATCACCGCACTCGCGTGCAAGAATTTCAGCACGAGCGGCTGATTCACTTGCTGGTGACATTTTTCTTCGCCGGGCTATTTTTAGCGTCTCTGGCGGCATTTTTGGCAACCGCGGCGATGGGGTTGGCGATGAACTGTTTGCTGGGACTATTGGCGCTGATTTTGTTTGTGCTAGAATTGGCGTACATTCGGCATTATTACCAGTTAGAGAACGGCGTGCAGCGGCTGTACGAGTTAACGGTAGCGATCGAAGAAAAACGTTTTGCCAAAGACCGGATTTGATCAAGCTGGCGAGTCAGTTGCATTTGCTTGCCGGACGATTTTTTCGATAATATACCTATCTCTTGGCTCGAAATCGTATTCTTTTACAGTCGCAATGCCGTTTTTGATGGCGATATCTGGCAGCGTAACGCGCCCCTCTGGATAGCCGCGGACTTTATCTTGATCGATTCTAAATGTGCCTTGATTATTCTTTGCGGCTATTAGTTTAACGGCTTGAGCGAAAATATCGATGTGCGACGGCTCGAATCTGCTGAACAAGTTGTTGAATGTAACTTTACCTAGGATTTCGTCTGATTCTTTATCAATGCCGAACCCTAATTCTCCAATCTCGAATAAGATAGGTTCGAATATGTCGATGTTTTCCATCAAGTAGCGGTTATTGCTGAGTATTCTGCCATCAGCATAGACTTTAGTTGTATCTCCGCCGCTTCTGGTTATATTCCAAGTATAGACAAGTTTGTCGTACGAGCCGATAGACGTATTGCTTGGCAATGATGATTTGATTTCGTTAAGGTTGGCGGCATTCATTTCAATTTCACAGTCAAGGTAGTAATAATATTGAGTACGCTGTCCGTTCGCTGTTTTGTTTTTCTCTGATTTCTCTAGTACTCTAGCTGAAATTTTGGCTTTGAAATTAGACTCTTTAAGCTTATCGAATAGCGCCGGGAGTTTTTCGGGAATTTTGTAAAACACGTTAGCTTCCGAGTCGGTGTCGATTGCGCCGTCGCCCTGCTTCTGAGTTATTGCAATGAAGTTTTGTTGCGGCCATTCTCGGATCGGCGAGATAACGTCGGCGATTTTCTTTACTGCGATGACAGTTTGATCTTTAGGGTAATCCGGCTGAAGCGTTATTTTGTAAGTACCTTTTTTGTTGCCAAAAAAGTCCTCTACGATGTCTGATAGTTTGAGATCAACTTTCTCTACGCCTGGTATTTGGCGTATTTGTTCAGCGCAATCATTCAGCTGTCCGAAAGAGCTTACTGGATTTTGCGAAAATGTTTCGGATAGCCCGTAAATGACGCCAATAGATATTAGTATTACGAATAGTATTGCGAGTGGCGAAACGATCAAAGCAATCGTTAGGAGTATTTTGTTTGGTTTCTGCGAAGAATACTGCTGATATTGCGGCTGTGGTGAAGCGTATTGAGGTTGGTTTTGCGGCGGATACTGCTGCGGGTATTGTTGATATTGCGGTTGCTGCGGATATTGCGTTTGTTGAAGTGGTTGCTGCGAGTTGTTTTCTGGAGGCATAAGACTACCTTACTATTTATATTATTTCAATACTTACTGGGCAGTGGTCGCTGCCCATTTGTTCGGGGTGGATTTGCGGATTTTTGACACGCTTAGCGATTTCGCGCGATGCCAACCAATAGTCGATCCGCCAGCCGACGTTGCGCGCCCGGGCGTTGGCCCAGTGCGTCCACCAGGTGTAGGCGTCAGTTTTTTCGGGAAACGCCGCCCGGAAGATGTCGATAAATCCAGCGTCCAGATAATTCTGGAAGCCCTCGCGCTCCTCGTCAGTGAAACCGTGCTTGCCGACATTAGGCTTTGGATTTGCCAGGTCAATTTCTTGATGCGCCACGTTCATATCGCCGCAGTATAGCACTGGCTTGACTAGCTCCAATTCCTCCAGATAGGCCAGCACTGCCGGATCCCATTGTTCATGGCGTAATTTCAACCGGCTTAAATCCCCTTTCGAATTTGGCGTGTAGCACGTCACCACCCAAAAATCGTCGAATTCGGCAGTGATGATGCGCCCCTCGTCCGCCGGGTTGCCATATTGATCGCCGGTCAGGTTGAACCGCTCGATAATAGCCGGCGGCAGCCCGTCGCGCCAATGCAGCGGCCGGATTTTCGAGAAAATCGCCGTGCCGGAATAGCCCCTTTTGGCGGCTGAATAAAAATGCTCGTGATAGTCTGGCAGGTCAATTTCGACCTGGTCGCGGGCAGCCTTGGTTTCTTGCAGGCATAAAATGTCCGGATCGTAGGTTTGCAGGAAACGGGCAAACTCGCCCTTATTGATGACAGCTCGGATGCCATTGACGTTCCAGGAAAAGAGCTTCATGTAGTTATTATAACGTAAAATCGCCGCGGTGCTATTGACAAAACTGCCTGGTTTTGGGTATATGTCTAAGTAGGGCTTGATAAGCCCTCGCTCTCGTCGAAAACATCTCGGGGCGGGCTGTTGTGCTATGCGTATAGTTCATGGCGCAATTGCCTGCTCTGGGATGCGCATGCCCGGGCAGAGGAGGACTGAGGTGTGTCCTTTTGAGTCCCTAGGGATTGTGGGAACAATCCTTGTGTTTATCGGCCTACTCCCTGCTTTGGCATGGTGTGTTGCTGCCGTCACTTTGGTGTGCATCACTGTACTATTTGGCATTATTGACTTCATAGTACATTTCTTGATAAAAATAAAGAGAGGAGGCCGACGAGAGTAACACATGGTGCTAGCGGCGAGATATCCCGTCTCGCTGCTAGCACCGCTCACTCATTGCGTAGAGCGTTAATTCTGAAAATGTACAACCAGCTAGCGGATGTGCTAGTATTTGTAGGTATGAAGATCCTGATAGTAACTGAAGTATATCGCCCGGGTGTTGGCGGTGTACAGACAGCGCTTGACACTCTAATTACTGGTCTGAAGGAAGCTGGCGACGAGGTGACGGTGTTAACTGGCTCGCCGAACGGTTTATTTAGCTATTTCACAGAGGTAGATGAAATAAACGGTGCGAAAGTATTGCGGTTGCCAGCAGTAAAATGGATTGCTAATCGCGACAACAACCGGGTGGCATTCTTGCCAAAAAGATTCGTGCGGCGGTACTTTCGACAGAACCAGCCTGATATCATTCATCTGATGACGCCAATTTCGTGGCTGCACCAGGCGGTCATTCGCCAGGCTAGGCGGCGGCAGATTCCGATCGTCACGACTAATCACACTATGGCGCTGAATCTCGTGATGAATGCCAAAAACAAAACTATTGCCCGCTGGTTTGTCCGGATAGTCGAGGGTAAAATGTGCAAGCTAGTCAATCAAACCGCCTATATGACGGCGCCGACGCGTGCGGCATTAGCGACTACGCCAGCGATTCATATACCAACGAAAGCAGTTTCTAACGGTGTCAATGCGGTATTCTATACACCAGGTAAGGCTGACGAGAAGCTCTTGCAGCGTTTTGCGATTGATGCGTTGCGGCCGATGGTGGCCTATGTTGGGCGGCTTGACGGCGAGAAGCGGATTGACTTGCTGATTGCCGCGATGGAACGCTTGAAAACTGATGCGCAGTTGGTGATTATTGGTAAAGGCTTAATAGAAAAGCAACTGCGAAGTCAAGCAGCCAGTCTGGGCGATCGCTGTATTTTTACCGGTTTTGTTAGCGACGAGGAAAAGCGTGCTTTATTGCGGCGAGCAGATATACTCGCGATGGCTAGTCCTGCCGAGCTGCAATGTATTGCGGCGCTAGAAGCGCTGGCTTGCGGTACGCCAGTGGTGGTGTCTGATCAGGTTGCTCTGCCCGAGCTATTGGACGGCGGCAAGAATGGAGTCAGCTTCCATTATCCAGACGTCAACGATCTAGCGCGTAAAATCGATGAACTGCTGAATGATGAGCCGCGCCGGCGCCAGATGAGCCGGGCTGCTCGCCAGTGGATTATTGATAACCATACTTATGAACGCACCGTTGATCAGTACCGCGAACTGTATGCCGAAATCGTGAAAACTTACTCGTAGGCTTGTAAATTGTGGATAGAATAAACAGTTAGACGAGCTTATTTTGTTGCCTTTTTCTGTTTGCCGCCCATTTCGTATTCGTAAATGCGCTTCGTGACGCGCAGTCCATGCGTGTAGCGGTAGAGCTCACCGTATATTCCTTTGAGAGCTTGGCGCAGCGAGTTGTTTTGGTAACGGCGATCTGAAGTGAGGTAGGCTATTTTGATAACGCCATTTTTATACTTAGCTCGTTTCGCCTTGAGGATGAGATCATAATCTTCCATGATGAAGAGAGATGTGTCAAAGCCATTCACTGAGTCAAAAACTTCACGGGTGACATACAGGCAGCCAAAGCCGATCGGCCACGGCGTATGTTGCATTAGACGCGCATAGGCATTCATTAAGTAGGCTCCAGCTCGAATACCGAATTTGTTTGACTGCATCCGCTGAAGGAAACTGCCTACTTGAAGGTGCTTTTTGTTAATTTGTTCTTCAAATTTTTGCAAAAAATACTCCGGAAGGATTAAGTCAGCATCCGCAAAGATGAGCATATCGCCTGTTGCTTTGCTGGCGCCGTGGTTGCGGGCGTGTGCGGGACCTTTTTGTGTCGTGGCGGTAGTTTTTAGCGGCAGCTTTTTGGCGTATGTCTTGGCTCGATCTATGGTGTCGTCGGTGCAATTTGAATCTACTACGATCACCTCGTCTGCCGGGCGCGTTTGCCGGACTAGCGAGTCCAGGAGTTTTTCGACAACGCCAGCCTCGTCCTTGCAAGGAATAATGATGCTAATTTTCATAAAACTAGTATAATGGTATTATGTCTAAAATTCCAACACTGCGGCAAATTTACGAAAAACTCGGCTGCCAAGAAAAGACGGCTGGCGGTGTTTGCTGGCTTGAGTGTAATACTGGCGCCGATAAAACTGCGATTCTGCTCCACGGCGTGACTGGTGGCAAAATAGACATGATGCCGCTAGCCAAGCGGTACGTTAATTTTGGCTATGCCGTGTACGCGATAGATTTACCAGGACATGGCGGCTCGGTGCGCCCGTCCCTGGAAAGCTATGAAGATCTGGGCGATTGGTTTACTAAAGTTCTGGCGCAAATCGGCCGAACGCCAGATTTGATTGTCAGTAATTCGTTTTCGTCATCGATAATTTATCATGCGTTGCGCACTGGCAGAGTTCCGGCGGCGGCGAAAATTGTTATGGCTTGTCCGACGCCAGACACTACTCATCTTGCAAATATGTTGCAAAGGTTGTCTAATAATTTTCCTGAAAAGCCTGGTTGGTACATCTACAACAGCAAGCCTATCCAAAATATTCGTACTGTGCTTGCGTTGAAAACCCGCCGGCAGGAAGCTTGGCAGTGGCTGCGTGAGTCAGAGAGCTACAAGAAGGATTATTTGACTTTGCGTGATTCTGAAATTTTGACTACTATGCTGTACGAGCAAAATCCTTTCGTCGAAGGTGTGCCGCTTGATAGCCAGCGGCGCGTAACGGTGATTCTGGGCGGTAAAGACAATATCATTACTTCGAAAACACCTGGAATTATCCGCCAGTTATTGCCTGAAACGCAGATTATTAGCGCCCCGTCAGCTGGCCATATTTTGCAGTTCGAAGCAGTTGAATCCTATCCGGATAGCTAAAGAGCTGTGCTCTACCTCTTGTCTCTGGGGTTGGCGCGTGTGGTATAATAAGGAGAGTTATGAGAATCGCTTTTTTTATTGACGATTACCTGCCCTCAGTCCATGGCGTGGCAACATCGACGTTGAACTATAAACAGGCTTTGGAATCGCTTGGGCATGAGGTTTTCGTGGTAGCGCCAAAATGCGAAGGCTACGAAGACCACGACGATCACGTCATCCGCTTGCCGTCAGCCAAGAATTATGTTTTTGATAAGCGTGAAATGGCGGTTATTTACCCTGGCCTAGCCAGGAAGCTTGATGAATACCAGTTCGATATCGTGCATAGCCAAATGCAATTTTATATGGGCGTACTGGCACACAGCGTGGCTAAGCGGCAGAATGTACCGCATGTGACGACTATTCACACACTTTATGTTGAATTAGTTAATGATTATCCGTTTATGGTGACTTCCGGCTTGATTGCGGCGACAGCGGCGTTTCCGGTAGTGCTGCGAACAAGGCCGATTTTGCCGAAAGCCTCGCGCGAGCAGTTGCGCTCAATGAGCAAAAGCACTATCAAAGATATCATGTCGCGCCAGGGCTGGCGGCTGATGGCGGCGTTTGCTAATAAGTGCGACGCCTGTATCGCGCCGTCAAAGCATCTCGAGCGTATGCTGGTCGAGGATGGCGGCTTGACGGTGCCATGCTACGTTTTCCCGAATGGTATCGACACCAAGCGCTATAAAAAAGCGTCGGCGGCTGATTCACCAATTGAAAAGCGTCCGGGTGAAAAGTTCATTATTTCGGTGGCGCGGCTAAGTCCAGAGAAGCGCCAGCGGACTTTGATTGAGGCTATGCCGCATATCCGCGATAAAAAAGTCAAGCTGGTCTTGGTTGGCGGCGGCCCGTATGAAGAGGAGCTTAGGCAGCGCGTTGAGGAGTTGGGCGTCGGCGATCGAGTAATTTTCGCTGGTATGCGTTCGGGCGACGAGGTAGCGGCGATGCTCAAGCAGGCTGATGTATTCTCGCTGGCGTCGTATCATTTTGACAACCAGCCAATGACTTTCTTGGAGGCGGCGGCTAGCGGTTTGCCGATTGTTTACTGCGACGAACGGATGACCGAGGCTTTGACTGAACGCAATGCTGTCTTGACTGATGGCATTGAGGGCAAAGATTTCGCAAAAGTATTTAATGATTTGTTTGCGCACCCAGAGAAAATCGAGGAGTTGTCGCGCGGCGCGTTGAGCGTTGCCAAGAAGTTTGATTCGACGGCGATGGCCAAAAAGATGGTTGAATTATACGAAAGTTTAATTTCATCACATCAAGTACTTGAAGAAGAATAGTGGCGGTTCAGGGCGTGAGACTCGGTGTATTCGGCGCAGCTAAAATTTGCGCAAAATGCGGCTGTGTTCGCGTTCTAGATCGCGCTGTTTGATAGCTTGGCGTTTGTCGTAGCGTTTCTTGCCCTTGCCTAGAGCGATGACTAATTTGATGTAGCGTCCGCTAGTGAGCAGCTTGGTTGGAACGATAGTGAAGCCTTCTTTTTTGCGAGCAGCTAATTGATCGATTTGGCGGTGGCTGGCTAGCAATTTGCGTGCACTGGTGTCGACAGTTCGCGCATTTGGTTGGCCGCGCTCGTTCTGCCGCAAGCTAAAACTGGCGTTATTAAGCCACAGCTCGCCGCCGCGAATAGTGACGTAAGCGCCTTTGAGCTGGACGTGGCCTTCCCTGGCTGCTCGCACTTCGAGTCCGGTTAAACTTAGGCCTGCTACGATTTCATCGCCAAGCTCATAATCAAACCGCGCTCGCCGGTTAACAATCGTTTGAGTAGCTAGCTTTTTTGTCTTAGCGCTAGATTTCTTAGACATATGTTAATTATAACAGGTTTAATACTTATATTATACAATATTTATAATAAAAATACAATAGTGCTCGGGGTTACCCTCTGTTACAATAGAATGAATGATAGCTGATGTTTACATTACCGATAAAAGTTTTGGCGATAAGCAGTTGATGAGCGGTGTTAAATTCAGCGTCAACGACGGCGAGAAAGTTGGGCTGGTTGGCCGCAACGGCGTCGGCAAATCGACGCTATTTGGCATGCTAGCAGGGGCGGATAGCGATTATAATGGCTCAATTATTTTCCGGCGCGGCAGCACGATTGTAGCGACAGCGCAGGAACATCATAGTTTGGGCGATATCACGGTATTGAAATATATCCTGCGCGGGTTGCCAGAGTATGCGCGTCTGCGGCATATTTTGACGACTTATCCGGCAATGATGGGTAGCGATATGCGCAAGATCGAGGAGTACAGCCAGGCGTTGGAGCGCTTTGGACAGAAAGATTTTTATCGAATTGAAGAGCTGGTGGCCGAGGAATTGAAAAATTTCCAGATGGAAGGCTTTGGTGAGCGCCAATTGGCGGCTTTGAGCGGCGGACAGAAACGCTTGGTCGAGGTGGTGAAAATCATGCATGCGCAAGCAGATTTGGCGCTGATTGACGAGCCGACTAATCATATGGATTATATTGCCAAGAAGCAGTTTATCGATTGGATGAAAAACGCTCGCCAAGCAATGCTGATTATTACTCACGATCGCGACGTGCTGGCCGAGGTTGATCGAATTGTCGAATTACGCGATGGTATGGCGGTGAGTTACAGGGGTAATTACGACGATTATCTGCGTCAAAATGCCTCAGCGACAGGCAATGCCATGCAGGATTATGAGCAAACCGAACGGCGGATTGCTAATTTGCGCGACAAAGTTCTGCAATTTCGCCGCCTGAAAGAAAAAGCCCGCGATCCTGGCACGATCGCACAATTCAAGCGGCGCGAGAACCAAGCGGCGGCCGAGCTAGAGAAACTGGAGAAAATCGACAAGCCGACTTTTTGGATTGACAGAGAGAATGTAGCGCAATTGGATTATAAAGTAGCGGACCGTTATCAAAAATTCAAAGCTCGCAACATTCGTTTGGATGTACAGGACGGATCTATGCGGTCGCAGCGCAAGCTTGTCGAAGCTCACGATTTGGCGCTAGGCTTCGACAAGCGGATTTTGTTCGAGGGTGTTAACATCGATTTGCGCGAAGGCGAAGCTATTGAACTGCGCGGCCGCAATGGCGCTGGCAAGACGACGCTGATCCGAGCGTTGATGGCAAACGAGTCATCTAGCGCCGCTTCCTCTGGCCAGCTTCGTAAAACGGCTCAAGTCCCGCCCCAGTTAGATCGGGCTTTGACTGAGAATACTGTTCAGTCTACCCCAATCGTTTATACTGGTTCTCTCTATCTCGATCCGCATATTCGCGTTGGTATTTATGAACAAGAGATAGCGGCGACTTATCTGAACTTGCCGCTGGCGCGAGCGATTGAGCAGATGTATCTCGATCGTGGGCTGAAAATTAATGATACCAAAATCCGCCAGCTGATGGGCGATTACCTTTTTGTTGAGAGCGACGGCGCGGTGCCCTTGGCTAGCTTGAGCGGCGGGCAAAAAGCTCGGTTTCAGCTCATTAGCATGCTAGCAAATGAGCCGCAATTGCTCATTCTGGACGAGCCGACCAACCACCTGGATTTGCCTTCAATTGAGGAGCTGGAAGCGGCGCTTGAGCGCTACGCTGGCGCAATTTTGTATGTTAGCCACGACGATTATTTCCGGCGCAAAATCGGCGGTTCGGTTGTTCAGATTGGTAGCTAACGGACTGCTTTTCCTGAACGCGCTCTTGTTTTGGTACAGCACGTATCAGGGCTAGAATGTATTTACGTAAAATTAATTTGAATAATCGCCGCCCGTAACATTGAAGTACTCTTCGAGAGTTTTAATCTCGCGTTTTTTCATGTCTTGAGCGGTTTCGCGGCCGACGTAACGCCAGTGCCAAGCTTCGACGATATAGCCGGTGATATTTTTGGCGTTGTCAGGATAGCGCTGGATGAAACCGTACTCGGCGGCGTGCTCGGCCAGCCACTTGTACGTTGGCGTAGTGGCGAAGCACTGCAGGATGCAATTGTCAGCCTTGAGGTCGACAGCTAAGCCAGTTTGATGCTCGCTGCAACCTGGCCGAGCGCTAGCGGAATCGGCTTCTTTTTGGTTGCTGTGTTTGACCCAATAATTATAAGTTTCGACTTGGTCGTTGTAAGATCGGTAGCCGCTAGTCGAGGCTAACGGCATTTTTGCTTGCGTGGCGGCAGTTTTCATGGCGTTATATTGGGCAGCGGCCTCTTTGCGCAAGGATATCCCCTTTTCGATAGGCGCCAAATCATTCGGCTGCCAAGTTTTTGGCTCGAAGCAATGCTTTTTGTTAATAACAATGATCGTGCTGTTGTAGTCTTTTAAGACTTTCTTGCGGAGGGCGGCTTTTTCGGCCCAGGCTTTTTGCTGGGCGGCAGCGAGCTTGTCGGCGGTTTCCTGCTCTTTGGCCCTGATGTCTTTAGCGGTTTTGTAATAATCTAGCCCAGTGAAGGTAGCTAGACCTAATATCGCTGAAAAAGCTAGCGTAATCACAAGCACGCTAAACTTATGCTTATTCAAAAATTCACCCTTCATAATTTATAATTCTATTCTACCACAACTAAGCGCCAGCGGTATAGAAAATCTTTGCAAGTTGATTAGCTAAAGTTGCGATGATGGTCGAGTAGTATCAATGATGCTGCGTCTATATTTTCCTATAGCAACACCGCCGCCAGCAAAAGCTAAAGCGACGAGCGTATATACGACTTTGATGATAAACGTGGCGCTATAGTAGTTGCCACAGTAGTTGCGTAGCGTAAAATACCATCCTAATCCAGCAAGGATGAGAATCGCTCCTGTTGTGCGCCATGAACGGTATTTCATACCAAATGAAACCAAGTAAGACCCCAGCCCAAAAAGCACAAGAAACAAAACAGTATTTATTGCGCAGACAGGCAAGTCGAGATACATGTCGGATGCTTTAAGACCGATTTGGATATATATGGGAAACTCTTGGACGACCGCCGGGTCTTGCTTAACCGGAGTCAGCAGCCAGCCTAGGAAACCAGATTGATGAATAACATTCCAGTCTGGCGAGTGAGCAAAGAAACGAAAACAATTATACATCTCGTCTCCAACTATAGCACTGCTGAGTGATGCGGAGCAAGTATAAGGCAAACAAAAACCCGCGCCACGGGTTCACCATGACACGGGTTTGAGTACGGGTTCAATGGTCGGGGTGACTGGATTTGAACCAGCGACCTCACCGTCCCGAACGGTGCGCG
>ERZ773070.378-NODE-378-length-33541-cov-8.410201_pt1 | contig 33541 bp, 30 predicted proteins | sample MGYA00580618_ERZ773070 | MGnify/ENA primary metagenome ERZ773070 (study PRJEB29015, sample SAMEA2738023) | human oral metagenome | biome: human oral; feature: human-associated habitat; material: dental | place: China | collected 2019 ... | reverse complement strand
CTTCGCCTTTGAAATTGCAGTAGTCCAGTATCTCATCGATCAGAAGCTGTCCCTCACGATCCGGATCACCGGCATGGATCACAACGTCTGCATCTTTCAGGAGTTTTGCGACAACCTCAAATTGCTTGGCGGTGTTCGCGGCTGGCTTTGTGATCCACTTCTGTGGAATGATAGGATAATTCGCCCACACTTTATACTCGTCGCCATACAACTCCGGAGTTCCTTGCACGAGGATATGTCCGATTGCCCAGGTGACCGTGGTATCTCCATTCTGAATATATCCGGTCTCTTTCTTACAATCATCTTTCCACAGATATGCTGCCAGCGTTCTTCCAATATCTGGCTTTTCAGCGATGTAGAGAGTCTTCATAAGGGATCCTTTCTATTTACTTTTTACCCGATATATGGTAATATTCAACCAAAGGAGGTGTTAACATGGCGATTGAGGGTTTTGCCCGTACTTTGCAAAAATTACGTCAAGAACACAATTTGTCACAGAAGCAACTCGCCGATGCTATAGGCTTGTCACAGCGGAAAATCTCATTTCTTGAGTCAGGCAAAGAAGTTCCATCTCCAGAGGTTATTGAACAACTGCGCACTTACTTCAATTTGGATGCCGATACATGGAACAATCTGCTTGAACAGAAACGTAAGCGCTCTGTACTAGCAATGCCCGCGGACACGATTGGACGCCGCATACGTGTTATGCGAACGTATTTCAAGCAATCACAAAGCGAATTTGCCCAGGAACTCAATATCAGTCAGTCTGCTATGTCGGCAATCGAAATAGACACCTATACGCCGTCATATGAAATACTCTGCAAGCTTGGAAGAATGGGCTTTCATTTGAATTGGATTCTTTATGGGGAATCTGATCCTCTGCCGCCGCGTGCGGTATTAGATCATATTGTCGAAAGCAATGAACGGCAAAAGATCAACAAGCTGCTTGAAACACTGCCACTGAATAAACTCACTGCCGTACGGAAGGCAATGGAGCTACTGTTAAGGAGTTGAGGTCATGAAGTCAAAAATTTTGCTTGTTTTGCTTGTCCTGATGTCGCTGCTCATTGCCGGATGCAACGAGCAGGAGAAGTACAATACGGCAAAAAATGAATATCAACAGATGCGTGAAGAGTGTTCTCGCTTAGAACTGACAACAGGGGAAGATCAAAAGCTTGTCAATGGCAAGTGGACGGCATCGACCCTTGCTGTCAATGAGGACGCACTTACCAAGCATGACGAGCTCGTGCAAAAGATGGATGCGAAGATTGCCGAAATGGAGAAATATGCCACGGCAAAGGTTGAGATAAACAACGATTTTGCGCTTATCAAAGAGGAATATCGTCAACATAAAGTAGAATGGCTGTCCCGTGTAAAGCAAGCGAAGGAGAAGGTAGAGAACTCAAAGAAGAAAAAAACAACGACCATAGATGAATCCGATCCGTGGGCACGGTATGGCAGACTAAGCAATAACAACAAGTAAAAACGGAGCAGGGCAAAACGCCCTGCTTTTCTATTGCCCGAATTTCAAGAAGCCGGACGTCTTGCTTTTGCTTGTGTTATTCGTCCGGTCAAATTCGGTCGGATGGTAGGGATCGTAGGGATATACGGTCAATGCCTTTGCATACTCGCGTTCCATTGTGCGCTTAATATGTTCCGTCTCCTGGTCTTTGACGGCGACCGTATACGAAGCGCCGATCATATGCGCCTCGTCGATACTGCCGAGAGCTTCCAATGCGGCAAGCTGATTCGCCTTTTGCTGTTCGCTCAGCAGACTTTCATCTTCGCTCGTCGCAATGGCAATCGAAAGCTGTTGCCGCTGCATTTGACTTCTCATGATTTCCGAAACGGTGTTTCGATAGATCAGATTTTCGTCGGCATTGCGTGTACGCAGTATAGCGAACGGATCACCGCCTCTTTCATATTCCCTCACGGTATCGCGATAGAGCTGCTTGAACGGATCGTAGCTCATCTTAGGGTTGAAGATCGTGTTCGCGTCCGGAAATTTTAGCACGTCTTTGAAAGCCGCTTCCATTTCATGCGGGAAAAGGTCAATCTTCAGCATGGCCGTTACCTGATTTTTCAGCTTTGCAACTTCATTCCTGATTATTGCCACCATTTGTGCCGTCTCCCGCACGCTGTCTGCCCAGCGTTTGGCGTCAAAGACATGCGCTCCCGGCCAGATTGGTCCCCATCCCCACGCATACGCAGGTGTGGAGGTTGTCCCAAGCATAAACGCAAGGATTGCTATGAATACCGGCTTTTTTCTCATCCCTTCATTCCTCCTATGATATTCAAAATCGGTTCATATGGCAGCAACAACAATACTTTCTTGTCGATCTGCGATTCTTTGATCGTACCGAGATACCGCGAATCAAAGGACTCATCCATATCGTTCAGTAGCAGCAGTTCCCCATCCGGGACAATATAGCGTCCTGGTTTTAGCTGTGGAAGCCCGTCTTTGTGATAGATTGTATAGCTCTGATGATTTACGCATAGCCGCTCCTCGTCAACTTGATAGGATTCACCCGGAAATGCCTGCACGTGTTTGAGAAGCAGAAAGCCCGCATTGACATGCAGTTTCTCGACTCCTTCCGGTAACCGTACAATGACGTAATCCCCGCGTCTGATCTCTTGATTTGGCGCAGCAATGTAAAGCCCTTTTGGTGCAGAATCTGTCATATTGCTGTATATGAGCTTACCACAAAAGATATATAGCAGCCCTCCAATGATGATGAGCACGATCGTTGCGAGAACAAAGGCCTTTGATTTACGCTGCTGCCTAAAGTTCATAACGTCCTCCGAGTGATCGCATGAGTACCTTTGGAACGCGAATCGTAAGCCATGCAAGTGTAATCAGAGCAATGCACATAGCCAAATGCTTAACGCTTTGCTCCGACGTTATCGATGCTTTTGCGATGTACGAGCCAGACATCCGTTGATACACCGCATTGATGTAGTCGTTTGCCCATTTCGGCAGCGGCTGACCACGCTCGATGCTATATGGGCCACCGTTATATCCCGCAAGGGCATAGTTCCAATCACCGAACATCTCATAGAGGTTCTTCATATAGTGTGCAGATGCGTCAAGTGCTTGTTCCGGATTAAAGGGATCAATCCCCCATCCTGCTGCTGTCTCCGGCATAAATTGTGCGATTCCTTGTGCCCCCGCCTCGCTAACGGCATTGGGATCCCAGTTGGATTCCAACTGTATCTGTGCCAAGAAAAGGTTTACGGGTACGCCGTATTTTTGCGCAGCAGCTGTTGCCATCGCAATATACTGAGGGGGGCCACTAATACCGCCGTTACCGCCGGTCTCGACCTGTCCCGGCAAATCAGCATCGAATAAATCCTGTGGTACGGTTGCATCCTTGACACAGAAGACACATAGGCCGACCATGATTGATACAAGTGAGAGCTTAATAGTATTGGATACGACGCCGCCGAGCGATCCTTCTGCAATGAATTTCGTGAAACCGAATGCGGTAAAGGGAACGGTGAATACGGCGATCAACGCAGACAGGTAAAATTCAACGTACACGATCATAACATAGCACGCTAGTACAAAGAATATGCCTATGACAAGATATGAAGAAATCCACACAATAAGGATATTGCCTAGATTGAACATAAATTCAAATGTACCAAAAGAGGCAATTTTATTGAGTGCGGGATTCATCAGGGCAATCGATTTTTGCAGAAGCAGTTGCGGCTGCGATATATTCTGTTCAATGACTGTTGGATCACCAATGAACGTACCGGATACACTTGATATGAAGCTAAGGAAAAACTCATTGACAATCATCTGCCAGTTAAGAAGAAGCACATAGAGGAATCCGTATTTGACGAATTTACCGACCAGCTGTGGCAGTGAAAACTCAAGTCCTGCTGTGAGGAGTGGCAATGTGAGATCGATCACACAGAGAACGAATAACAAAGCAAGACCTGCCGATTGCAGCAGTTCATAAGACTTGCCGATCATCTCGACAAGGTATGCCATTGTGCTGTTGATCGACTCTCCAAGCTGCTGCATGGATTCAATGCCCCACGGAATGCTTGCATTATCCATCGCTGCACCCGATCCGACGACATTGCCCGAGAGGTCAACACCAAGAGATAGGAGATATGGAACAGGGTCAATCTGTGATCCGTTTGTCCCATACAGTCGATATTCTACGTGGCTGTGAGGACCTGATGAGTAGCCGAGAGGACCATCGTAGGCATCACCGCCGGTATAGCCGATGACCGTTCCTTCCGTTACATAGCCAACGGGGCAATGGATTGTTTGCTCTGCGCAATCACCAAAAAGGAGACTCCCTCCCTCTGGGGTCCGTATTTCAACCCAATAGATAAATCCTGATCCGGCACCATGTTCAACATATCCGCTGAAAGGCGCATGGATCGGTGTTCCAGATTCCATACCAACATCGATCCCCTTATGAAATCTGCTCGCCCCACCGCCTGCATCACGTTCACCAAACGGTGATGTAACCGCACCACCAGGAAACGGTGGCATTGCCATTGCTGCAGAAGGAAGCAAGAATAACATAAGGGTAAGCACCGCAATACATAATCGTTTCATGGGTACGACCCGTTTCCTCCATTATTGCCGTTTCCAATTGATTTTGTTCCCTGAATAAGGGATTGACCAACGGTGCTATTTACAAAAGATTTACGTGCTACAGACTGACCTGAACTCTGTGCGGCTCTCGCACTCATAGATGAGGCTGCTTTTGTCGCAGCCCCTCTTCCTGCTCCTGCGGCGACGGCTGCAGATGTCCCCCCCGAAAACGGCATTGCGGCAACAGATGCGACTGTCGTTACAACCTGTCTTGTGCCGCTGATTACCTGGTTTCCCTCTAATGCAGGCTGCCCATTCATAAATCCTGCGGCAAGATTTGGTAGCTGCCACATAAGGAAGGCGAGGGTTGCATAGGAGAGAGCATATTTTAACAGTTGTCCGAAGTCCGGCATGGCGTCCTGTTGCCATGCTGGAATCCCTCCCGATTGGTCGATGAGAGACACCAAAAGTCCAAGGATGAAGGTCATCACCATTAGTTTCACGCCATAGGCGATGACGGCAGATATTACACGTTGAAAGAGAAATTGTGTGTGCTTGAGAGTACCAAAGGGAAGGAGGATGACTGCCAATGACGCGAAGATATTAAATTCGATCTTTGTGATAAGGATTTGAAGCGCCATGAAGAAAAATGACCCCAGCGTAATCACAAGATAGGTGAGATATAGACATAATCCAGGTCCAAGCATACTGAGTTTATGTTCCATCATATAGCCTAAAACCGCTTCACATGCCTCAAATCCTTTATCTATAATCGCACTAGGTTTAAGTAAATTGCCATCTACGGGTTGCCCGGCTGCCGTCAAACCTGCGTACTGAAATGACAGTAAAATCGCTTGATTGATTCTGTCAAAGTTTAAGATAAAGAACATAAGAAAACTAATTTTCATCACTCTACTTATGACTTCTGATATACGCAATTCTCCGTTGTAGAGTGTCCATGTAACACAAATATCAATGACAGCAAGCACAGCAATAAGCTCAAAAGCATGGGGGGCAAGTGCCTGATACCCTAAAATGCAATGTTCTTGAAAGAATTCCAATAAATTGTCAAGGAAATTTGTACTTCCAAAATCCATGTTTATCACCAGCTATTTAATCCACCATACTTTGCCCACGGATCAGATTCTCTTATGGTTGTTGTCCGTCCAGCAGCCTCTACTTCCCTATGCATTTGCTGAAGTGTCGCAGATGTCGCCTCTGCCATAGATTTTGCCACGGCTCGCTCGTTCTGCTCCTTGACAAGTTTACGCTGCGCCTCCATGATCTGATTCTGTGCGCTGATTGCTTGAATTGACAGCTTAATACTGTCAATATGGGCTTTCTCAACAGCAATCTCATTGGCGATCTGTGCCGACTGCTTCGCCCCCTCTGGAGACTTATTAAGTTCAAGCAGTTCCTCTAAGCGTTTCTGTGATTCTTGCAAGTCCTGCATAAGGCTGTGATATGCTGCAATATCTTTTTGATTTTGCAGGGATTGCAGAGCCTGCATTGTGATTTCAACATTGCGCTCGCTCATAGAGGTTTGAGATAGGTCTCCAGCATTGATGACCGGAAATTTCTCATCCCAGACCTTCTGCCACATTCCTTCTTCAGATAGGATGCCTGTAGGTTTGGCATGGTCCTTTACCTTTTCTATGCTGGCCATTACCTCATTTTTGTATTTTTCCAGGAGTTTGGTTGGCAGACTCATCAGTTCCTGCAGCTGCAGTTTGATCTGCTCTGCCGTATTAGTAACGATCTTGACGCTTTCAAGGTAAGTTTTAAGCTGTTGTGCGATGTTCTCCGCATCAATAACCGGGATTGCTGCTGATGCAGGTAACGGGGCTGCTACAATACTCCCTGCAATCAAGAGGACTGCTGCTATCTTTTTCATCATGTTCGCTCCTTCCTCTCACAAAGGTGTCCATAATGGACACACTACATCATGAACACCGGGCATAGTTCTCCTTATAGTCCCTCAGTTCATCTTCAGCATTCTTGTATGTCAACCAATCTTCGATAAAATGCTCCTTGCGCATGGCAGCAAGAATCCGGTCTATGGCCTGCTGATCGTTCTTGGACGTTGCCGTCACGAACGGAAGTTCAATCGGGCGCAGGGCAAGCCTGAAAATACGATTTCCCTTTTCGCTCGAATAGTAGTAATCTTGCTTTGGCGTCATGTTGGCGATGATCTCAACCTGACGATCATTGCAATTAAACATAGAATAGAGTTCTTTGCTCTGCTTCGTACTTGCCTGTTTATTCGGCAGATACACGCGGTTCGGGCAGTTCTCCATGACGGTGTGCAGAAGTTCCGGTTTGTTCGCCAGATCAGAAAGATTCTGCGTTGCAAAGATAATGCTGGTATTTTTCTTACGCATATCCTTGAAGTATTCGCGCAGTTTTTCCTTGAAAATGGGGTTATCAAAGAAAAGCCAGCACTCATCCAATACAATGATAGACGGACCTTCCGCACTGCGAATCTTAGATTCGATCCGATGAAACAAGTATTCGAGCGTTGCCGGGACAATCGAGGGGGTCGCCATAAGCGTTTCCATTTCGTAGACTTGCCAAAATCCTGTGCCGGATATGTCTTTGTCGTTGTCAAAGAGCTTCCCATAGCTGCCTCTTACCGTGAGGGCTTCAAGCGTCTGCCGTATCTCCTGATCCTGAACGAGTTCACAAAAGCTGGATAAGGTGCGTCGCTCAACCGGAAATTCTTGCAGGGACAGCAATGCGTTCCAGACAAAATTATCCTTTGCTGGTGTAATCTTGACGTTTCTCTGTTCGAGGTAGGCGATGATCCACTCTTTTGCCCATTTGGCTTCATGGTCATAGTGGATATCCGCGAGCGGTTGAAAGGATAGTTCGCCTTCTTCTTCGCTTGCGATGTTGTAAAAGTTCCCGCCTACAGCAAGGGTAAGAGCACGGCTGGATGCCGCTTTGTCAAAGATAAAGACATTGCTGTGCGGGTATTTCAAGAAATGTGCTTCGATTGTGTTTAGAAAAACGGATTTGCCTGATCCAGACGGGCCTACGACCATAGTATGCCCGACTTCGCCGACGTGCAGCGAAAGCCGAAACGGTGTAAATCCCGCCGTATCAGTATAGAGCAATACTGGCCCCTTCAAATGATCGTTCCGTTTGTCACCCGGCCACGTCGCCGTGACCGGGGCGAGGTGACAAAAATTTAGGCTGCTGATAATCGGACGACGAATGTTTGCCCGATAACACCCTGGAATCGACCCCCACCATGCTTCCATGCTGTTGTCTGTCTCTATATAGCCTGTATAGCCGAGAGAATTGATCGCCTCAAGAATGCGATTTGCTTTGTCGTTGCAACGCTGCGCGTCCTTGTCAAAGACAACCATCGTCATGGTGTAATAGCCGTAGCTTACATAATCCTGACCGAGTTCTTTGAGAGCTTCGCCCGCGTCATCACGATTATATGCTGCCGTCTCGTCAAGATCGTTTTCCAAACGCTCTTTTGTAATCGCTTCACGCACCTGCGTCCAGAATGACTTGATTTGCTGATTCCACCGTTGCCGATAGTCCTTAAGCTCCTTCTGGGCATCCATTTTGGACAAGCAAATAAAGCGTGATACCCATCGGTATTCAACATCCATGCCGTCAAACACATCGAACACGCCGGGCTCAGACATCGGCGGGAAATCAAGGATTGTAACAACCTTCATATGATTGTCTCCAAGCCGCATTTCCCGGCCGCCAAGAATATCCGCATCACAGATATAGTCTGTGATGTAATATTCGGGATTTACACGTACCCGATGATTTTTATCCGAAACAGTCGAGTGCAGGTAGGTCACAACATCTTCTGCTCCGAGAGGGCGCAAATCAGGAAACCACGATTGCAGCATATCGCCAATGAGGTTGACATTGGCAATAAACTTCTCAACCACTTCGACATAAAGACGCATATCTGCGCTTTTCCCTTCGCTCTTTGCATCGGCGATAAACGCGTCCGTGATTTTCGATTTAATCAACTGTGGAGGTTCCATGTACACAGTAAAGAAATATCGCGTCTCAAGATGCGTCTGCTCCGCATAGTAGGCGTGACGGTCATTTTCCATCTTCTGAATGATTGGAATATCAATCTCCGAGGCATCATAATCCGTAGAACGTTTTCGCTGCGCCTCGAAATATAGGACATATCCAGTTGGTAATGTACGAATGACATTATTGAGCGCCGCGTTATAGTGTACGAGGTCAAGCGGTGTTGCGCTCTCCATATCGGGGCCGCGAAATTCATATACAGCAAGCAGAGAATGATCCTTTCCATGTACGATCCCCGTTTCTCTGTTGACATATGCCCACGGCAGCAGATATTGCAGCCGAGGCTTTTCCTGAAAGACCCCAACCTCTTGCGAGAACGCCTTTCGCTTTTTGCTTATACCAAACAATATATCTCCTCCCTCTATCGATAATAATAGTTTTTATGTTGTCGCGACTGCCAAAAAACCTCATGAAACTGCGCATCCTGCTGTCCCAGGAAACGAAAAACATAGTGAATAATCGCCGCGATAATAATGACGGTAAACGTCTTGAAGATCAGTCCGCCAAGGACGGCAAACACGATTTCACCTAGGAAGAGATTGCGCGGAACTCCCATCCAATAGAGAGGTGCAACCAGAGATCGGTGAATTGGAATTTCATAGCCTTCCGGCAGTTCTTTTGTCATTTCTTACAACCCCATAATCGTAAGTCCACCGGCGGAACTTGAAATTGCATCAACGAAATTCACCGCGAATAAGCAAATCGAAATGACAAAAACGAGAAGAATAAATTTCTGCGTACCGCCGCCTGCATGCCCGCTAAATAGGGCAACTGCAGAAGCTACAATCCCAAAAACGCCAAGCACCTTCGCAGTGGGGCCTGTGAGGTTGTCCGCAAGTGAATTGAAAAACTTCATCCATGGCCATTGAATATCCACTGTACCAGCAGAGTTCAGGCTTGAAATATTGGAAGCAAAGGCTTTATTGCTCATCAGATACAGTCCCACACCAACGCTGAGACTCTTTGCAGCAATCCATTGCCCCATCTTTTTCATAATATTTTTCATGATGTTTCCTCCCTTGAAACGAGAGCCCACAATGGGCACTTTAGAAAAAGTGTCCCTTATCATTTATTCTCTCTTTGACCTTCGCCCTTCAAGATGTCCATAATGGACACCTTTTATATGTGACGGATTTTATACTGCTGTTTCGCAGAATCATAGGAATCCACTTCGATAATATCGCTGATGATTCGGCTTTTTCGGCCATCCGGAAGTTCCACATGCTGAATAGAAACAACAACGTCGATCGCCTCGCCGATCAACTCCTTTACATCACCCGCCGCGTCCCTATCCTCTTGCGCCAAGGATTTAATGCGTGTCAATCCTTTTTCAGCATCGTCGGCATGCACGGTACAGGCTCCCCCCGGATGTCCCGTATTCCATGCTTTGAGCATGGTATAAGCAGCGCCGTCACGCACCTCGCCAACAACGATACGATCAGGAGAACGTCGCATACAGTCTGCAAGTAGTCGGGTCATGTTGTACCGAATTTTGCTGTCGCCTGTGTCCTGTTTCGTAAACATAGGGCTGTAATCGTCCGCGGGGCACTGCAGTTCCGGTATATCTTCCAACGATATTAAGCGGTGATACGGAGATATTTCTGCAATGGATGAAAGGATTGCATTGAGGAACGTCGTTTTTCCTGTTCCTGTTCCTCCGACAACCAGGATGTTTTTACGAGCCCTTATGCTGTCCTCAAGAAAATCCTTATATCTTTCAGCCATAAAACCGGTATCGACATACTCCTGAAGGGAATAGACTTTTACAGCCTTCTTACGGATGTTGAACTGCGGATTTCGCACAATCGGCGGTATTTCACCTTGAAACCTAGCTCCATATCCTTGAATTTCAACGGATATGGACGGAACATCTTCGTTGACGATTTTCCCTGCCTGTCCAGCAGCCAACTCGATAATCGCCCGTGCTTTTCCCGGTGTTAGATAGATTGCCGTCTTAACTTTTCCTTCTTCGTGCGAGTTATACCAGATTTTTCCATCATCATTAACATAGATTTCCGTAATATCGTCACGATTCATCAGTGTCACAGCATCCGCACCAAGCACAACATCAAAGTTCGGATTTTCACTGCCCATCGGCATCCTCCTCAGCTCTCACAGCATCATTAATTTCCGCTGCGATCTCGTCCTCCTCTCCTTCCGTAACATTGTCCGCTGCCTTTGCATCTTCGCCCTTCTGCGATTCACTCACAAGATCATCCACGTCAACATTAGGGTTTTGTGTCCGGAAGTGCGTATAGCTAGCAATGTACTTATCCATTGCTTGATGATCGCCTGCATCGATACGTTCTTTAGCATAGACAAGCGCACCAACTAGGATCGCCATATTGTTCACGGGAAAACCCGTTCTTCGGATAATTCGACCAATATCATTGGTTCGCTGCACCTCCATGTCACGCTTCGTTTTCTTCATTTCTTGTTGAAGCGCCTCTTGCTTTTTACGCAGGTTTTTCCAACGTTTCTCCATCTGTTTTAATGACGCCATATTTACTCCTTCCTTACCAACATTCCGGCACTAATGACGCCATTTCCAATCCATTGTGGGCGGAACGCCGGGATTTTCTTTTTTGCATCGCCTTTCTTTCCATGGAGCAACGCATCGCGCTCAGGATATGTGTGACTGCGGATAATATCGCTTGCAACGGGAGCATCATAGAGCCGCGAAAGGAAATAGCCGCTCTCGTAATACTTCACCTTGTCCGTCAGGATCGGCGGACTGCCGCTCGCAACGATAATCTCCTGATCGCCAAGCCGCTTGATCTCATCGGCGGTCATGAGTGCCCTTCCGGTCTGCGACTTTGAATAGCTCTTTTTCGAGAGAAAACCGCTGTCCGAGACACTTTCAATGGTGATCGTCTTGTTGCCAAGAAGTGATTCCGCATATTTTGCGGTATCGTTGTCATTCGGGGCGTAAAAAATCTGCAAATGACAGTTCATCAAAATCTGATTGTCCTTGCCGTAAATATCATTGATCTGCGGCAAGCCCTGATTGATGAGGAACACCTTCATGCCGTATCCGGCAATATAGGATAGGGTAGAGGCGAAGGATTTCAGATTTCCCAGAGATGAAAACTCATCCATCAGGAAGAGGCATTTATGCTTGTAAATCGTCTTCGCTTTGCCGCCCTCGTATGTCCCGATTTTCTTTGCATGATGTTTGACCATCATTTCAAAGAAGAGGCGGAAAATCGGTGCAAGACGCAGCAGATCGGACGGCGGTGTTACCAGATAAAGGGACACGGGACGCTTGTAATTCATCAGGTCATCGACACAGAAATCGCTGACCGATGTATTGCGTGCAAGCGTCGGATCAAGGTACTCCTTGAGGGCCGTATTCGCTGTGGAAACGATGCTACCGCATTCGTTGTCCGGCTTTGCGGCAATCTCGCGGAAGTTTTGGCAGATAATCGGGTGCATATTGGGGGAATCGTCCAACGTGGTAGCCAGCGGGTACATGTTTCGCATATCCTCCGGCGTATATCTACGACTGACGTAACCGCCTTGCTCGCGATCCCACTCACGGATTTCAATGCCGTCGTCGGGGACATGCTCGAAATTCATCATATCTTCAAGGGATTCCACGAATCCCTTGATTTCGAGCTTTTGCATTTTCTCAGCACCTTCGGTGGGATTGTCATAGGCGTTGCCGTCCGCATCCACCCATTCATAGACCGGATTCCCTTCATCATCGACCATCCCTACGGTATTGGACTTCATAAAAGATGCAACATCATAGAGCGTCGGCGGGTGCGGATAATGCTCAGGATCAGCAAAGTGCGCGTATTTGAGATGCAGAATGACCGTCGTTATGACAACGGCAGCATTGCTTCCCCAATGATCCAGTTTCCCCTTTCCCTCATAATCTGCCAGCGTGTAGGCAAGATTCTGCGCAGCCGACACTTCTTCCGGCGTGCCGATCGGAATCTCGTCAAGTGGATTCCAGCGTGCCGTACTCCCATCTGTCGCCGTTGGTTCAAACTTGATGACAGTATGCCCCATGCGCTTGCGAAAGCCCGCAGTAACCCCCCAGTTTTCGGATTTGATGTCATTGACGATGACCGAGGACTTCCAACCACCAAGAAGCGTAGGAATAATGAGTCCGACGCCTTTACCGCTGCGTGTGGGGGCAATGACAGCAAGATGCTTGTTGGAATTATCGCGCAGATAGAAATGTGCGATTTTAGCATGGAGCTTTACCGTCCATTCATAGAGCAATACGAACGGATAAACTGTAAATAAATCAAACTGCGGATCATAACGCTGCACGCGCTGTAAGGATGCTTCCAACCTTCTACGCTGCTGTATCAGTTTCCGGCAATCATCGCTTGACACATCTTCATCTTCAAGCTGCCGCGAAAGGCGTGTGATTTGCTTCATCAGAGCGTCTTTCTTTTTATCCTGGTGCCGTTCGAAAGCCATTTCCGCATAGGCAACTTTTTCTTTTTGCATTGTATCTAATGCACGCATAAGCCTCGTCACGGCACGCGTAAAAACATTGTCACGCTGCCCAACAACAACGCCCCCTGCGCTGATCAGCTCCATCTTTGCAAGGTCTTCATATCCGCCCCAATGTGCGCTGCCATGAGAATCATCTTGTTTCTTTGGCAGTGTAAGAGCGATAAAGATAGTACTGATAAGGAATGCCCCAAGGATATAAATATTGGTTTCCTTGAACGCGAGCGGTATCTCCTCGTTGAATTGAAAATACCACGTCACGTAATTCCATGGCATATAGTATGGTTTTCCATCAAGGAAAAATGGTACGCCAAGACGTTGGTTGTATTCGAGCATTTCGGCGAGTTGCTGCGTCGCTATCCATACGCCGACAAGAATGACCATGAAAAAAAGGGAGATACGAAGAAAATTATTCATTGTCGTACGTGTATGCTCCGATCGACAGGTCTTGATTGATAAACACACTGAACTGATAGCCTGGCGTGATCTCAATCGTCGGCTGTGCATCTATATCTTTGGCGATAAGCTGCTGCCCAGTACGAAGAATCGAAGCGACGGCTCCGGAAACAGCTTCTTCTCCCGGGCTGCGGTTATCTGTGCCGGATGTATTGCCTGTCAGGCTCTGCACACCGGCCCCCAGCAGAGCCGTGATGAATCCTGCCCGGTAAATCGAACCGCGATGATCGTCATATTTATCCACCAATCCGGGATAACCTACGCCATCGATTGCCTGCTGATCCGGAAGCGTGAGCGACGCGCCGTTGGGCAGGATGATACGCTGAAAAACAACACCTATACGCTTGCCTCCTGCAAGCGCCGTTTTTCCAATCAAGCGGCTGCCCTGTGGAATCAGCAAATATCGCCCCGTGAGACTGTCATAAATATCCTGCCGCACTTGCGCCACAACATCCCCGTTCGGAACATTGCTAGTGACGCCGGTAAGCAATGTCGCCTGAATAACAGCCCCAGCATTCAAAATATAACCGCCACCCGCATTCTGTGCAGCGGGCGAAGGAGATGTATAGCTGATATTTTGTACACTATTACCGCCGTTGCCTGTCGCATTTCCACTCGTTTGTATAGCAGAAACAGGAACACCGTCTGCGATAGCTTTTGCAATCTGGAAAGCAAGTGCACTGCCATCAATAAGGGCTCGTTCTTTTGCTGCCTGTTCCGCTGCTTTTTCTGCTGCTTGACGTCGGCTTTCTACGGCAGAATCAGCAATAGGCGTAACTGTACCGGGCTGCGCAGGAACTGTCCTCACTGGAACAGGTGCAGACTGTGCTGCATCAGTTGGCTTTGGAGCACGTACATCTGAACCAACCTCTTGTTCATGCCCGTGGCTATGTCCGTTTCCCCCTATTTCCGAATACCGTGACGGAAACGCATCCGCAGGTGTTCCTGCAGTAACACCATTCGCGGATGAAGGCTGCGGATGTGCCGCATTTTCACTGCCGCTAAAGATCGCATTGCTGGCAACGGACGCAATCGCGAAAAGAGCAACTGCTCCGGCACCAACCATGATAAGTTTTTTCTTGACCGTTTTTGCGCGATCTGCAGGATCGGTATCATCATAAGAAATGTCTCCGGCGTTATATCCGTCATCATCTCTGGTTAGATTATCCTCAAAAAAATCCGGCTCACTGTGAAAAATTTTTTGCTTGATCTTTTGAAGATCAATTCCCATCATTTCTGCTTCACCGCCTTATCCTCTTTCTTTGGAAAAAAGTCAACGTATTCGCGTGCAGAATATTTAAGGCGTGCATGATCAAATACGCGATCCGCAATGATATATCCATGGCGAACACGGTAGTTGACTAGTGTCAACTTTCCCTTATTCTTGTCTTCAACACGGTATAACACAGGCAGATCATATTTGTTGTTCTTGCTCAGCTTAATGTATGTACGCGTTCCATCATCAAAAACTTCGAGCGGGAACAGATCTTCATCTGCTCTTTTGCTACCCTTAAATTCGTAGTCACGATGCAGCACCTTATAGACACTGTTCCCGTCAATTTGTTCTGTGAATATCTCATCAAAAGCAGCTTGTTCCGGCGTTATTTCCAAAGGGCGGTATATGTCCTCTGGGTAGTCCCAGCAAATAATAGGCGTGTAATTCTCACGCTCCGAAATTAGGAGATGATACGCACGGTTCTGCGTGTAAATGACAAAATTCGTTGTTACACCATCCGCAGTCGGCTTGATAAACACATGTGGTGTGCTACCGATCGTGGCTGTTTCGATCATCCAGCGAGCGGTATCTCCGGCAATGACGCCACTGATTTGTTCACCCGATTTCAACGTAACATCTACGACATATCCCTTGCGGGCAAAAACTTCATATACCCCATCGTAGTTGTAGTTATACTCTAAGCGGGATTCTGTACGCCATGCTTCACTTTCCTTGTGTATCTCTGCAAACGTATCTGTTGAGGAACTACACATTAAAAGAGCAAAAAGAGCCACAAACGATTTATACTTCACAATATCACCCCCTTACTTTTTTTCTTCCATTTCTCTTGTGATCGTTAGGTCTTTGATTTTAAGCCCCAACGGATTGATAAGCAGCTCCTCTTCCTTTCTCGGTGGATCAAGCATGACAGACAGTAATGCCGTATAGTTTGTCTTTACTCCTGTCGCATTTCCACTAAGCGCAAATTCATCTTCCTGCCAACGTACTTGATATGTTGCCGGGGATCCCGGTTGCGCCTGAATCGACTTAATCGTTGGCTGCGTCGTCACCCGACCAAACTTTGCAGCTGGATTATCGCTTTGCAAAATACCATTGAGCTTTTGCGCCGCCTCCTGCGTCAAGAAGTGCTGCGCATGCTCCCAGTTGGTCTTGTACTGCACCGGATCAAGCGGTATCGTGCGAGTATCGCGTACAAACTGAACGAGAAACGCACGAATTTCCGCTTCCTGCGGATTGTAATTGGTCGCCTTTAGTTCGCCACCAGTCTCTACTTGCCCGGTTGCGTTATCCACGCGGACAACATAGGTCTTAAAGCTTGCCGTTGTCACGACAAAAACCATAGCAACAACACAAAGACCAAGAAGTACCATGTAAAGCAGATTCCGCTTCTTAGCAACATCTTTATCCAATGCGAGATTGTATAAATCCGTCTGGAAACGCCTTGCCGCGTCGCGGTCAAATACATCCGTCGCCTTTCCTTTCGGAAAGAATTGTCCTTGTTGTTCCATATTCATCATCACCTCCTTCACGCGGATTTTACCATATATAGGGTTTTATGTAAATATAAAATACCATTTTTAGGGTAATATATATTTATTTATTTCCATATTTATAAATTATTTTCAATACAATCTATTCATTTATAAAATAAAATATTGCCTTTAAAAAAGTAACATGGTATTATGAAAAAGGAATGCGCATTTACAGAAATCTCTTTGAGATTTCCATGCGCCAACCTCCGGTTGGATCGGTGCGCCTCTGGCGCAATGCGGCAACGCCGCATCTCATCATCCTTCAAAGAGCATGATGAGGCACATCCATGCACGCATGGATGTGCAGATCGCCACAAGCGGCGATAGAACACTTGCCGTGGCAAAGGAGTCGAAATGTCAATTTTTTATTTCGAAAACACGCCGCACGGTACACGCCGTGACGGCTCAAAACTCAATACAAAATTGCATTTTGAGTATATTGCCCGTGAAGGAAAGTTCGAGAAAAGCCGGTCAAGACGGGAAGACCTTGTTTTTCTTGCTTCTGGTAATCTGCCAGAGTGGGCGGAAAACGCCTCTGATTTTTGGGAGCAAGCTGAAACCCACCGACGCAAGAACGGACGTGCATATCGGGAGTTCCGCATCGGCTTACAGGAAGAGCTGACCCTTGAAGAAAACAAAGCCCTGATCGAGCGATTCATAGAGGAGACGGGAATAAAAAAGAACCACGTATATTCATATGCGATTCATGACAAACCGGCGGCATTCGACAGCCAGCATCGTAACATTCACTGTCATTTGATGTTCAGCGAAAAAGTGTTAGAGGCGGATCGCTTGCTCTCAGAAGATAAGTTTTTCAAAAACTACGCAGAGAACGAAGCGGGTGAACCGACACAGGGCTACCGCACAGAGACGTATTGGGCACGGAAGGAGGCAACGCTTGAACTGCGTGAAAAATGGGCGCAGCTTGTCAACGATAAATTCAAAGAAAAAGGGCTGTCCTGCCGAATCGATCATCGAACGCTGGATGCACAGCGTCATGATCTGATTGAGCAAGGAAAACTAGAGGAAGCGGTACTGCTCGATCGGACACCGGCACCGCACCTTGGAAACATTTACAAGAACCCTGCCATGATGAAAAAAATTCAGTTCGCGATTGAGGAGGCATACCGCACGGCTGATGATTCAGAAGTCCCCGCCGATGCCACTGACGAACGATCGCTAGAAGAGGTAAATATCGCTGTATTCGCCAACGATTTTGCACTGCGTAAAATCGCACGCGAAATACAGCAGGAACGCTTGCGTATTCGTGCCGAGCGCGAAAAAGCACAGGAGGACTGCGAGATTGCAGAAATTCAGGACGATCCGTACACGGTAACTGTGGAGGATGTCTATTCGTATTGCGCGAAAAAAGAATCTGTATATCGGAAACTCGCAGCGCGTGAACTTGCGCAGTATAAACGAATGAAGAAGTCCACTGACAAAAAGATGCAATACACCGCTGCGGTCGATCGTGTATTTGGCGGTGAATATGGCAAAACAAAGAAAGCCTATGCCGCTGCAGCAAAGAAACTGCAAGAGATTCGCATACGTGCGGATGCCCTCGTACAGAAAAAAGAAAAGTCTCCCGCACTTTTTGATACGCTGTGCGAAGTAAAGCGTTTGAGTAATGAAAGAAATTTGCTGGGAAAGAAATTGGTCGCATTCAAAGCGGAAATGAAGACGGATGCTTTCCAGGAAAAAGTCGATGCCATCGTTCGGCAGAATCAGAATACACAGCCGACAGATACAGCCATCGCCAGTGCATATAAAAAACATATGGCAGCACTCAAAGAAGCAGAACGCTATGCAGCGATTCGCAGCCGTCTGGAAAAAGTGGATCGTGCGATGATCCTGGTCGCGGACAAGATGCCGCGCACACTCAATCGACATTCGAAAATAGACGGAGAGACGCCGATCGGCAGTTTGAAGTCTAAGTCGTTTGACGGAAGAACCTATGCCTTCTTAGCGCAGCTGCCGAATGACGGAAAGAAAATTGCCACGATTGAAGCCGTCCGTATGAACGATGATATACGGCGCGGCTCTGTCCCGAAATATCAGGTGCTCTTTGATCGAGAGAAGGGGCGGATCATCTCTGCTGCCGAAGCACGCGATAAGGACGGAAACGTAGAATACGTCCGTCTCTACCGCACAAAAAATCGACGTGATACGCGACGCGGTACAAACAGGAAAATAGGGGCACGCTCACCTCGCGTCAGGCAGGCTATCAGCCGTCGAGTGAGGATGATCCGTGGAAAGATTTCAGCCCTTGCAGATCGCTTCTTGAGAGAGAATGAGCAGCAGGGAAAAATCACGGTACGCTGGCAGGAGGAACAGACCCACGATAAGGCGATAGCGCAAGAAGAAAAAATGTACCAAAATTGGAGCAGATAGTGTTGACAACCAAAGGCCAATCCTCTATAATATAAGAAACTTAAATGTTTGGTTGCTACCTAGTAGGCGACAACAAATTACTAGGACTTAAATGTTTGGCTGCTACCTAGTAGGCGGCAAACAAATTACTAGGATGTAAATAAAAACCTCGCCTTCGGACGAGGTTTTTCTATTTAGAGGTGGTTTTTTTGCAGCCGACGCGGAACGGATTCTGTTTTTTGGATGACAAATATTTCACGGATTTTCCTGATAGCAAATTGATGAGTAACCACGGCAAAGGACACGGACGTCCTTGTTTCTTTTGTATGCACGATAAACAAAATCCGGATATTATGTGGCTTATTCCTGTATCCACAAAAGTACAAAAATACAGTGCAATCATGCAAAAGAAGATTGATCGTCGCGGTGCATGTCATACAATCGTTATAGGAAAGGCTGCCGGTAAGCAAAGTGCCTTTCTGATTCAAAATATGTGTCCCGTGACACAAAATTACATTCAGAATCAGTACATCTTAAATGGAAAACCTGTCCGCATATCTGAAAAGCTGGCAAAGGAAATCAGAGTCAAAGCCCAGCGCTCGATGCGCATATATCAGACGGATAAAACGATTATTTTCCCGGACATAGATAAAATCAAAGCGGCTCTGATAGCACAGCTTGCCAAAGAAAAACAGCAAGCACATACACAGGCTAAAGCCCCAAACCAAACACCTAAAAAGCGGCGTCCTGTGATGCGAAAAAAGGATATGGGTAAGAATCATCAGCGTGGCCGCTGATTCCTCTGCACACAACAAAAGGTGTCCGTTATGGACACCTTTTGTTGTGCACGATGAGGCGCTTATCATCGCCCCATGTTGCGTGCTTTTCCCTGTTCTTTTTTAGGCGTAAGTGAAACCTTACGCTTGCGGGGAATAGTCGTTTTCTTCTCGATCGGCGTTTTTGCAGGCTCAGTCTCCTTCTTAAGCGTCTTCTTCGGTGCAAGGTGCCCCTCTTTCCATTCCGCAATGATCGACGCACCGCGATCCTTGCTGATCTCACGCTCCTTTTCAATCATGTGCTCTTTCATATAGTCTGCAGCGCGTTCTGCGTCACGCGCCGCACGGAAGAGTTCATTCGGATCATCGCGCAGCACAGATGCCCAAGATTTGAGGTATGCTGCATGATTGTTGCGATGCTCCTCATTGAAATTGATCCCATATTCCTGATGAATAAACAGCGACGCAAGTTCTGCACGCAATTCTTCCCGCGCGTAAGACTTGCTGCCGAATGCGCCCCCCGCTGTCAAAGTAGAGCGATCTAGACGGGATTCATGCCCTGTGCTGTGCGCGATCTCATGTGCCACCGTCGCATAGAAAGCGTCCGTGGTTTTGAAGCCCTCTTTCGGCGTCACATGAATCTCGTCCGTCGAAGGTCGGTAAAAGTTTTGTCCGACCTGATCGAAGTGAATTTTTGCCTCACTGCTCGCGATCATGCGCTCCATTTTCTCATTCAATTCTTCAGGCTCTCTCGGCAGTTTTTGTAATGGAGGAATGCCTTCCATTTGCTCTGCATTGAATACCACATAGGGCTTGATGATCGGCTGCGGCAGTCGTTCCTTTTTGACGGCCATACGACCGTCAGCATCGACCTCATACACAGGTTCTTTTTTCCCCGTTTTGGGGTTCTTCTCCCAAACCTCACGTTCAAACTGGTAATACTCGATATGGGTGCCTTTCTCGCCCTTCTTGATCCGTCCGCCCATCTCCTGCACCTGCTTGAACGTACCCCAGCGGGGATCTGTATATCCGTGCTGCATCGCAACGAAGGAAAGGCGAAGATTGTTGCCACCGCGATAGTAGCTTGGACGACCGCTACGCTGCATGATGTTACGCGGGCGTCCATTGACAGTAAGACCGGATTCCCAAAACAGCGGTTTTCCGGCCTCAATATCGGCAGCAATCTTCTCGACGACCTCCTTGCGATCCTCCATGATCTTATCCATGCTCATTTTTTCGGCGCCTCCTCGTCATCCGCAGCTTGCAGTTCACTCTCCTCTTCTGGCAGCAAAACATTTTCTTCGCGCACAATGCCGTATTTCTCAATAACGTCCTGTGCTTGTGAATCCTTGTCTTTCAACATGTCCAATCCTCCTGTCGTAACCAATTCTGCCCGCACACCGTCTGCATCAGCACACATGGAAAATACAGCTCCTCCGTTATACCAGACGTACCCGTTTTCATGCGCTGCACAGTTATCAGCCGCAAATACACTTTTTCCGTCTTCGACCAGCTCCAAACGCATCAGTCAGCCCTCCTCTCTATGCTCCTGCTCCTCGCATCTTTTTCCACGCTTGAAAAAGGGCTGTTCCATGCAGCCCCTCGCATCCCGGAACGGTGACAGGCTCATAATCCTCTACCTCTGCCGCGACCATAGCCTCAATCCGGGCTTTTTGCGCGGCAATCGCCTCTTGTCGTCGCCGCTTCTCTTTTGCGGCGATTTCCTCTGCAATGCCTTTCCCGTCCACATAATCCTGTTCAAGAGCACGACGCAGCCACCCGCCCGGGTTTTTCACTTTGCCATCGGCCACGAGCCGCCGCAGATAACGGCACTTGTCCCAAATGGTAATGTAGCCGTATTCCCGGAGAAAGCCTCGTGCGGTATTCTCTGCAATGCCAAATTCGCCGAGAACAGCAATTACTTCGTCCTCTGCCGCACTGCGCTCGCTACCTAAAATCCCCATAGAAGAACTTTGTCTTCCTGGAAAGGACACTATGGGGTCTCCCGGAGTAGCCCCCGTTTCTTCTCTGATTACATCCAGGACTTTTTGACGTGTCGCTTCTCTCTCTGAAGGTTCTTCTTCCCTAGAGTGAATATTAACACGTTCTTCTTCAGCTTTGCTTGAGTTGCTTGTTGTTGTTGATGTTGTTGTTTTATTATCATAATGATTAAGAACAACAACACCATTGGTAGTATTAACACTGGTATTATTAGTGTCTGCTTTCACGGTATCCCATGAGGTAGGATGCGAGGATTCTACTGTTTTCTCGCCGTGTCCTATCTCGTGGGACATGGTTTCTTCAATCGATCTGTCCGGAGCACTTTCTTCCGGCTGCTCAACTTTTTCTGCACGCAATTCCAAAACACGCTGCGGATCCAGATTGATCTCGTATGTGTTCCGGGAAAATTTCTGATTGCCGCTGCGCGACTGGATCACCGTAATATATCCATAGTCCACGAGCTGCTTCATATATTTCGTATAGGTGTTCTTGTTGACCTGCAAGTCGTAGCAGATTTTATCCCTGCCGGGAAATGCACCGTTCCCAAACGTGCACACGTAGGAGTAAATCGCCTTTGCGATCACATGCAGCTCTCGATCCTGCATGACGTATTTTCCGACCATCCCATAGCCGCGATCAAGTATGCTTTTGGGATATTGACGAATATATTCTTCGGGGGCTTGTGATTGTTCCATCGCTGACCTCCTAACTCTGCCGCTGCGGCTGATTGTTCCAGCAATACTGTATTGCCCTGCACGCCATATCCAGCGCAGCCACATCATCCCACGCTTCAAACTGCTGCTTTATATCGTCGAGCTTATGAATTGCACGGAACGGGGATATGACATAAGGCTCCCACGGAAGCGGAGCATAGTCCACCTCATCCGTCGGGGCGTAGATGATTTCTTTATCCAGTTGTCGAGCGACTTCCAGCTCCTCTAGTACGCCTTTGCTGTTCGCCCAGCAAGGCAATACATAAACAACGTCTGCACATTGCAGCATTTCTTTCGTAATGCGCAGATAATCTGCCCATTTCAGCCCGGATGGCAGCACGGCAGGATTGATAACCGTAGCACCTTGCTCCTGCAAATGCTTTTCTGCGCTCGTGAATTGCTCTTTATAGTCCGTAACGCCGGTGATTGCACCGGCGATAAAGACGATTTTCCCTTCAAGATTCATGACAACCCCTCAAATCATCCAATCATCCAGTGAACACAGGGCGTTTTGTGCCATTGTGAGTGCAATAACTTCCCTGTGGCGGTCTTTTTTTCCAAGTTCAATTTTCAGTTTTGCAAGGATTTCAGACGCTTCCTCATTCGTCATGTGGTCGCTACTCGAAATCGTAGAATTAAGCGGAGTCGGGACGGTTTCGGTGGAATCCTCGACGGAATTCTTGTCCTGTTTCTCTGCGATCGGCAACCGCTCCTGTACTTCCACTTCTTCAAGAATTGTTTCAACAGGCCGCTCCTGCGGTCGTTTCTGATCCTTAATCGCCTGAACGGTCGGGCGCATCCCTTCCTCATCGATCACAGCAAGGGCGTCATCCTGTGCATCCACAGACAGACTTGACAACTCAGCAGCAGCAGTTGCTGTGATACGTCCGTCCTTGACTGCCTCTTTTGCCGCATCGGATAACTTACCAATAGATTCTTTGCGCTGCAGCGTCGTTTCGGATATGCCCAGGATGTTTGCAAAAAATGTCCGGAATTTCCCTGTGACCTCTCCCGACGCTTTCTGCTGGTCGTAGATTTTCCGAATGATCGGCTTGATATATAAAATCTCTGCTGCTTCTTCATTGGGGGAAAGATTGCGCCGTGAGCCCTTGTTGGGAAACACAATGTTCAGTATTTCCATCTCGTGTGACGTAATGACACCTTCCAGCGGATTAACGACTTCCCGAACGATCGTCGGTACGCGCGGATCGTCTGTCATGCCATGCTCAAGGCGATAGAGCTGTGCAAGGCGGCGACGATGCCCACTGAGAATCATGAACTTTCCTTCTTCATCCGGATGCGGCTTTACAATCAACGGCTCGATTCGCTGCGTAAGATCAATCATCGCAGCAAGTTCCTCGATGTTATCCGTACTATAGAACGCATTTTTCGGATTCGGCACAAGGTCATGCACATCCCGCAGAACGATTTCTTCCGTAGGATGTCCATTATGGACACCCTGCCCGATTGGCTGTGAGTTCTTATTGAGGAGCTTTGCAATAAGTCCTGGATTCTGCTTTTTCATCAGACTTCCCCCTCCATCTCAAGGAGTTCCTTCAAGAATCGCACAAGGTCAAGCGCAAAGCCGCATGTCGGCGAATATTCATAGATACTCCTGTGTTCCTCTGCCGAGGCTTCCGGCTTATCCTTCGTATAGCGAATGCGCGTTGTAAACAGAGGAATATCCTTGCGCATTTTGGCGAGAACACGGAAACCATGCGGCGTTGGGGAAAACTTATTGAGAAGGCACCCGCGAAAATGCAACGCAGGATTGTAGTCTGCCTTGATTGCTTCAATGTATGTAATCATCTGTTCGACGCCACGAACACCGTACAGATCGGGTGTCGTCACAATGATTACGTCATCGCTGGCCGTCAATGCGTTGATAACAGATGCGTTGATCGTCGGGGGATTATCGATAAGACAAACATCATATTCATCATCGATGCTGCGCAGTGCATTTCCAAGAATGGACTGCTGTACGATGTTCTCGTCCTTGATAACCGTCACATTGGCGTCAAGCAACCGCTCATCACTGGGGAGCAGATCGATTGCCGGATACCTGGTCGATGCGATTGCGGCGCGGATCGGCAGTGTGCCGGTCAAGACATCTGCAATCGTCCGCTCCGGATGCACGTCAAAAAACTGCGTCGCGTTGCCTTGATCGTCGTTATCGACAACCAAGACGCGCAGATCGCAGCTCTCCGCAAGAGCATAGGCAAGATTGACCGTAATCGTCGTCTTTCCTACGCCGCCCTTTTTGTTGATGAGGGATATGGTTTTCATAAAAATCAGTCCTTTCGCTATTGTCCCTATTGCGAAAGTCTGCTATACTCAGATGAGCGATGATCTGTTTCGTGCAGACTTTCATCAAAATGCTGTCAGTGTCCGCTGGCAGCATTTTCTTTTGGCGTCGTTCTATCTTCCTCTAGCATATCAGAGAAACAACACCGAAAAATCCTATGATTTTTCACTTTAGCTGATCCCCCCATATATCAAGTACGTCCGTACCGAGATAGTTGGCAATCTGCATGGCAACTAAAGTCGGTGGCACCTCTGCATCATCAGCCTCGTATTTCTTATACAAATAGAGAGGTATGTTGAGAGTTTTAACGACCTGTCCCTGCGTAATTTTCTTTTGTGCGCGAATTTGCCGCAGCCGATTGCCAATCGTCCGCTGCCAACTGGCAAGAAAAGGGTTCTGTTCCGCAAACGTTTTCCCGCAATCATTACAGCGATACCGACGTCTATTGTAGATATAAGTTCCTACAGAATCGGGAAGACCACGCAAGCGCTGCGCATAGTAACTATCTACGCTCATATAATCTGATCCACAAGCAGGGCACACTTCCTTTTTTCGGGGCAGATGGAACCGGGTTTCCTCTGATGTTTGCACTTCAATACAATCTTCCGGAAGCGAAGCTACATATTCGAGAAAGCCTTTGACACTCATCATTCTCTTTTCCCTCCTTTCGGGCAAAAAAATAAATGCTACGATGATACTCAAAGTATCTTCGTAGCATTTACCGATTTGAAGCTACATCGACCTCAGAGTGTCTCCGTAACATTTATCATAGAGCCGACGGAAATGTATATGCGCAGTCTGCATGGCACGGCACACCGCATGACTTCCGTGAATTCCTGCTTGAGATGATCGGCACAGGCGAAGGAGCACAGGCACATGGATGGGGATTGTATTTTGCAAAGCGGCGTGGGGTGTCGGAGAGGTATAAGGAGACGCTGAAACGATCCGTTTTGCCACGAATGCTATATGACGGTAAAGATGGACATGAATTAGAGGGCGATATAAAAGACGTATATAATCTGATTGGAGGTATGATAAACAGAAAAAAAGAAGGGGTTGAAGATACAGAATCACTAAAAAAAAGTGTTAGCAGAGTAATTCAAACAATAAAGAAAGCAGCGAAAAGAAACAGAAAAGAGCTTGCAGATGTTGAAAAAGCAATTGCAATTCTGAAAGAGAATCCAAATATATCGTTGGAAGAGCTTGAAAAAAACTTTGATCCAAACAGTTCTGCCGCGTTAGAAATTAGAACATCATCGAGTGCTCGTGTAATTGAGAATTTGCAGAATGTGCAAGAAATGCTTTTTGATTCCATTAAAATGGATGATAGACGCTCTGATCAAGTAGAACTGCTCGATTTGGATAAATTCAGCTTAGAGAATCCAGGAAAACTTTTCAAAGTTGAAATCCCCGACGATGATGTTCTCCTCGACGAGCAGAAGGCGTTTGATAAGCAGCCGAAGTTCGTACAGGAGAAGCTGGAAGAGCTGTTTGCTGATTCGGACAGGAAGCAAAAAGAACATCTTGCTGAAAGCATAAGAAGGTCGGAGGAGAGAATCAAAGACTATGATCTCGTGCTCAATGAAAACGCATCGGTTGAGGAGAGGCAGGCTGCGGCGGAACGTCTTATACAAAGTGGAGTGGTATATGAAATCCCGTTAGAGCGGGCGTTAGACCCCGAATATCGGAGAGACTTCGAGCTGGGGCGGGAGAATGCAGAATACTATAAGGAGGGCTACGAAGAAAAACTTAAGAACTACGAAACGATTCTTAAAACATATAGAAATGGCGGGGCACTTTATGAAAGTCTCTCCAGTTCCCTTGGCAGCGACAAAGCCGCCTCTCTCGCACTGAACGAGGTCGGTATCAAGGGCATCACGTACTACGGCCGCCGCGATGGCCGCTGCTATGTTATCTTCGACGACAAGGCGATCTCCATTATCGAAAAGTACAATCAGGAGATGCAGAGAGAGGTCTACGGTGAGTTCTCGAAGGAGGACGGCAAGAAGATCATCACGCTCTTTGAGGGCGCGAATGAATCGACCATGCTCCATGAGATGGGGCATCTCTTCTTGTCCGATCTTGACAACTTGGCAGAGATTGATGAGGCATCCGCGAAAGATCAGGCGACCGTCAACGAGTGGGCGGAGTGGAAGCCGGGCGCGGCGGAGGAATACAAGGATACGGACTGGAAAGACGAGTTCTGGAAGTACGAGCAAGACATAATAGCTGCGGAAAAGTCCGGCGATGCAGTCGCGATCAAGAGTGCAAAGGAGAGATGGCGGCAGGAGAGATTCGCCCGCGGATTTGAAATCTATCTGCACGACGGAAAAGCTCCGTCGAAAGCCCTGCGCGGTGTATTCCGGAAGTTCAAACAGTTCCTGCGAAAGCTCTATAAATTTGTGGAGAACGTCGGCGGAAAGCCCTCGGCAGAGGTTGAGGCCGTCATGTCCCGCATGATTGCCTCGGAGGAGGAAATCAAGGCGGCGGAGCTGGATGAGCGCTATCGTCCGATCGAACGCCTCGGCGGAAAGGAAACACTCGAAAACCTCCTCGGTAAGAGCATCGCAGAGACCTATCAGAAATGGCTGAAAGAATCCCGTGACGATGCAGAAGACCGTCTGCGCGCAGAGGTCATGAAAGACCTAAAGAAAGAAGCGCGGGAGGAATACAATGAGAAGGTCGAAGCGGAACGCACCCGAAAGCGGGAAGAACTCGAAAGCGACCCGGTCTACCTCGCAGAAATGGCACTGAAAAATGGCGGGAAAGAAGCGGCGGCAATCATCGGCAACTGGTTCCCGTCGATGCAGGCCTACAAGGAAGCCCGTGCAAAACGGAAATCCCTTGAGACAGAACTCACGGAATACATGACCGAATATGCGCGCGGGCTCGACAAAGAGATCCTGCAGGCGCGGTTGACGGATGAGAACATCGCAAAGGCTATGCAGACCCCGAAGGCCTATCATCGGCGCGTTGCGCTCGAAGCGGCGGGCATGCGTGCCAAAGAGCGGCTGATGCGCCGTCTCGACGACCGCATCCAGGATGCGGTAAAGGGCGTCGAAGATGCGCTGAATGATGTGCCGGAGGATACAGACCTGCGCAAAGAGCAGGACGGCGAAGCAATGAAGAAAATCATGGCGGCCGTGCAGAACCTGCGCAGCAGCGGGAAGTGGACCCCGGAGGAATATAAGCGCCTCGAAGAGATGACGCGTGCGACCAGCAAAAAGGAAATGCAGAAGAAGCTGCAGGCGTTCTGGAATCAGAACTATAAAAAGGTGCGGGAATCCCTCCGGAAGGAGAATAAGGAGACATGGCGGCGCAAGAACTTTGATCAGCAGGTATGGGAGAACGATAAGTTCATTCGCGAACAGGCCCGCATGGTGCTCGCCGACCTGCCGATCAGCGAATCCTGCAATCCCGCATATTTCCGCCGCAAGGAAAGGCAGCATGCTCGGGCGGTGGATAAGGCGCTCTCACAGGAGCGTTGGGATATCGCCTATGCGGAGAAGGAACAGCAGGCGCTTGCGGCCGCATGTGCCTATCAAGCGACAAAGAACGAAGAAAAACTGAATCAGATGAAAGCTGACGTGCAGCGTAAACTTGGCGCGCGGACGGTACGCCTTGCAGCTGCGGAGCGCTATTGGCTCCATCACATCGCGTACCTCCTCGGGCTCAAAGGGAGTGATGTCGAAAAGCCGGAAGGATATATCGAACTTGGCGCGCTCTTTGAAAGCTACAAGAACAACCTCGACATGGACGCAGACGCACCGACAGAGATCCTAGAAATGCTCTCGAAGGAGAACAGCAGCTATCGCAAGATGAAGCTCGGAGAATTTACGCAGGCGGTCAACATGCTCAAAGCCCTATATACTATCGGGCGCGACAAGAACCGCATGCTCAGTGTCGGCGGAAAGGATTTTGACGATATCGTCCGGGAAATCCTCGCGTCGACAACAAGCCTGACGCCCGAAGGCGTCGTGCAGCATCCGGTCTCGCCGGATACCGGCGGCCTCGGGTACAGCGATTGGCTCGCGAAGGTCCCCGGAATCGGAGAGCAGATGGCCATCCTTGGGCAAAAGGGCGCAATGCCGCTCATCAAGCCGGAGATCCTCATCCGTCTGCTCGGCGAAGAGGCGCATAGATACCTCTACGGAACATACGAGCGGGCGCAGATGCGGGAAGCAGAACTCCTCGGGCAAAGTCAAAAAGAGCTCGAGCGCATCCTCTCCGCCTACTCCAAAAAGGAGCGTATGGAGTGGAAAGACCGCAACATCGAAGTCGGCGGCGATAAGCTCAGCAAGGAGAACATCCTCTGCCTCGCGCTCAACTGGGGTTCGGAGACCAACCGCAAGCGCGTCATCGACGGTATCGGTCAGCGGCTCGACGTGCAGGGAGTATTCGCAAAGCACATGACAGAGCGCGACTGGAAAGCCGTGCAGCAGATCTGGGATTTCGTGGATACATTCTGGAAAGAAACGGCGGAAGTCGAAGAAAAACTCAACGGATCGCATCTCGGAAAGGTCCCCGCATCCGCATTCCGCGTCGAAACGTCAGACGGGAAGGAAATAACCCTGCGGGGCGGATACTATCCGCTGAAATACAATCCGGAGAAATCGACGCAGGCAAAGGAAAAGGAGGTCGAAGATCAGGCGCAAAAGACCCTCGCAGGGGCGCGTGTCCTCGGGACCGGGCGCAGCCATGTAAAGGAGCGCTCGGAGAACGATGTCAAAGAACCGTTGCTCCTCGAATTCCGCGTCCTGCAGGAGCATGTCTATAACGCGGCGCATAACATCGCGTTCCGCATCGCGGCGCGTGACGTACATCGCATTGTCCGTAATGCGGAGTTTAAGGCATATGTCACATCGACCTATGGTATGCCGTTTTGGAACAGCCTCGATCAATGGGTGCTGGATACGTGGGCAATCGCCGCGGACGGCAGCAGTGACCGTGCAGCAACGGCAATCAGCCGGACGATGGCGGCACTGCGCCGAAACTCTACCATGGCAATCATGGGATGGCGGTTGTGGCCGGTCGTCGAAAACGCATCCAACATCGGGCCGATGATGGATAAGCTCGGCGCCGTGGAGGCAAACGCTGCGATTGCGGACTACTACGCCAACAAAAAGGAGATGGATGATCTCCTCCATAAGTCCATATTTATGTCGGACCGCATTAACAACATGGAACGCGACCTGCGCCATGATAAGCGCCTCTTTGACCCGACGTATACGCCCGTGGAATTCTTGCGGGATAACGCCTACTGGGCGCTCGCGCAAACCGATCTCATGCTGTCTAAGCCCCTCTGGTGCCGTGCCTACAAAAACGCATTTCCGGAGATGCTCGCAGAGATCAACCGTGAGAACGAAGAGAACAAGCGGGCGTATCAGGAGGCACAGGAGAACGTCGAGCGTCTGCGCGCAGAAACCTATGATATGCGCAAGGAACTCTACTATCTGCGGGATGAGGCGGAGGAACGCCGGTATATGGATCCTGAAAGGATGCGGGAATCCAAATATGCGGCGCTCTCCGACCAGGAGCTCATCGAGGAACAGCAGAGGTGGGAGGCTAAGGTCAAGGATAGAGAAAAGGAATTCTATGAAGCAGGGCACCGGCTCGAACGCGCATCCGAACTTCCGATACGGGAGGGCCGCGAAATCATCGAAGAAGCAGAGCTGCGCGCTGTCCAAAAGGCGGATGCGGCCGTGCGTGATGTGTTCGGATCGGGGCAGACAAAAGACCTCGCAGAGGTCCAACGCTCCCGAAATGAAGCCGTCAAGATGCTCACGTCCTTCTACTCCTTTTTCAATACACAGTTTAATGCGATCCTCGAAGCGCATTTTAAGGGCAAATACGATGCGCATGGCTACAAGTATATGCACGTATGGATGCCGCTTGCGCGTGCCGTTATCTATCGCATCGTACTTGTGACGCTCATCGGTGCCGGGTTGAAATTCGCGCTCGGCCTCGAGGGTGACGATGAGAAAGACCGGTATCGGACGGTTAAAGACCCGAAAACAGGGGAGACAAAAAAAGAAGAGGTGTCGGACTATGAGCGATTTATGAGTGTATTTGGCAAGAACCTCCTCTCCACGGGAACGGGAACCCTGCCGATTGTCCGCGATGTTGCGGGGCTGATCGGGAGCGCGGTATTCGATGGCACGACCTACGGCCGCAATTTTGAACTCGGATCCGTGCTCACACGCGGCGCAAAGCAGGTGCAGGCGACTGTAAATCTCATGATCCAGAAAGGAAAGAAAGACCTCGAACGCGAGGAGAAGGAGGCAAAGGAGCGCGAGCGGGTCAAGAAGATGACGCCGAAGCAGCGCAAGGCGTACGAAGAAGCGAAAAAGTACAAGAAGCCGGAGAAGGAAATCGGCTATCTGGATATCGCAAAATCCGCTGCACAAGCGGCGAGCACATTTACGGCCGCGCAAACGGGCGTCACGAATACGATCACGGACGGGATATTCTCGGCGCTGCAATACGCGGCAGACATGATGGAGACTGACAACTACTACGACAAGGATTTCCGCAACGTCATGCGCAGCGTCCTCTTTGACAAAAAACTGCGCGCAGAGGAGCCACCGCCGAAGCCGGAAAAGCCGAAAAAACCAAAGAAGAATACGCGCAGTGGGCGGTAAATAAGAAAGGAGAACTCACATGATCGAAAATCGGAAAACCTCGGTGACCTACCGCGGCGACGGGAATACGACTGTATTCCCTTTCGCCTTTGCGATATCGTCCGCGGACAACATCCACGTTGCCATCTATGATACAGCGACGGAGGTTACAACGGAGATCACGCGGGATTACTTTGTGGATGCGGCCGCGAAGGTCGTCCACTATCCGGGCTATGCCCCCGGACAGACGCCTGCGGAACATGCGCAGCCGCCGAAACTGCCGGCCGGAAAGAATATCACAATCTATCGTAAAACGTCCGTCGATCAGCTGACTGATCTCGGAGAGAAATATCCGCTGCCGTATATCGAGGCGATGGCGGATAAGGCAACAGCCATCATGCAGGAGCATGAGGAGGCCATTGGGCGCGCGGTCATGGTCCAGCACGGAAGCGGGATTGACCCCTCGGAACTCGTGCACCGGATATTCGAGACCGGTGCGGCCGTCTCTGACAATCTCCGCGCCGCACAGCAAAGCGCATCTGCAGCGCAGCAGGCCGCACAGAACGCACAGGAAAGCGAAAGCAACGCGTCACTCGATGTTGTCCTCGCGACCAATGCAAAAAATACCGCAGAGGAACATCGGCGTGCCGCCGAATCCGCCGCGGGCGCAGCGCAAACGGCGCGAACGGAAGCAGAGCAGAGCAGACAGGAAGCCGGCAAAAGTCAAACGGCAAGCGCCGCATCCGAAACGCACGTCAAGGCAATGGAGGAAAATATTACCTCCATGAAACAGCACATCGACGGAATCAACGTCGAAGTCGACAAAGCCGAATCTGCCGCAAAGAGTGCACAGGAAAGCGCAAAAAGCGCCGCAGAATCTGCCGCCGCCGCACAAAAAGCCGTCGGTACCTATTCCAAAGCCGATCTGGATAAAAAGTTCCAGGAGCTCGACCAGCAGAATGCCTCTAAATTTGTTGCGAAATCCGGCGACAGCATGACAGGTGCGCTCACGGTACCTGCTCTGACCGCTACCGGAAAGATCAAAGCTGATGGCGGAGTAGAGGGAAATGCCTCGACGGCGTCGGCACTCAGCACAAATGTCCTGACGTTTGCCAACGGAACAAAAATCTGGGTGGAGTGAGATCATGGCGGAACTGGTTAAAAAACTCAAACTGCAAAATACCAAAGGCGTCGTCGAATCCTGCACGCTCTACTCAACAAAAGAAGAAGCGAACGCAATGGGCGGTGTCCTGCCGCTCCATGTGGACGGCGTCGACTGCTTCACAGCGCTGGGGGCTGTCACCGAAAGCGAAGCGACCAGCGGCCGGCAGGAGAAAAACGGAGTATCGCTTGCGATCTTAAAGCAGGGTGGAATCACGCCGGGGAGTATCACCGTGCAAGGAACGGGAACATTTACCGTCCCGAAAGGTGTTGCTGTTTTGCAGCTGACATATTTAAACGTAAACCAACAGAAAATCACTAGCTATGTAAAAGTAGAAGCAGGGAAAACGTATGGATACGAATCAAATTATGTATTTGCGGGTCATGCTGGCGGTCGTATAGTCAAAACAGTGTTTGGTAATTTCACTTTTCAAGCAGGCGGCATACACGGAGAACCAATAGGAAGTGGACCATTACCAATCACCATCGCATGGTCAAACAGCATCAATAAAGAGACGCCCAACGGCACCGCATAAAAGGAGAGCACAATGAACAAATACGCAGAAATCCTATATGGCAAAGTCCGCTCCGTCCACGAAGATGAACGCGACTTTGATACATGGCGAAGCATATTCTCACCCTCTACCTACTGGGTAGACGTTACGGGCGTGGAATGTAAAGTCGGCTACGTTGCCACATTTGACCCCAATATCGGACTTGTCCTTAGTCCTCCGAAAACGGAGACACCAAAGGGAGAGGATACGCATCCGACGGAAGAAACAGCCGACGAAGAACGCGTATCCATATTTGAAGCTGTCGCTGCGCAAGAAGTGCGTCTCGCAGAAATCGAAGAGGCCCTGCAAGCACTGAAAGGAGGTGAGAAAAAATGAAGAAGTACAGCTATATGATTCCCGTCTATGCATTCCTCGTGCGTCATGAAAAATACGCAATTTCTGAGGAGAGCAAGACGGAAGGACAAAAAGTCGTGCCTGTCATCTATCAAGAGGATGTCGCCCTCTACATTGCGGAGCATGCGGAGAAAGAAGTGTAATCACAGGGAGTAGGGGCGTTACTCCGTCGGAATAGCGCCCCTATGTATAAAGAAACAATTAGGAGGCGCAACGTGGCAAGAGGAGAAATACTGGCCGAGCTCGAGAGCATCAAAGCGCAGATTAAGATCCTTGCGGAAAAACTGCCGATGGGACGCGATCAGCTCTATGCAATCAATGAGCGGATTGCCCGTCTGGAAGAAAGCACAAAGT
>ERZ773070.377-NODE-377-length-33580-cov-6.518867_pt1 | contig 33580 bp, 25 predicted proteins | sample MGYA00580618_ERZ773070 | MGnify/ENA primary metagenome ERZ773070 (study PRJEB29015, sample SAMEA2738023) | human oral metagenome | biome: human oral; feature: human-associated habitat; material: dental | place: China | collected 2019 ... | reverse complement strand
TCCGCATTCCCGCCGCGCTGCAACCCTATCTGGACGGCAGGCAAACGCTTCAGGCAGCCTGAGAACCTGCTCAGAAAACCCGCTCCGAGCGCCCTCTTTCCGCCGCCAGCCGCCTCGCCCGCATGGGAACAGGCGGCTTTTTTGCGCCAGCGGGCAGGGCAGAAAAGAGCAAAGAAACGGGTTCTGGCGCGCTCCGTCTGCCTGGAAGATACCAAAAGAAGGAGCAAATCCAGAGGGGTCGAAATGCCGCTTTGCGCACGCTCCACTAGGACCTCATGCTATGGATAAAGTAGCGAAATATCACGGTGTGCCCGCCGCCTGCTCCCAGCCTGCGGACAGGCTGCCGAAAAGCAAAAGCGCCAAGCCTTCCGCCACAGGGCCTGCGGCGGGGCGCGCCCCTAGAATGCCCGCTTTTTCCCTCTACTGGACCCCCTCATGAGCCTCCAATGCGGCATCGTGGGCCTGCCCAACGTGGGCAAGTCCACTCTTTTCAACGCGCTGACCCGGGCGGGCATTGCCGCCGAGAACTACCCGTTTTGCACCATCGAACCCAACACCGGCGTGGTGGAAGTGCCCGACCCGCGCCTGAAACAGCTGGCTGAGGTGGTCAAGCCCGAGCGCGTGGTGCCCGCCATCGTCGAATTCGTGGACATCGCCGGGCTGGTGGCTGGCGCGAGCCAGGGCGAAGGGCTGGGCAACCAGTTTCTGGCGCACATCCGCGAGACAGACGCCATCGTGAACGTGGTGCGCTGCTTTGAAGACGCCAACGTGGTTCACGTGGCCGGCAAGGTCGATCCCATTGCCGACATCGAAGTCATCCAGACCGAGCTGTGCCTGGCCGATCTGGGCACGGTCGAAAAAGCCGTGCAGCGCTACACCAAAGCCAGCAAAAGCGGCAACGATAAGGAAGCCGCCGCCATGCTCAAGCTGCTGGAGCCGGTGCAGGCCGCCCTGAACGAAGGCCGCCCCGTGCGCACCCTGGCGCTATTGCCCGAAGACCAGGCGCGCCTCAAACCCCTGTGCCTCATCACCGCCAAGCCCGCCATGTTCGTGGGCAACGTCAGCGAAGACGGCTTTGAAAACAACCCGCTGCTGGCGCGCTTGCAGGAATACGCCGCCAGCCAGAATGCCCCCGTGGTGGCCATCTGCGCCAAGATGGAAGCCGACATGGCCGACATGAGCGACGAAGACAAGGCGCTTTTCCTCGAAGAAATGGGCCAGAGCGAGCCGGGCCTGAACCGGCTGATCCGCGCGGCTTTCCGCCTGCTGGGCCTGCAAACTTACTTCACCGCCGGCGTCAAGGAAGTGCGCGCCTGGACGATTCACATCGGCGACACCGCCCCGCAAGCGGCGGGCGTCATCCACGGCGATTTCGAGCGCGGCTTCATCCGCGCCCAGACCATTTCTTTCGACGACTTCATCCGCTACCAGGGCGAGCAAGGCGCCAAAGAGGCCGGAAAAATGCGCGCCGAAGGCAAGGACTACGTCGTCAAAGACGGCGACGTGATGAACTTCTTGTTCAACGTGTGAGGGGACAAGGGAAGGGCCGCCATGCACGACATCATCTGCCCGCATTGCAGCAAGGCATTCAAGATTGACGAATCGGGCTATGCCGACATCCTGCGGCAGGTGCGCGACCGCGAATTTGACAAGCAGCTGCACGAGCGGCTGGAAATGGCCGAGCGTGAAAAGCAAACCGCCCTCAAGCTGGCCCGCAGCGAAGCGGCCAGCCAGTTGCAGCGGGCCGCCGCTGAAAAAGACGCGCAGATTCAGGCGCTTGAGGCCCGGTTGCAGGCCAGCGGCAAAGATCAGCAGCTGGCCGTGGAACAAGCGCGCCACGCCGCCGAAAAAGAGCGCGACGAACTGGCCCGCCAGCTGGCGCAGCAGCAACAGGCCCAGAAAGCCGCCGCGCAATTGGCCGAAGCGCGGCTGGCAAGCGCATTGCAGCAGGCCGCCGCCGAAAGCGCAGCGCAAATCCAGGAGCTCAAAGCCCGGCTGCAAACGGCTGACGCGGCGCACGAATTGAATATTGCCAAGGCCGTCAGCGAAATGCAGCAGGAGCGCGATGCGCTGAAAAGCCAGCTTGAGCAGGCGGAGATGGCCAAAAAGCTGTCCGAGCAATCCCTGAAAGAACGCTACGAAATCCAGTTGAAAGATCGCGACGCGGCCATTGAGCGCCTGCGCGACATGAAGGCGCGCCTGTCCACCAAAATGGTGGGCGAAACGCTGGAGCAGCACTGCGAAACCGAATTCAACCGCCTGCGCGCAACGGCTTTTGCTCGCGCCTATTTTGAAAAAGACAATGACGCCAGCAGCGGCAGCAAGGGTGATTTCATTTTCCGCGAACAGGACGAATCGGGCGCGGAAATCGTTTCCATCATGTTCGAGATGAAAAACGAAAATGAAACCACGGCCACGAAGAAGAAAAACGAGGATTTTCTGAAAGAGCTGGACCGCGACCGCAACGAAAAGAAATGCGAATATGCCGTGCTGGTTTCGCTGCTGGAGCCTGATAGCGAGCTTTACAACGGCGGCATTGTTGATGTTTCGCACCGTTATCCGAAAATGTACGTGATCCGGCCGCAGTTTTTCATTCCCATGATCACGCTGCTGCGCAATGCGGCGCTCAATGCCGCCCAATACAAGGCCGAATTGGCGCTGGTGAAGGCGCAGAATGTGGATATTACGAATTTTGAAAACCAGCTCGAGGCTTTCAAGACCGCTTTTGGCAAAAACTACGATCTGGCTTCGCGGCGCTTTCAGACGGCGATTGACGAAATCGACAAATCCATCGACCACCTGCAAAAAACCCGCGATGCCCTGTTGGGCGCCGACCGCAATTTGCGTCTGGCCAATGACAAGGCGCAGGATGTGACCATCAAGAAGCTCACGCGCGGCAACCCCACCATGAAGGCCCGCTTTGACGAGCTGAAAAACCGCGAAAGCCCGCAGGAGCCGCCGCGCGCGGGCTGAACCCGCCAGCCGATCACCCGCCAAGGCGGCAAGAGGAGCGAAAGCGGCTCCGGCGTGCCCCGTGCGTTTGATCTGGCGCTGCACCTGTCCTTCTGACCCGGCCAGAGCGCCCAGACGCGGGCGTTCATTCCGCTCGCGTCTTGCTCCGCCCTTTGATTTTGCTCCTTTAATTGGAGCATGAGGTCCTAGTGGAAAGGGCGCAAGAGCCGTTTTTGACCCCGCCAAATCCGCTCCTTTTTTCAACGAACATGAGCGGCCTACGCGCCGCGAAGGAATTGCCATGCGAGTTCACCCCGCCTCCTGCGTCCTGAGCGCCGCCCTGTTGGCGCTGCCTGCCGCCGCACAGAACCTTCCGCAAAAACACCCGCAGCGCCCTCTCTCAAATGCTTCTTCCTATGCCGAGGCCAGCCTGCCCGCCGTCACCGTTGCGGCCAGTGGTGTGGAGGACGGCGCAGACGATGGCGATGCCCTGGCCCGCCGCACCGTGCCGCTGGAATCGGCGGCGGCCACCGCCTCGCGGCTGGAGGCTCCCATCAAGGACATTCCCGCCAGCGTTGAAGTGCTGGGCCGGGCCGCCATGCAGTCGCGCGGCGACCGCACCGTACTCGAAGCAGCCGAAAAGGCGGCGGGCCTGAGCGCCAGCCATTCCCCCGGTTCGCCCGGCTCCTTTTCGGCGCGCGGCTTCGCTGGCGGCGTGAGCTGGCTCTACAACGGCCTGCCTATTCCGGGCGGCGCGGGCATGTCCAGCCGCCTGCTTGACACCGGCAACCTCGCCCGCATCGAAGTGCTGCGCGGCCCCTCTTCCGTGCTGCATGGGGCCTGGGGCACGGGCGCGGTGGTGAACCTCATCACGCGCGAAGCCAGCTTCGAGCGCCAGCGTCCGGAGCTGGATTACAGCCTGGGCAGTCACCGCGCCCACCGCCTGCACTTAGGCGCGGGCGGCGCGCTCAAGGCGGACACGCTGGCCTGGCGGCTGGACTACGCGGGCGCTCATGCCCACAGCCCCGTGCAGGCTGAGCGCACGGTCAAAAACCAGCTCAACGCCTCGCTGCTGGCCCGCTTCAGCGCCCGCCTGCGCCTGACGCTGGCACTGGATCACGCCAGCGACAACGCCCGCAACGTCTATTACGGCACGCCCCTGATCAATGGCCGCCTGGCCGGAGCGCTGCGCCACATCAACTACAACCAGCTTGAAGATGGCATCTTCAAGGCGCGCAACACTTGGCTGCGCGTCCACCTGCAATGGGACGCCGCCCCCGGCTGGCAAGTGGACGGGCGCCTCTACGCGCTCAAGGGCTTCAGCGACTGGCGCAATATCGAAAACTTCGCCTGGCTGGGCGGCGCCGCTCCGGCCAGCCAGCGCGTGCAGCGCTCTTCATGGGTGAATCTGGACCACCACCGCGACCTCATCGGCGGTCGGCTTGACGTGCTGCGCCGCAACCAGATCGCGGGCCGCCCCAACCGCCTGCTGGCGGGCGTGGACCTCAGCCGCCTGCAATTTGCCTCCTGGCGCAACGATTTCGGCGGGCGCGATGAAGTCAGCGCCTGGCAGCCTCCCGTCACCCGCTTCGGCAGCGTGGGCCGCGCCAAGACGCCCGCACGAGAAACCACCGTGCGCCAGGCCAGTCTTTATCTGGAAGACCTGCTGGAAATCACCCCGCAACTCAAGCTCATGACCGGTCTGCGGCACGAACGCATTCAGGGCCGCTGGCTCTGGCTGGACCGCAGCGGCCACCCGCAGGCGCGCAAAACGCACCGCTACACCGCCTGGCGCGCAGGCGTGGTGTATGAGGCTGTGCCGGACCTGCACCTTTACGCATCGCTGTCCACTGCCGCCGAGCCGGGCGGCACCCTGCTGCTGGTCAACCCCCAGCAAAGCCAGCTGCGTCTGACCACGGCCCGGCAAGCGGAAATAGGCGTCAAGCAATCGCTCTGGGAGGGCAGGGGCGAGTGGACGGTGGCGCTCTACGACATCCGCAAGCGCAACGTTTTCGTGCCTGACCCGCAGCGCCCCGCCGACCGCATCGCCATTGGCCAGCAGTCTTCGCGCGGACTGGAACTTACTGCCGCCTGGCGGCCCGCGGCACAGTGGCAGCTACAGGCCAACGCTGCCTGGGTGCGGGCGCGCTATGACGACTACCAAAGCGGCAACCCGCCCGTCTCCTACAACGGCCATCGCCCGCCCATGACGCCCGCCCTCGCCCTCAACCTTGGCCTAGGCTGGCGGCCCGCTCCCGCCTGGCAGTTCGACGCCTGGCTGCGCCGCCTCTCGCGCGTGTACGTGAACGACGCCAACACCGCCACCTTGCCCGCCTACGCCACGCTTGATCTGTCAGCCGCCTGGCAAGCTAGCCCGCAGACCGAAATCACCTTTCGCGTGCGCAACGCTACCAACGCCTTGTATGCCCACGCCGTGTACTACAGCGGAACACAGGCCATGCTGGCGCCGCCGCGCAGCTATGAAATCGGCGTGAAATGGCGTTTCTGAATAACGTCTGCCAAGGCCCTCATGAAATTTCACCCCAAACGCTGGCCGTTCCTTGTTCACCGCTGGCTGGGCATTGCCCTGAGCTGGCTGTTTGTGTGCTGGTTTGTCTCCGGCATGGTCATGATGTATGTGGGCCACCCCAAGCTCACCGAAGCCGAGCGGCTGGCGCACCTGCCGCCGCTGCAAGGGCAGGCGGTGCTGTCGCCGCAGCAGGCGCTGGATGCGGCGGGCGTGCATCAGCCGCTGGCTGCGCTGCGGCTGGCCGTCAGCAGCGGCGCGCAGGCGGTGTATTTCGCCACGCCTGACACGGACGGCCGCATGGCGGGCCGCAAACCGCAGTCTGTGCCGCCCATCCTGATCGACGCGCACACCGGCCAGCGGCTGGATTCGCAGCCGTTCGACGCCCGCCACGCCCTGGCCAGCGCCGCTGCGTGGGCGGCTGAAGGGGCCGCCGCCGAATCAACGCAAGCGTCGCCGCCCGCTGCCGTCTCCTATCTGGGCCTGGTGGAAGAAGACGCGCACACCCATTCCGCCGCGCTGGACGCGCACCGCCCGCTGCACCACGTGCAGCTGCATGACGCGGCGGGCACGCAGCTGTATGTCTCCAGCCGCACAGGCGAGGTCGTGCGCGACGCCACGCGCAGCGAGCGCGGCTGGAACTACCTGGGCTCCTGGCTGCATTGGCTCTACATGTTCCGGGGCGGCGCGTGGGATGCGTGGTGGGCGTTCATCATCGACACCCTGGCCGCGCTCGGCTGCGTGGCCGTCCTGACCGGCGCGGCGGTGGGCATCTGGCGCTGGCGCTTCGGGCAGCCCTACCGCACCGGCAGGCGCACGCCCTTCCCGCAGCCCATGACGCGCTGGCACCACATCAGCGGCATGCTGTTCGCGCTGGCGGCCTGCGCCTGGGTTTTCAGCGGGCTGATGTCGATGAACCCGCTGGGCGTGTTCAGTAGCCAGGCCGAGCCGCTGCAACTCGAGGCCCTGCGCGGCGGCCCCTTGCTGCCCGGGCGCGCCGGTGAATGGGCCGCGCCGCAGGCGCTGCTGGCGGCCGCTGATGCCGTCAGCTCTGATGCGGCCCCCATCCGCGAACTGCGCTGGCAGCCCGCCCTGGGCCGCACGCTCGCGCTGGCCTTTGACAGCCAGCGGCCCGGCGCGCCCCGCGTGCTGGACGCGCGCACCGCCGCCCCGCTGGATCTGCCCGCCAGCGAAGTGCAGCAAGCCGCCGCCCGCCTGCTGTCCGCCCCCGTGGCCCAGGCGCAAATGCTCACGGCCTACGACTTCTACTACTACCCCCGCGCCGACCACACCATGACCGGCGGCCACGCCAACCGCCCGCTGCCCGTGCTGCGCCTGGTTTTTGACGACGAACACGCCAGCTGGGTTTACGTCGATCCCCGCACGGCGCAAGTGCTGGAGCGCACCGACCGCGCCCGCCGCGCCAGCCGCTGGCTTTTCACCCTGCTGCACAGCTGGGACTGGCTGCCCCTGCTGGAGCGCCGCCCCTTGTGGGACGCCTTCATGCTGGCCCTGAGCCTGGGCGGCGCAGTCCTGAGCCTGACGGGTGTGGTCATCGGCGCGCACCGCCTGGCGCTGAAAGCGCGGCAGGCGCGCATCTTGAACCGCAGGGCGCGCAGAGCGGGCAGCTGACTGGAAACGGCGCTCCCAGGCGGTTTCCCGCCTGCCAGGCATCACCAGAAACAGGAGCAAATTCAAGAGGGTCAAAAATGCCTCTTGCGCAGTTTCCACTAGGACGTCATGCTATGAATAGAAGAGCGAAATAGTGTCATACGGCCTGCTCCGCTTTGCTTCGCGCTCCTGTCTGGGCCAGGCCATGAACAGGTTCTCAGGCGCGCAGGCTTTCGCGCCGCGCCGTCCACAGGCAGGCCGCGAACATGCCCAGGCCGCCCAGCGCCAGCGCCGCGCCCACCCAGCTGGTGGAACGCCAGCCCCAGCCTGCCTCAATGGCCGCGCCGCCCAGCCACGCGCCCAGCGCGTTGGCCAGATTGAAAGCCGACTGATTCAGCGCCGAAGCCAGCGACTGCGCCTTGCCCGCCACATCCATCAGCCGCATCTGCGTGCCCACGCCCAGCGCGCCGATGGTGCCCACCAGAAACAGGCCCGCAGCCGCCGTCACCGGCCACAGCGCCGCCCAGTAAAACAGCGCCATCACGGCCAGCGCCCAGACCAGAACGCCCGCGATCGAAGGCATCAGCCACCGGTCCGCCAGCCGCGCGCCCGCCAGATTGCCCGCCACCATGCCCATGCCAAACAGCGAAAGCGTCAGCGGCACCCAGGACTGCGGCATGTGGCTGACATGCAGCAGCGTCGGCTTGATGTAGCTGAACACCGCGAACAGCCCGCCAAAGCCAATGGCCGCCACGCCCAGCGTGAGCCACACCTGCGGCAGCCGCAGCGCCGAGAGTTCATCCAGCACGCTGCCTTGCGCCGGAGCGGACTGCGCGGGCACGTGGCGCTGGATCAGCCACGCAGCCGCCAGCGCATTGCAGCCCACCAGCGCGAAAGCGGCGCGCCAGCCGAAAAACTCGCCCGCCCAGGTGGCCAGCGGCACGCCAACCACGGTGGCCGCCGTCAGCCCCGTCATCACCAACGCCACGGACGTGGCCCGCCGCCCCGGCGGCGCCAGCGCGGCCGCCACCAGAGCCGCCGCGCCAAAGTACGTGCCATGCGGCAGCCCGGCCACAAAGCGCAGCGCTATCAGGGACGGATACCCCGGCGCGAGCGCACTGGCGAAATTGCCCAGCGCGTACGCCAGCATCATCGCCACCAGCAGCCAGCGCCGCTGCCATTTGGCCGTCAGCACCGCCAGCACCGGCGCGCCCACCATCACGCCCGCCGCATACGCGCTGATGGCGCGCCCCGCCTGCGCAATGTTCACTTGCAGGCCCTTGGCCACCTCGGGCAGCAAACCCATGATGACGAACTCGCCCGTGCCGATGCCAAAGCCGCCCACGGCCATGGCCAGCATGGCCGCAACGGGAAAACGCTCCGGACGCGCCAGTGAGGCCGCAGCCTCGCAAGAAGGTGAAGACATAGGAGAGAAAAAAGACCGCGGATTGTGCCGCCCGGAGCCGGTTCGGGTTGCTGCAAAAAACAGAGTGGCTCGCGCCCGTTTCACCAGGACTTGCGGGCGATTTGCCCCTTGCAGCCCAACCCGGCTCCCGGGTTTTGGCCCTTGACGGGCAACTTGCAAGCAGGCCCCGAAAAATCCAGCGCGTTTCGAAGGCGGCGGGCGGATACCGCTGAAAATCGCGCTTGCAGGCCGCGCACAGGCCGTTCACACATTTCAATATTGCAAAGGAAATACACGTCATGACTGCTCTCGCCTTCGTTTTTCCCGGGCAGGGATCCCAATCGGCCGGCATGCTGGATGCCTGGGGTGAACACCCCGCCGTGCGCGAGACGCTGAGCGAAGCCAGCGACGCGCTGGGCGAAGACCTGGCCCGCCTGATTCACGAAGGCCCGAAAGAAGCGCTGCAACTGACTGCCAACACCCAGCCCGTGATGCTGGCGGCGGGCGTGGCCTGCTGGCGCGCCTGGCGCGCCGAGGGCGGCGGTCTGCCGGTGGCCGTGGCCGGACATTCGCTGGGCGAGTATTCGGCGCTGGTGGCCGCTGGAGCGCTCACGCTGGCGCAAGCCGCGCCGCTGGTGCGTCTGCGCGCCACTGCCATGCAGCAAGCCGTGCCCGTGGGCGCCGGGGCGATGGCGGCCATTCTGGGGCTGGATGCGGCCCAGGTGCGCCAGGGCTGCGCCGAAGCCACGCAGGCCATGAACAACCCGGCAGAAGTGGTGGAAGCCGTGAACTTCAACGACCTGACGCAAACCGTGATTGCCGGCACGAAAGCGGCGGTGGACAAGGCCTGCGGCGTTCTCAAGGAAATGGGCGCGCGGCGTGCGCTGCCGCTGCCGGTTTCGGCCCCGTTTCACTCCAGCCTGATGAAGCCCGCTGCTGAAAAGCTCAAAGCTGCGCTGGAGGGCGTGACGCTGGCCGCGCCGCAAATTCCCGTGGTGAACAACGTGGACGTGGCGGTGGAAAGCGATCCGGCCCGCATCCGCGACGCGCTCTACCGCCAGGCTTTCAGCCCTGTGCGCTGGGTGGAATGCGTGCAAAAGCTCAAGGCGCTGGGCGCTGCGGCCATCGTCGAATGCGGCCCCGGCAAGGCGCTGGCAGGCATGACCAAGCGGATTGACGACAGCCTGGCGAGCGCCGCCCTGTATGACCCGGCGACGCTGGCGCAGGTCAAGGCGCTGTAATTCGCGGCCCGGCGAGGCGTTTGCTGGCCGCCATTTCAAGTTTCATCAATGGAAGGAGTGAAGTTTTCATGACCGGTTCAACCCAACAAATCGCCCTGGTCACGGGCGCCACGCGCGGCATTGGCGCGGCCATTGCCCAGGCGCTGGCGGCTGGCGGCATGGCCGTGATTGGCACGGCCACGTCAGATGAAGGCGCGCAGAAGATTTCGGCGGCGCTGGCCGCCTGGCCGGGCTGCAAGGGCGTGACGCTGGACGTGCGCGATGGCGCGGCGTGCGAAGCGCTGGCGGAGTCCATCGTCAAGGAGCGCGGCGCGCTGCATGTGCTGGTGAACAACGCCGGCATCACGCGCGACACGCTGGCCATGCGCATGAAAGACGAAGACTGGAACGCGGTGCTGGAAACCAATCTCACGGCCGTCTTTCGCATGAGCCGCGCCGTGATGCGGCCCATGATGAAGCAGCGCTATGGGCGCATCGTCAATATCACCAGCGTGGTGGGCGCCACGGGCAACCCCGGCCAGGCCAACTACGCGGCGGCCAAGGCAGGCGTGGCGGGCATGACGCGCGCGCTGGCGCGCGAGCTGGCCAGCCGGGGCGTGACGGTCAATTGCGTGGCCCCGGGCTTTATTGCCACCGACATGACGGCCGTGCTGCCCGAAGAGCAGCAAAAGGCGCTGGCCGCGCAAATTCCGCTGGGCCGCATGGGCACGGCTGAAGAAGTGGCCCATGCCGTGGCCTGGCTGGCCAGCCCCGGCGCGGCGTATGTGACCGGGCAGCAGCTGCACGTCAATGGCGGCATGTTCATGGACTGAAGGCCGCCGATGCTGCGGCAGGCCGCTCCAGCGCTCTCTGCAAGCGCGGCTAGAATCCCCCGTTTTTCACAACCCTTAGAGGGAATCCATGAGCGATATCGAAGCACGTGTCAAGAAAATCATCGCCGAGCAGCTTGGCGTGGAAGAGTCCCAGGTCACCAACGAAAAAGCATTCGTGGCCGATCTGGGCGCTGATTCTCTGGACACTGTGGAACTGGTGATGGCCCTGGAAGATGAGTTCGGCATCGAGATTCCGGACGAAGACGCCGAAAAAATCACCACGGTTCAGGCGGCCATCGACTACGCCAACACCAAGAAGGCAGCCTGACCGGCCCACGCGCATGCCGTCAGCAGGCGCGCTGCCCGGCGCTCCATGATCGCCCGGTCCAGGCCGCCGCTTGCAAGGCCACTCCCGCCGACAGGCCCGCTCCCGTCTGCGGGAGTTTTGCTGTTGGCCCTTTGATTTTGTGGAGCAAGACAAGATGAGCCAACACCGTCGCCGCGTTGTCGTCACCGGCCTGGGCTGCGTCAGCCCCGTCGGCAACGACGTCAGCCAGAGCTGGGCCAGCCTGCTGGCAGGCCAGAGCGGCATCACCGCCATCACCCGTTTTGATACATCGGCTTTTGCCTGCCGCATTGCGGGCGAAGTCAAGGGGCTGGATGTGTCCGCCGTGGTTTCCACCAAGGAAGCCAAAACGATGGACACCTTCATCAAGTACGGCCTGGTCGCCGCCGCCGAAGCCGTGGCCGATGCGGGCCTGCCCACGGGCGAGGCGCTGGATGAGGCGCAGGCCGAGCGCATTGCCTGTGTCATCGGCTCCGGTATCGGCGGCCTGCCCATGATCGAGGAAACCTGCGCCGATTACGCCCAGCGCGGCCCGCGCCGCATTTCGCCCTTTTTCGTGCCCGCCTCCATCGTCAATTTGCTGGCGGGGCATGTTTCCATCAAATTCGGCTTCAAAGGCCCCAATCTCACGCTGGCCACGGCCTGCTCCACGGGGCTGCACTGCATCGGCCAGGGCGCGCGCCTCATCCAGTATGGCGATGCCGATGTGGTGGTGGCCGGCGGCGCTGAATCCACGGTTTCGCCGCTGGGCGTGGGCGGCTTTGCCGCCATGCGCGCCCTCTCCACCCGCAACGACGACCCTGCCGCCGCTTCCCGTCCGTGGGACAAGGAGCGCGATGGTTTCGTGCTGGGCGAAGGCGCGGGCATTCTGGTGCTGGAAGAGTACGAACGCGCCAAGGCGCGCGGCGCGAAGATTTACGCCGAGCTGGCCGGCTTCGGCATGAGCGGCGACGCCAGCCACATCACCGCCCCCAATGTGGACGGCCCCCGCCGCGCCATGCAGGCGGCCCTGCGCGATGCAGGGCTGAACGCTGACGAGCTGGACTACATCAACGCCCACGGCACCTCCACGCCGCTGGGCGACATCAATGAAACCAACGCCATCAAGGCCGCTTTTGGCGAGCAGGCGCGCAAGCTCGTGATCAGCTCCACCAAGTCCATGACCGGGCACCTGCTGGGCGGCGCGGGCGGCATTGAAAGCATCTTTACCGTGCTGGCCCTGCACCACCAGAAAGTGCCGCCCACCATCAATCTGCACACGCCCGATCCCGAGTGCGACCTGGACTACTGCGCCAATACCGCGCGCGATGCCAGGCTGCAAGCCGCCCTGAAAAACAACTTCGGCTTTGGCGGCACCAATGGCTCTTTGGTGTTCACGCGCGTGTGAAGCAGCGGCATGCCACTGATCCGTGTTTTGGCAAGGCCTGCCTGGAATCCCCCAGGAAAACACTGGCGTATCAGGCGGCCCTGTCAGCCGGCAAGGCCAGGCGCTTCTAGACTCGCGCCCTTTTTCAGCCTTGTTTTCCATTCACATGCAAAAACTGCTTCTGGCCGCGCTGGCCGCCTTCGCTTCGCTGACCGCCTGCGCGCAAACCCCTTCTTCCACCGCTGCACACATGACTGCTTCCGCCGCCCAGGCTTCACCCGCCGCCACCAAAGCCCCCGGCATCTGGATTGACGTACGCACGCCCGAAGAGTATGGCCAAGGCCACCTGAAAGACGCGGCCAACATTCCCTTGCAGGAGTTTGCCGAGCGCATTCAGTCCGCCGTGCCCGACAAAAATGCCGCCGTGCATTTGTATTGCCGCAGCGGCCGCCGCTCCGGCCAGGCCGAGCAAATCATGCGCGAGCTGGGCTACAAGAACGTAACCAACCAGGGCGGCTACGAAGACCTGAAGGCCCAGGGCCTGAGCTGATTGGCGCAGTTGCCCGGACAACCCCGGCCACGGCAAGGCGCACTGCTTGCGGTGCGCTTTTTTTGCGCCTGCTGCTTTCTGCTTTGACGGTCGCGCGCCAGGAACTTGTTCAAAGTCTGGCTGAGAGGGCGGAAAGAGCAGGATGTGGGTACGGGCACTGGATAGATGGCTGTCTTTCGCTTCTTTATCCATAGCATGAGGTCCTAGTGGAATGTGCGCAAAGCCGTATTTCGATGCCTTGAATTTGCTCTTGTTTTTGATGCCGCCAGGCTGAAATACCAGCCAGAGAACCTGTTCTGAGGGCAGCTTTGCAAGCATCAGCTGCGCGGGTCTTGCGTGCGGCCGTTCAGCCTTGAAGCCGCCAGTGGCGGCCTTATGTGCGGCGGCATTGTTTTTTTGATGAGAAAGAACGCATGAGCACCGCAGATTCCTCCCATTCCCCGAATCCCCAGAAGCACGCTTTTCAGGCCGAAGTGGCGCAGCTGCTGCACCTGGTCACCCACTCGCTTTACTCCAACCGCGAAATCTTCTTGCGCGAGCTGATTTCCAACGCTTCGGACGCGTGCGACAAGCTGCGTTTTGAGGCGCTGTCGGACGCCAGCCTGTATGGCGGCCAGCCTGATTTGCGCGTGCGCATCAGCTTTGACAAGGCCGCGCGCACGCTCACGGTGGCAGACACCGGCATCGGCATGAGCGAGCAAGAGGCCGTGGCCAATCTGGGCACCATCGCCAAAAGCGGCACGCGCGAATTCATGAGCCGCCTCTCGGGCGACCAAAAGCAGGACGCGCAGTTGATTGGCCAGTTTGGCGTGGGCTTTTACGCGGGCTTCATCGTGGCCGACCGCATCACGGTCGAATCGCGCCGCGCGGGCCTGCCGCCCGAGCAAGGCGTGCGCTGGATCAGCGAAGGCGCGGGCGACTTTGAAGTGGCGCCCATCACCCGCGAAGAGCGCGGCACGAGCGTGACGCTGCACTTGCGCGAAGACGCGCTGGAATTTGCCGACGGCTGGCGCTTGCGCGAGCTGATCGCCAAGTACGCCGACCACATCGACCTGCCCATTCAGATGGAAGGCGAAAAGTGGGAAGACAGCCCGCAAGAAGGCCAGCCCGGCCGCATGGTGAAAACCGGCGAGTGGGAAACCGTGAACCAGGCTACGGCCTTGTGGGCGCGCCCGCGCAAAGACATCACCGACGCGCAATACGAAGACTTCTACAAACACCTGGCGCACGACTGGCAGCCGCCGCTGGCCTGGAGCCACAACCGCGTGGAAGGCAACGCCGAATACACGCAGCTGCTCTACATCCCGCAGCACGCCACGCAAGACTTGTGGGACCGCACGCAGAAAACCGGCATCAAGCTCTACGTGCGGCGCGTGTTCATCATGGACGACGCCGAGCAGCTGCTGCCGCGCTATCTGCGCTTTGTCAAAGGCGTGGTCGATTCGGCCGATTTGCCGCTGAACGTCAGCCGCGAGCTGCTCCAGCAAAGCCGCGATGTCAAAGCCATTCGCGAAGGCAACACGCGCCGCGTGCTGTCCATGCTGGAAGAGCTGGCCAAGGAAAGTACGGAGCCAAGCCCGGCGGACGCCAAGGTGCAAGAGGGCAGGGCGGAAGATGCCAAAGAAGCAGGCCAGCCGGAAAACCCGCAGCCCGAAGGCGGCAAATACGCCGTTTTCTGGCGCGCCTTTGGCGCCGTGCTCAAGGAAGGGCTGGGCGAAGACGCCGCCCAGCGCGAGCGCCTGCTGGGCCTGGCGCGCTACGCCTCCACCACGCACGCCAGCACCAGCCTGGCCGATTACAAGGCGCGCATGAAAGAGGGCCAGAAGGCCATTTACTACCTCACCGCCGAAACGCCCGCCGCCGCGCAAAGCAGCCCGCAGCTGGAGCTGTTCCGCCAAAAAGGCATCGAAGTGCTGCTCATGAGCGACCGCGTGGACGAATGGGCCATGAACTTCGTGCAGGCGTTTGACGGCACGCCCATGCAGTCTGTGGCGCGCGGCGCGGTGGATTTGGGCGATTTGCAAAACGAGGCCGAAAAGAAAGCCGCCGACCAAGCCCACGCCGCCGCCGCCCCGCTGATTGCCCGCCTGAAAGAAGCCCTCAAGGACGAAGCCGCCGACGTGCGCGCCACGGCCCGCCTGGTGGACTCGCCCGTCTGCCTGGTGGCCGAAGACGGCGGCATGAGCCTGCAAATGGCGCGCCTGCTGCGCCAGGCCGGTCAGAGCGTGCCCGATGTCAAGCCCGTGCTGGAAATCAACCCCGCCCATCCGCTGGTCCAGCGGCTGGCGGGCCTGGAGGGCGGCGATGCGCGCTTTGGCGATCTGGCGCACATCCTCTTTGACCAGGCCCTGCTGGCCGAAGGGCAAATGCCCGCCGACCCTGCCGCCTACGTGCGGCGGGTGAACGCCTGGTTGCAGCCGTGAGGCCCCGTTCGCAGTCTGCGGCGTGGGGGCAAAAGCGCGGACCCGGGCGGCTTGCTCCTTGCAGCCGTTCTGATCTGCTGCTCCTCGCGGTCAGACTGTGAGCTGCTTTCCGAAAAGGCAAAGGGCGCTTGGAGCGCCCTTTTCTGTTTCATGGCGGCGGGGAAATCGGCGGTTTGAGGGGCGGAGCGATGTCTCTGCGGGGGCGGCAGGCTTATTAAAAGAGGAGCAAATTCAAAGGGTCTGAAACGGCGTTCGCGCAGTTTTCACTAGGACCTCATGCTATGAATAGAGGAGCTGATTCAAGGCGGCGGCGAGTGCGCCGGGAGCACGCCAGAAATGTGCTGGAAATGTGCCGGCGAGGAAGCGCGGCCAGCCTGAAACAGGCGTGAGGCGGGCCGATGCAGCGCATGCGCCGTGGCCGCGCATGGCGATTGCCGGTCGGGATGCCGCCGTGCGGCCAGCCAGCAGGAGGACGCGGGAGCCGCTCTTTCCTTCGTTCTCTTGCGCCTGCCTTCGCGCCAAGCTCAGTTCTGGAACAGATCGAGGATGCGGTTGCGCTCAGTCCGGGGCGCGCCTGTGGCGGGCTGGCTGGCGCCGTCGTCGTCATCGTCCAGGAAGGAGTCGCTTTCCTGCCCTGCGCCGTCCAGGTGGGTGATGCCAGAGCCGTTGGCGTATTCGGTGTAAGTCCAGTCGCCGCTGGCGCGGGTCACGCCTTCGGGCGGCTTGACTTGCGCCACGGGCACACCGCTTAGGGCGGTGCGCATGAAGTCAATCCAGATGGGCAGGCTCAGGCCGCCGCCGGTTTCGCGGCTGCCCAGGTTGCGCGGCTGGTCGTAGCCCATCCACACGGCGGCCACGAGGGTGGGCTGGTAGCCGACGAACCAGGCGTCCACGGCGTCATTGGTGGTGCCGGTTTTGCCGTAGAGATCGCTGCGTTTGAGCGTGCTTTGGGCGCGGGCGGCGGTGCCGGCGCGGGCCACGTCTTGCAGCATGGTGCCGGTAATGAAGGCGTTGCGGGCGCTGATGACGCGGTTTTCTTCCGTCAGCTCGGGCGCAGGCGTTTCGACGAGAGTGCGGCCATTGCTGTCGGTGATGCGGGTGATGAGGTAGGGCTGCACGAGATGCCCGCCATTGGCAAAGACGGCAAAAGCGGCGGCCATTTGCAGCGGGGTGACGGAGCCGGAGCCGAGCGCCATGGGCAGATAAGGCGGATGCTTGTCGGCGTCAAAGCCAAAGCGCGTGACCCACTCTTGCCCTACTTGCGGGGTGACGGCTTGCAGGATGCGGATGGAGACCATGTTCTTGGAGCGCATCAACGCGCGGCGCATGGTCATCGGGCCTTCAAAGGAGCCGTCGTAGTTTTTGGGCTCCCAGGGCTTGCCGCCGGTGACGCTGGCGTCGAAATACAACGGGGTGTCATTGATGACAGTGGCCGGCGACATGCCCGCTTCCAGCCCGGCGGAGTAGATGAAGGGCTTGAAGCTGGAGCCGGGCTGGCGCCAGGCTTGCGTGGCGTGGTTGAACTTGTTTTTGGCGAAGTCAAAGCCGCCCACCATGGCCTCGATGGCGCCGGTGCGCGGATCAAGCGCCACCAGCGCACTCTCCACTTCAGGCTGCTGCGTGATGTGCCATTCCTTGCCCACCTGCATGATGCGGATGATGGCGCCAGGACGGATGCGCACGGCGGGCCGCGCCTTGGGCGAAAGGCCCGATTGCGCCGGGCGCAGGCCGTTGCCAGTGATTTCGATGAGGCTGCCGCTGCGGGGCAGAACGATGACTTTTTTGGGCGAGGCTTCCAGCACGACGGCGGCCAGCAGGTCGCCGTTGTCGGGGTGGCTGTCAAGCGCGTCGTCCACGGCGTCCATGATGCCCTGGGCGTCTTGCGGCAAGTCGATGAATTTTTCAGGCCCCCGGTACACCTGCCGGCGCTCGTAGTTCATGATGCCGTCGCGTACGGCGGTGTAGGCGGCGCTTTGCTCGCGGCTCTGGATGGTGGTGTACACGTTCAGCCCGCGCGTGTAGGTTTCATCGCCGTACTGGGCGTAGATGAGCTGGCGGGCCATTTCGGCGGCGTACTCGGCAGGTATCGTGGTGGGCTTGACGGGGGGGCGGATGTTCAGCGGCTCTTTTTTGGCTTCATCCGCTTCGGCCTGCGTGATGAAATGGTGGGCGGCCATGCGATCCAGGATGTAATGCTGGCGGATGCGCGCACGCGGCAGATTGCTGATGGGGTTGTTGGCCGAAGGCGCTTGCGGCAGCCCGGCCAGCATGGCCGCTTCAGCCAGCGAGATGTCTTGCAGGGGCTTGCCGAAGTAGGTTTCGGCCGCTGCCGCAAAGCCGTAGGAGCGGTTGCCCAGATAGATCTGGTTCATATAGATCTCAAGAATCTGGTCTTTGGTGAGCTGCTGCTCGAGCTTGTAGGTGAGCAGCATCTCGTAGAGCTTGCGGGTGTAGGACTTTTCAGGGCTGAGGTAGGCGTTGCGCGCCACCTGCATGGTGATGGTGGAAGCGCCCTGGCTTTTGACGCGGCGCAAGTTGGCGAGAGCGGCGCGCAAAACGCCGATGTAGTCCACACCGCCATGCTGGTAAAAGCGCGCGTCTTCAATGGCTACCACGGCATCGCGCATCACTTTGGGAATGTCATTGACGGGCACCATGCTGCGGCGCTCTTCGCCGAACTCGCCGATCAGATCGCCATCGGCGCTGTACACGCGCAAGGGCTGCTTGGGGTAATAGTTCAGCAGCTCGGAGATGTCTGGCAGATTGGAGTAGGCCAAGGCAAAGGCGATGCCGAGCACAAAAGCCGCGCTGGCCGCCATGGCTGCCAGCGTGATCAGAATGCCGGCACAGAATTTCAGAACGCGGCGCGTCATCGGCGGCGTGGCGTCGCCAGCACGGGAAGGTGTGGTTTTGTTCACAAATTGCGGGTTTTTTTAACGTTTGACGCCGCCCCTGTCTGGGAAAAGCAAGGTTTCATGCGACCATCAGCGCACGGCCTTGCGCAGCAAGCCTGCCAGTCTATCAACCTGCGCAACGCCCTTTTGGCGCGATCTGTAGCCGTGCGTGAGCTGCCGAGAACAGAGCGTGAGCGAAGGTTGCATTTGTTAGTTCTTGGCAACACTTTGTAGGGGCGAACAGGCGGCTTTTCTTTCCTTGGCGATGGGTTTGCTGCTAGGATTTGAGCGAATTCGTAAGGAATTTCACCTTCAGAAATACAAAGCAACGAGGTGTCCTCTTGAGTTTTTTTGATTCCCTGATCAGCACAAAGTCTGCGCCAGTGGCGGGCTTGGACATCAGTGCGTCCAGCGTCAAGCTGGTTGAGCTGACGCAAGGCCGCCCGGGTTCTTTCTCTTTGGAGCACTGCGCCATTGAGCCGCTTGAGCGCGGCTGGATCACCGACGGCAACATCGAGAAATTCGATGAAGTGGTCGAGGCCGTCCGGCGCGTGGTGCGCAAAAGCGGCACCAAAGCCAAGCGCGTTTCCATGGCCCTCCCGGCTTCGGTGGTCATCACCAAGAAAATTGTTCTTCCGGCAGGGTTGGGCGAGCGGGAGCTGGAGGTCTATGTTGAGTCAGAAGCCAATCAGTACATTCCTTTCTCCCTGGATGAAGTGAGCCTGGACTTCTGCGTCATAGGGCCTAGCCAGGCTTCGGCTGGCGACGTGGACGTCATGATCGCAGCCGCCCGCAAGGAAAAAGTGGAAGACTGCCGAGGCCTGGCGGAGGCTGCGGGGCTTGAACCTATCGTGATTGACGTGGAAACCAACGCGTCGCGAATAGCGGTCAATCGCCTGATCGAGAGGCTGCCCGGTCGCGGCAGGGATTCACTGGTCGCCTTATTTGAAATTGGCGCGACCTTGGCGTCGATGCAGGTGTTGCGCAACGATGAGCTGATTTATGAGCGTGATCAGGTTTTTGGCGGCGCACAGCTGACTCAAATGCTGGTCCGTCAATACGGTTTCACTTTTGAAGAGGCAGAAGCCAAGAAGCGCAGTGGCGAATTGCCTGAAGATTATGCAAGCGCCGTGTTGCAGCCTTTTGTTGAAACGCTGGCAATCGAAGTTGAACGAGCGCTGAAGTTCTTTTTCACCAGTACGCCGCATAACCGTGTAGATGCAATTTTTCTTGCGGGAGGAACGGCGTCACTACCCGGTTTGGCTGAAACTATTGCGCAACACGCCTCTGTTCAATGTCAGGTAGTCAATCCATTTGATGGGATGAACATCAGCCGGAGCGTCAACAAAGGAAAAATGGCAAGAGAAGCTGCGTCGTATCTGACGGCATGCGGACTCGCACTGAGGGGGCTTGTGTCATGATTTTGATTAACCTGCTTCCGCACCGTGAAATTGCACGCAAGAAGGCGCGCCAGGCTTTCAATGTGGCTCTGCTTGTTTCAGCAGCCGTTGGCGCAGCGATCGGTGGTGTCATTTATATGTGGTACCAAGGCCAGATTGAAATGCAGGAGGGCCGAAATCAGTTTCTGATCAGTGAAAACCAGAAGCTGGACGCTGAGATCAAGGAAATCGCCAATCTGCAAAATGAAATTGATGCGCTGAAGGCAAGGCAGCGGGCAGTCGAGACCTTGCAGGCGGATCGCAACCTCCCTGTTCATTTGTTCAATGAATTGGTCCAGCAACTGCCAGAAGGCATGTACCTGAAATCCATCAAACAGGAGGGGCGTAGCGTGCTGATAGGGGGGGCTGCCCAGTCGAGTGAGCGCGTTTCCGAACTGCTGAGGAACCTCACGCGCAATACAGAATGGGTTAGGCAGCCTGAATTGATCGAAGTGGTGGCCGGTGATTTGTCATTGAGCAAGACGGACAAGCGCAGGGTCTATAACTTTACGGTCCGTGCGCAGCTGGGTAGCGCTGAAAGCAAGGCAGAAACCAATGGCAAATGATTGAGGTGAGCAAGTGGCTGCGAAAGATAAAAAAAATCTCAATGAATCAATTGGACGAATCGGTGACCAGTTCCAGAATCTTGACATGCGGGATCCGGGGCTATGGCCAGCAATTCCCCGATATGCGTTGTGTCTGCTGGTGGTGGTGCTGACGGCAGCGGTGGTATGGTTCTTCTTTGTGCAGGATGCTATGGCGGAGCTTGATGCGGCGCGTCAAAAAGAAGAAACACTGCGGCAAGAATACAAAACGAAAGTTGCAAAGGCAGTGAACCTGGATGCGCTGAAGCAGCAGCTGGAAGAAGTTCAACAGTACGTTGCCTTATTGGAACGGCAGCTTCCAAGCGAGGCTGAAATGGATGCCTTGCTCTCTGATATCAGTCAGGCGGGGTATGCCAGGGGATTGCAGGTCAATTTGTTTCGTCCAAATCAAGTCGTGGTTCAGGATTATTATGCGGAGTTGCCTATTTCTATCAAGGGGTCGGGAAAATTCCATGATGTAGCCAACTTTGCTGCGGATGTAGCGAATTTGTCCCGAATCGTTACCCTCAATAATATAACCATGAATCCTGCGAAAGACAATGGTTCCGGGACGGGAGAATTGATGCTTGAGGCCACTGCAAAGACTTTCCGTTATCTGGATGAAAAGGAAATAGAGGCTCAGCGTCAGGCAAAACAGAAGAAGGACAAGAAATGATTGTCAGAAAATCTGAAATTATTGGTCTGTTGTCCTTGTGTGTGCTGGGCGTCGTCGGATGTGCAGCCTCCTACCAGGAAGAGTTGAGGCAATGGATGGACCAGGAGCGACGGTCTGTTGTTCCAAAGGTCACGCCGATTAGCGAGCCTAAACAGTTTGTGGCGGCCAAGTACAAGGAAAGTGAAGCGGCAGACCCATTCAATATGAGTCGGTTAACGGTGGCTTTGCAAAAAGACAAAGCGCAGAATGCAGGAGCGCTTTTGATTGCAGCAGAAGAAAAGAGAGCTAAAGAACCTTTAGAAAATTATCCGCTCGATACCATTGTCATGGTAGGCAGTTTGACAAAAGGCGGTCGTATTGTTGGGTTGGTAAAGGTGGACAATCTTCTTTATCAGGTTGTTCCAGGGAATCATCTTGGTCAGGATTATGGAAAGATCATGGCCATTGATGAAGGGCAGATTACTTTGCGTGAAATTGTCCAGGATTCTCTGGGTGAATGGATAGAGAAGATTACAGTAATGCAATTGCAGGAGAGCGATAAATGATCAAGGTCATGCGGTATATTAGAAATTCGGCGCGCGATGCAATTGTTGCAAGCGTAATGGTGGGATTTTTCTCGGCGGTATATGCCGATCCCCAAATTGAAGCGGTTTCCAGCTCCATCCAAGGGGGGGCTGATGTGGTTCGCATCGATTTCTCTGAACCATTGAAGGCTGTGCCCGATGGCTTTGCAGTGCAATCGCCAGCACGGATCGCCTTGGATTTCCCCGGCGTTCGTAATGGCATGGGACATACAAATGTTGGAATCAATCAAGGCAATGTAAAGGGAGTCAATGTTGTTCAGGCAAATGACCGAACCCGCGTTGTTCTGAATCTTAAGCGGGCAACACCTTATAAGTCTGTGATTGATGGGAATTCTTTGCTGGTGTCGCTAGCACCCGCTTCTGAAGCGGCGTCTTCGGAGAAAGGAGGAAGCACGGTTTTTTCTGAAAGCAGAAATACAAGTGTAGCTCCACTGAAAAATATTGACTTTAGACGCGGCGTGGAGAATGCGGGAAGGGTTGTTATTGATTTGGATAGCAATCAGGTTGGGGTCGATATTCGTCAGCAGGGAGACAAGCTGGTTGTGGAGTTCCTGAAAACCAGCCTTCCTGAAGGATTGCGCCGGAAGCTGGATGTGTCTGATTTTGGTACTCCGGTTCAGATGATTAGCGCGGTTCAGAGCGGAGACCGCGTGCGTATGACAATTGAGCCTAAGGGACAATGGGAACATTCAGCCTATCAAAGCGATAATCAGCTGGTTGTAGAAATTCGTCAGCAGAAAACTGATGATGGAAAATTGGCCCAGGGGGGAGGCTATCGCGGAGAAAAGCTTTCTCTGAATTTCCAAAACATTGAAGTTCGTTCGCTGCTTCAAGTTATTGCGGATTTTACGAATTTCAATGTGGTGACGTCCGATTCCGTGACTGGCAACGTGACGCTGCGTCTGAAGGATGTACCATGGGATCAAGCGCTTGACATTATTCTGCAGGCCAAGGGCCTGGGAATGAAGAAAAACGGCAACGTGCTTCAGATTGCACCGAAAGATGAGCTGGCCGCAAAAGAAAAAGCGGAGCTTGAAGCGCAAGCAGCCATACAGGATTTGGAACCGCTTCGCACACAATCTTTTCAATTGAATTACGCAAAAGCTACGGATATAGCTGAGCAGTTGACGCGAAGCAGCGGAACTCAAGGTGGTAATACATCAAGGATTTTGAGCAACCGAGGAAGTGTTATTGCTGAACCTCGAACCAACCAGATTTTTGTCTCTGACATACCGTCGCGCTTGGCCCAAGTTCAGGAAATGATCACCAAGCTCGATGTGGCGGTGCGGCAGGTGTTGATTGAAGCCCGGATTGTCGAAGCCAGCGATTCATTTGGCCGTTCGCTTGGCGTTAAATTGGGCGGGTCCGATTTGCGAGGGGTACGCGGCGGCGATCCCGGTTATAGGGTGCGCGGCAGCAATCGTGTTGCTTTGGGAGGCTCCTACAACGCGGTTTCAGCGACGACGGGGGAAGGGGAGTCAAGTATGTTGAATACTTCGACAACGCAATTCCTGAATTTGCCAGCCAGCGCTGTTGATGGCAGTGCTCCTGCTACGTTTGCCTTATCTCTTTTCAGTGCGGCTGCTAACCGCTTTCTGAACCTTGAGCTGTCGGCCATGGAAGCGGATGGGCAAGGCAAAGTCGTTTCAAGCCCGAGAGTGGTAACTGCCAATCAGGTGAAGGCAATTATTGAGCAAGGTACTGAATTCGCGTATCAGGAGTCTGCGCAGAATGGTGCGACATCCGTTCAATTCAAGAAAGCCGTCTTGAGTCTGGAGGTCACTCCTCAAATTACTCCAGAAGGCAGCATCATTCTGGATCTGGCTGTTAATAAAGATAGCCCGGGAACTGTTGTGGCAGGCGCAATGTCAATTGATACAAAACGCGTCAAAACACAGGTGCTGGTTGAGAATGGTGGCACCGTCGTGATTGGCGGTATATTTGAATTGACGGAAAAAGACAGTGTTGCCAAAGTTCCTTTGCTGGGTGATATTCCGGTGGTTGGTAATCTGTTCAAGAATCGCACTCGTTCCTCGCGGAAGGAGGAGATACTAGTCTTTATAACACCGAAGATTATTTCTGATCAAACTGCCCTTCGATAATTTTTTTGGAGCAACATGAGATGAAGCATTTGCATTTTCTGAGGCATGCGATCGCATGCGCTGGCGTAGCCATGCTGGTTGCGGCCTGTGGCGGCGGCGGGGGGGATCCTGGAACCAATCCGCGGGACAACAATTCTGGCGGTGGTACGACTGCCCGTTCGGCCAGCAGCGTGGATGTGTATTCCAGCGCAGCGTCGATCCCGACGGGAGGGGCAGGCGCAGCCATTACGATTACGGCCATTGTCAAAGATTCCGGTAACGTTGCCATTCCCAATTTTCCTGTGGCGTTCAAGACGGAATATGGCTCATTGAGTCCCGTGACAACGACAAACGATAAAGGGGTCGCGACGGCGGAACTGACTCCGCCCAAGACAGATAACGCCTTGAATCGTTCATTTGGCGTGACGGTGGCGGCCAAAGGCGCCAGTAAGAAAATCGATCTCAAAGTCGAAGGCACGACGGTGGCTTTGAGTGGTGATACCTCATTGGGTGTCAATCAGGAAGGTGAATACACAGTCAATGTTCGTGACGCGGCCGGAGAAACTGTATCCAATGCTGGCGTAACCATCACCGCCCAGCAAGGCGGATCGCAGGCCCAAGTGGCTTCCGTTCAGACAGGAAGCAACGGCATTGCGACGTTCAAATACAAGCCCACGGCTGCAGGAAGTGTTCGCCTGGTTGCGGACGGCCTGAATGCCGAAAATACATCGCGTTATCTGGATATATCTGTTGGTAGCGCTGTTATTCAATTGACCACGGAGTCGCCTTATTGGCACTTGAACCAGGCCAACCGGGTTGTCGTTCGTGTGATGGATGGCAACCAGTCGCCCGTTGCAGCGGGAACAAAGGTACTTTTCAGTACGACGCGAGGATGTATTGTTGATGCGGGCGCCACTGTTTGCACACCTGACCCTAATACTGTCCCTGTTGTTTCATCAAAGGTAATTACAACCAATGCTGCTGGTTATGCGGAAGGGTACGTGCTTTCAACTGATGCGGGTACGACGAGCATTAAAGCAGAAGTGACTTCTGGCAGCCTCCAAGGTATTGGAACCTTGTCTGCTCAATTTATGGCCCACTCGCCTACTCGTTTGATTGTTCAGGCTAATCCTAATGCCATTCAAACAAGTGCAGCAACTTCTGGCAATTCAGCCGTTATTGATGCATTACTGCTGGATGATCAGGGAAATCCGGTGGCTAATATGCCAGTGTATTTCACCATACTGGCAGATTTGAGCGGTGGACGTTTGGCGGCGACTTCGGTTAAAACCAATGAGCAAGGCCGTGCGAAAAATACTTTTTATGCTGGCCCTCGTAGCACGGGATCTGATCAAGTAAAAATTCACGCTGCTTTGGGTGGGGATGGCGCGAATACCGTAAAAGGTGATGCAACACTGACAGTTGGCGGTGATGGTCTTTCTATTGCTTTGGGTGAAAGCACAGTCATTGAGTCCACCAATGGAGATACCCAATATCGTAAGCTGCATACTGTTTATGTCACGAACTCGGCGGGTGCCGCTCAATCGTCATTGCCCGTCACGTTGCGCGCTGAACCATTTGAATATGCGACAGGCGTGCGCTGTTGGAATGGAAGCGTTTGGGCACCTTACCCACCCAATTATCATCCCAATGAAGACATTAACTTCAATGGAATCAGGGATCCCGGAGAAGCAAACCTGGTGTCGGATCCTGCTGGCTTGAAGCCAGGTTTTGTAGTCAGTTTGATCCCGGCCAAAGCCGATGGAACAACAACAGCCAATGGTGGCAATACCATAACAGTAACGACTGATGAAAATGGATTCGCCTATTTCTATATGCAATATGCAAAGCGCTATGCGCATTGGGCAAGCATGCGAGTCGTTGCTTCGGCGCAGGTAGGAGGGTCTGAAACCCGCAATGCGACGCCAGGGCAGTTCTTGCCAGCGGCAGCGTCTGATGTGAATAGCAAAGACAAATCAGCTCCAGGCATGATTAGTCCATATGGCCGCGAAGGTGCCTCGTGTCCGACTCCGACACCAACTCCGACTCCAACTCCAACTCCAACTCCAACTCCAACTCCAACTCCAACTCCAACTCCAACTCCATGATGGAGCGAGTGATACTCGTTGGCTTGCCAGGTTCTGGCAAGTCAACGATTGGGAGGCAACTTGCGCGAAGGCGTGAGTTGCCTTTTTTTGATTCTGATCAGGTTATTGAGTCCCGCCTGGGTGAGACGATCAGAGCATTTTTTGCACGTGAAGGAGAAAAAACGTTCAGAGATTTTGAAGAACGAGTGATTGATGAATTGACCATGCAGGGGAGCTGCGTGTTGGCCACGGGAGGCGGCGCAGTGCTTCGAAGCGAAAACCGCCAGCGAATGCGCGAACGAGGAGTGGTGGTGTATTTGCGCGCTTCACCGGAACAGTTGATGAGGCGATTGCGAAACGACACAAAGCGGCCTCTGCTACAAGTGGCAGATCCCATGGCGCGCTTGCAGGATTTATATGAAGAGCGCGAGCCGCTGTACAAGGAAGTGGCTGATTTCACGTTTGACGCTTGCGGCTCTTCGCCAGCTTTGCTGGTGAGCCGGGTGATGATGCAACTGGATTTGGCGTGTAAATCATTGCCAGGCAGTGAGACTGGCTGAAGCGACTTATTTGCATGCCATACAATAATTATCGTGAAAATGGAAGCCAGACTACTGACCCCGAATACGCGACCGTCATTGGTTTTCAAATAATATAAATTCTATTTAACCCATTATTTTGACCTTGTATTGTTTCAGCATTTTATTGGCAAGCCGGAATTTCTGTGCCTGCCTTTATGAAGAAGACTTGGCATGAATACGCAGCATGTTTCTATTGCGCTGGGTGAGCGCAGTTATTCCATTCTGATTGGCGCAGGGCTGCTTGATTGCGCTGATGCATTTGGCGCGGCGTCAGAAGTTGCAGGCAATGGGCGCGCGCTGATCGTGAGTAATGAAACAGTAGCGCCACTGTATGCCCGCAGGCTGGCGCAAACGCTGTCTGGCCGCCATGCCAGCGTGCAAATCCTGGCGCTGCCTGATGGCGAGGCTTACAAGAATTGGCAAACGCTGAACCTGATTTTTGACGCCTTGCTTCAACAGGGGGCAGACCGCAAAACTACGCTTTACGCTTTGGGCGGCGGCGTGGTAGGCGACATCACAGGCTTTGCCGCAGCCTGCTATATGCGTGGCGTGCCTTTCGTGCAGGTGCCAACTACGCTGCTGGCGCAGGTGGACTCGTCTGTGGGCGGGAAAACGGCCATCAACCACCCGCTGGGCAAAAACATGATTGGCGCGTTCTATCAGCCGCAAAGGGTTGTGTGCGATCTGGATGCAATCAAAACCCTGCCTGCGCGCGAGCTTTCCGCTGGTCTGGCTGAAGTCATCAAATATGGCCCGATTGCCGACATGGCTTTCCTTGATTGGGTCGAGGCGCATCTGCCCGCATTGCGCGCCTGCGAGCCTCAAGAGCTGGCCCATGCCGTCAGGCGCAGCTGTGAAATCAAGGCGCAAGTGGTGGGCGCTGACGAGCGGGAGGCGGGTTTGCGCGCCATTCTCAATTTCGGACATACCTTCGGCCATGCCATTGAGGCTGGCATGGGCTATGGCGCGTGGCTGCATGGCGAGGCCGTGGGCGCGGGCATGGTCATGGCGGCCATGCTTTCGCATGAGCTGGGCTTGGCGGATGCAGCCTTTGTTCAGCGCCTGACAGCGATCATCGCGGCGGCGGGCCTGCCCGTGCACGGCCCTGTGCTGGATACCGCCGATAACGCAGGCCGCTATCTGGAGCTGATGCGGCTGGACAAGAAGACGTTGGCGGGCGAAATCCGCTTTGTGCTGGTCGATGGTCTTGGCCAAGCCATCGTGCGCAGTGCGCCAGACGCGCTGGTGAGGCGGGTCATTGACCGCTGCTGTGCTGCGCCAGCTTGAATGGCTCTGTTCAAAGCCCGCCTGAAAGAGGCGGCAGGAGCGCATCAGGTGCGCAAGGCGTGGGCAGTGAAGGTTGCATGCGAACACACCGCCACATACGGCATCTTGCTGTTTTATTCATGGCGGAATGCCCTGAATCGTTCCATCACATCATCCAACTGATGACGGAAACGAGATGAATAACGCCGAGGCAGTTGGTTGCGAGATGCTTTGTCGTAGCGAGTGACAGTGATCCGCCGCTGCTTCAGGCGTGCAAAGAGCCTGTTCAAGAGGTTTGCCTGTGGGAGCGGAAAGCGCAGACCCGGGCAGCCTGTAGCGTTGCAAATCCTTGGCGGGCTGCGAGGCCCATCTGCGGTTTGCGCCTTTCGGCCCATCCTGATCTGCACGTTCACCCCCTCACGGGCAGACTCTGAACAGGTTTAAAGAAGTTCTCGATGGCGTGGTGTGCATTGTAAAGATCCGCGTCATATTCACGCTGCTCTTTGTCGCACGATGGAACCACTTCCGTGCCTGTAGTCAGCAAGGTTCCAATGACTCTGCTGCGCACGTCACGAGCCTTGTCGGCAATAGCCGTTTTGCCTGCTCGCCTGGTCGGAATGCGTCGGCGCTCTCCAAGTTGTGCGTCTGCCTTGGCGTAAGGTGAAAGTCAGCGGGGAGCGGGGTTTTCTGAAGCGCAAGCGTGAATCTGGCGCTCAGTCAGGCAGTGCCCGATGCTCTGGGCACCTTGTTTTCGCCCCGGCGCTGTTGCTGGTGTGCACGCACGATGGCGAATCAATCAGCGCCTGCTCATTGGCGGCGTCCTGGACCAATGCCGGAAACTGCGCCAGAGCTGAAACCCTCTGGCTTGCGCCGTCTCGGGCGCAGATTGCATCAAAAACAGGAGCAAATTCAAGGGGCTGAAATATCGTTTCTCGCAGTTTCCAGCAGGACCTCATGCTATGAATAGAGAAGCGAAATAAGCCACTTGCCGGTGGTGCAGACGCACGCTGCCTTGCCTTCCGTCCTGCTGACCAGACTGCGTTCAGGTTTTCGTGAGCGGGTTTTCAGGCCGTGGCGCGCTTTTGCAGGATTTCGATGGCGGGCAGGGTTTTGCCTTCCAGCATTTCCAGAAAGGCGCCGCCGCCTGTGGAGATGTAGCCCACGTCTGGCGCTATGCCGTATTTGGCGATGGCCGCCAGCGTGTCGCCGCCGCCGGCAATGCTGAAAGCGCTGCTGCTGGCGATGGCTTGGGCAATGCAGCGGGTGCCGTTTTCAAACGCGGGCAGCTCGAACACGCCCACGGGGCCGTTCCACACGATGGTGCCGGCGGCCTTGAGCTGCGCGGCCAGTTTTTGTGCGGTTTCGGGGCCGATGTCCAGAATCAAATCGTCTTCAGCCACATCCTGCGCGCGCTTGGTTTCGGCCTGGGCGTCGGCGCTGAAGCTTTTGGCGGTGACGACATCGGCGGGAATGGGCACTTCGGCGCCGCGCGCCTTCATCTCGGCCATGACGGCGCGGGCTTCGTCTGCCAGGTCTGGCTCAGCCAGGCTTTTGCCAATGGGCAGGCCCGCTGCCAGCATGAACGTGTTGGCAATGCCGCCGCCGACGATGAGCTGATCCACCTTTTGCGCCAGCGCCTTGAGGATGGTGAGCTTGGTGCTGACTTTGCTGCCGCCCACGATGGCCGCCAGCGGGCGGCGCGGCTGGGCCAGCGCGCGGGCAATGGCATCCATCTCGGCGGCCAGCAGCGGCCCGGCGCAGGCCACGGGGGCAAATTGCGCGATGCCGTAGGTGGTGGCCTCGGCGCGGTGGGCGGTGCCGAAGGCGTCATTCACGTAGATGTCGCACAGCGCGGCCATCTTGCGGGCCAGCGCTTCGTCGTTTTTTTTCTCGCCTTTGTTCACGCGGCAGTTTTCCAGCAGCACAAGCTGGCCGGGCTGCACCTGCACGCCATCGGTCCAGTTGCTGATCAGCGGCACATCGCGGCCCAGCAGCTCGCCCAGCCGCCGGGCGATGGGGGCCAGCGAATCGGCGGCGGTAAGTTCGCCCTCCTTGGGGCGGCCCAGGTGCGAAGTGACCATGACGGCCGCGCCCGCCTCCAGCGCCATGCGGATGGCGGGCACGCTGGCGCGGATGCGGGTGTCTTCGGTGATTTCGCGCGCCTCGTTCAGCGGCGTGTTCAGGTCGCAGCGGATGAACACGCGCTTGCCCTTGACGCGGCCTTGGGCGCAGAGGTCGGAAAAACGCAGCACTGGCATGGGATGGATTCCTTTAAAAGAGGCGGTTCGCTTTGAAAATGATCGCTGCCAGCGCCCAGTTCACGGGCGTTGGCAGTCTTTTTGATGTCGGATACGCCGATGGCAGAGGCGCGCAGGCGGGCTTTCACCAGTGCTGCACGAAGCGGGTCAGATCGGTGTTTTTCGGCCCGGCCAGCGGATCAGTGGCCGTGCCAATGGCCAGCAGGGCAATGATCTTGTCGGTGGCGGCGCAGCCAAAGGCTTGGCGCAGCGGAGAGCTGCCCACCCAGGGGCCGGTGATCCAGGCGTTGTCAAAACCTTGCGCCTTGGCCGCCAGCTGGATGGCATAGGCCGCGCAGGCCGCGCTCAGGTGCTGCTCCCACTCCGGCTTGGGGCGGCTGCTTTCCAGGCGCGGGGCGGCCACCACGCCAATCATCAGCGGGGCCATGTGGCTGATCTGGCGGGCCTTGGCTTCGCCTTCCTCGCCCAGCCCCAGCGTTTGCGCGGCTTGCAGCAGCGCGCGCTCCAGCCGCGCCTGCGCCGCTTCGCCAGCCATGACCACAAAGCGCCAGGGCGTGAGCTGCCCGTGGTCAGGCACTTGCGTGGCCGCTTGCAGCATGTTTTCAATGTGCGCGGCGCTGGGCGCGGGCAGCCCCAGTTTTTTGACGGAGCGGCGGGTGGTCAGCAGTTCAATGGGGGTCATGTGAAAGCCTCCTGGAAAAAACGCTTTGGGGTTTGGGAATGGGCCGCTTATTGTGTCAGCGGCGTCAGCAAAAGCGGCTGGCCGCAAAGGGGGAAGAAGCAGGGGCCGCAGCGAGCCGCCATGGGGCGGCGCAAGGCGGCTGGCGCGCCGCTATTTTGCTCTTGTATCAATAGCAATATGTCCTAGTGGAAACTGCGCAAAGCGGTATTTCACACCCTTTGAATTCGCTCTTCTTTTTAATGAAATCCGGCAGGCGAGAGGCGGCCCGCAAGGCCCTTCACAAGATGATGCCGCCGCCCAGGCACACCGGGCCGTCATACAGCACGGCGCTTTGGCCGGGCGTGACGGCCCATTGGGGCTGGGCAAAGCGCAGGCAAAAGGTGTCTGGCGCGCTGCCCGCTTGCAGCGTGCAGGCGGCGTCTTGCTGGCGGTAGCGGGTTTTGGCAGAGAAAGCGGCCAAAGGGGGCGGCTCGCCAGCGATCCATGAAGCGTCGCCGAACGTCAGGCTTTCGGAAAGCAGCCAGGGGTGGTCGTGGCCCTGCACGGCGTAGAGGGTGTTGGCGGCCATGTCCTTGCGGGCGACAAACCAGGGGGCGTGGTCGCCGCCGCCGCGCGGCGCGCCTTTTTCCTTGATGCCACCGATGCCCAGGCCCTGCCGCTGGCCCAGGGTGTAGAAGCTCAGGCCCATGTGCTGGCCGATGGTGCGGCCCTGGCTTGTCTTGATGGGGCCGGGGCGCGTTTGCAGGTAGCGGCCCAGAAATTCGCGAAAGGGCCGCTCGCCGATGAAGCAAATGCCGGTGGAGTCTTTCTTTTTGGCGTTGGGCAGCCCGGCTTCGGCGGCGATGCGGCGCACGTCGCTTTTGCGCAAGTCGCCCACGGGAAAGAGCGCGCGGGAAAGCTGCGCTTGCGTGAGGCGGTGCAGAAAGTAGCTTTGGTCTTTGGCCGGATCGGCGCCCTTGAGCAGCTCGTGGCGGCCCGTGGCGGGGTTCAGGCGCTGGCGGGCGTAGTGGCCGGTGGCGATTTTTTCAGCGCCCAGGCGCATGGCGTGGTCCAGAAAGGCCTTGAACTTGATTTCGGCGTTGCACAGCACGTCAGGGTTGGGCGTGCGGCCGGCCTGGTATTCGCGCAGGAATTCGGCAAAGACGCGGTCTTTGTATTCGGCGGCGAAATTGACGTGCTCGATGTCGATGCCGATCACGTCGGCCACGGCGGCGGCGTCCAGAAAGTCCTGGCGGCTGGTGCAGTGCTCGCTGTCATCGTCGTCTTCCCAGTTTTTCATGAAGATGCCAATGACTTCGTGCCCGGCCTGCTTGAGCAGCCAGGCGGTGACGGCGGAATCCACGCCGCCGGAAAGGCCGACGACAACACGGTGATGGGTGCGGGACATGACAGAAATCGAATAGCGGCTGAAACGGCGCTTCAAGGCAGGCGCAGCGCAGTGGCGTCGGTGTGGATGGCATCCAGCGGCAGGCGCTGGCCGCGCAAGTGGTCCCGCACGCAGCGCCACACCAGCGGGCTGCGGTGACGCTGCTGCGTGGCGGCGATTTCATCGGGCGTCATCCACAAGGCGCGCACGATGCCTTCGTCCAGCGCGGGCAGCGGATCAAGCGCCTGCGCCGTGCCGCAAAAAGCCAGGCGCACCCAGGTGGTGGGCACGCCTTGCGCATCCGGCGAGGCGGCCAGGTAAATGCCCAGCAGCGCCTGCGGCGCAAAAAGGTGGCCGGTTTCTTCCAGCGCCTCGCGCACGGCGCCTTGCTGGGGCGTTTCGCCCGGCTCCAGATGGCCGGCGGGCGTGTTCAGGCGCAGACCCGCGCGGGTATGCTCCTCCACCAGCAAGTAGCGGCCTTCGCGTTCGATCACGGCGGCCACGGTGACGCTGGGCTTCCAGCGCGGCGCGCGGGCATCGTGAGGCTGGGTGTCGTGGGTATTCATCAGGCCGCCGATTATCTTTTTTCAGGGTGTTTTCATGGGATTGCTGATGCAGCTGCTGGGCCTTTTGACGGCCCTGATTTTTGTGGCCGAGGGACTCAAACGCCTGGGCATCGACGTAGGCTGGCTCAACCCGCTCACCTTCTTTCGCCGCCGCGCCTGGAAAAAGAAAGTCAGCCTCTCGCCCCTTTACGCGCTGGAGCACCCCGTGGACGTGGCCGGCGTGCTGGCGCTGGCCGTGGCCGAATGCGCCGGGCCGCAGACCGAAGAGCGCCGCGCCGCCACGCAAGCGCTGCTGGCGCAGCGCCTGGGCATGCAGGAAAAAGACGCGCAAGACTTGTGGCTGGCCAGCGCCCACCTGCTGCGCGCACACCCGCTGGCCACGCCGGAAGTGCCCGCCGTGCTGCAAAAAAGCAGCGGCAAATTCACCGCCTACCACCGCCAGACGCTGCTGGCGCTCATGCAAGACGTGGCCGCGCGCACGGCAGGCGGCCAGGCCAATGTGAACCAGCAGGCGCTGATCGAAGCCGTGGAGCGCTTTTTCCAGCAGCAGCGTTCATGATGAAATCGCCCGCAAGCCCCCGTCCAATCAGCGCAACCCGCTCTCTTTTTTGAAGCTGCCGCTTCTCCCACCTCCCTTCCTGAAAAGGCTCCCGACTCCATGAAACACGTCCACCGCCTCTGCCTTGGCCTGTCACTCATCGCCGCCCTGGCCGCTGCCGGATGCGCCCACCGCGCGGCCAGCCACGCCACGCCCGCCACGGCGCAAGGCAGCGCCAGCTCCGCCGCCAGCGCCGCGCCGCGCATCACCGTTTACCCCGCCAGCGTGGGGCAGTGGCGCGATCTGGGCGCTGAAAACGCCCCGTGGCTGGCAGGCGAAATGCCCGTGCCCGTGGCCCGCGCCGCCACGCGCGCCGTGGGGCTGCGCGACGCCGAAGGGCGCTGGCTGGCGCTGGTCATCGTGCAAGCGGCCCCGGCGCAAAGCGCGGGCTGCACCGCGCTGGAAAGCCTGCGCGTGTCCGGCGGCGCGTCAGGCCGGGCCAGCAAAAACTGCCTGCGCATGCGGCGCGACGCCCTGTTTGACCACTACCTGGAGCGCCAAAACCCGGCGCTGTGGGCCTGGCTGGGCCAGCGCGGCCTCACCCCGCCGCCCGCCGCCTGGGTGGCCGCATTGAGGTCGGTGCCGCTCGGCTCGGCCTCGTCGAGGACCTGCTCCGGCGGATCGTCGCGCTGGACCTGCTCGCCCTCGGACTGCTGCTCGAGGGCGTCCGCGACGACGGCGCCCA
>ERZ773070.375-NODE-375-length-33660-cov-5.938104_pt1 | contig 33660 bp, 31 predicted proteins | sample MGYA00580618_ERZ773070 | MGnify/ENA primary metagenome ERZ773070 (study PRJEB29015, sample SAMEA2738023) | human oral metagenome | biome: human oral; feature: human-associated habitat; material: dental | place: China | collected 2019 ... | reverse complement strand
ATGCACTGCCCGCTCAAAGCGCACGTCCTTGCACGTTTCCTGCTCGCCCGAATCCACCCACACTCGTGCAACGCTTTACCCTGCGCGGTCAAATAGTTCTCCGCCCATGCCTGCTCGTTATGAATCAACGCACATTGATGCAGGCAGAAGATGTAGTGTTGCAGGGCGGAAAAGGGAATCAGGTGCGTATCCTGAATTGCCCTTTGGCTTTCGGTTGAAAATACGGCCATTTCTTTGAACATTTTAGAGGCCGTCGATTTGTTGCGAAACCAAGTCTTCAAGGTTTTTCGGTTCGTAGCTGCTATCTTCATCCTCTTTCAGACTGCCGTGCACTTTGGTGGAAGAGTATTGCCCTGCTTTGCAGTTATGTTCCAACCAAATGAGTTTCATCACTTCCACGTTGCCTTCGGGGCAGGCAGATGATGCGTCGCCCTCAAAGAGTTGGGTTAATACGGTTTTGATTTTTTCGGCATCGTCGTCTGAAAAACCGGTGCGCTTGGCAAATTGCGGCGACATGGCGTCAAAAGCGATATGCACGCCGTGATCAACGCGGTGTTTCATGCCCATGGTGTCGGAGCTTTTTTCGTGCCGTCGTCTTCGCCGCCGAATGCGAAGACTTGTACGAAGTAGCGCACGCTCAGCCATTTTCCGCAGGCTTTTTTGGTAATGTCGTCTTTGTTGGCTTTTCGGGGCATTGGACGCGTTCGCGCCCAAGCCGGCATTTTTGTCTTTTGCGCGGTTGGCAAGGCTGGTTATGCCGTCTGTTTTTTTCGTTCGATGGCATATCGCCGCTGCCTTGCTGGTAGTCGCGGATTTTGCGTTTCAGGCACGCTTCGATCATTTTGCTAAGGCCTTGAAAATTGGCACGCGGGCGGTGGCCATTTAAAAACCTGTTCACAACCTGTCCGGGGGCAGCAAGCGTGAAATCGGAAGGCCTGCGACGTTGCAATTCCTCATCAGGTTGCACGACCCATCTTCGGTTTGCGCCTTGTAGCCCATCCTGATCAGCTCTTTCTTCTTTGGAAAAGAGCGTGTGATGCCTGGCTGACCGGCCGCCCGCAGTACATTCCAGCCCCTGCGAACGCAATCCAAGCGAAAGATCTCCATGACAGACCACCTGCCGGAAGGCAAGCTGCCCGATTCCATCGCGTCCATCATTGAGGACATGCCCCTTGTCATCTCCAAGATCAGCGCGGGGCAGCTCATGAACCTGGCCCGCGAAGAGGGCTATTCCTGCTCCCTTGACGAAGACGGCGACCTGCTCTGGAAGATGGACGGCTACACCACCTACCTGTTCATATCCAAAAGCGGGCGCATCATCACTTTTCAGACGGGCTTTCAGTGCAGCGACGAAGACGAGGCCGCGCTGCTTCAGCGCATCAACCAGTGGCATCGCGGTATCCGCTTCGCGCGCACCTACTACGAAAAGCGCCCCGAAAACGCTGATCTGCTCAAGCTGGAGCTGGACATTGATCTGACCGGCGGCGTGACCAAGGAGCGTCTGATCGACTTTCTGATCACCTGCCGCGACATGTTCGGCAAGTGGCGCGCCGAAGTGCTCGATTGACTCAGCATCTTTTGCTGCAAGGAAAAGGCCAGTCTCTTTGCGGAGGCTGGCCTTTTTGTCTGGCATCCGTCCGCGCGACGCAGGTGCGGACCACGGCGGGTAGAACGCATCAATAAAAAGAGCAAATTCAAGGGAAAGAAATGCCGTTTTGCGCAGATTTCACTAGGACATCATGCTATGAATAAAAGAGCGTCATGAGGCTGCTTTTTTACATCTCCTGGAGGGGCCGCGAACGGTTTTCGAGAGAAGCGGGCATGAAAAAAACCGGCTGGCGCATGGCGCGCAGCCGGTTTCCGGGGGCCTGCCGCGTTACTCGCTGGCGGGAGCTGATGCCGCAGCCGGTTGGGCAGGCTGCTCGATGCGCTCGACCTTCGTGCGAATGCCGCCGCCCTTGGCCGGGGTGACGGGCACGGAGCCTGCGGCGCGGCGCGCGCTCCTTTTGCCGCGCACGGCTGTACTGCGGCGAGCGGTTCTCTTTTTGCCTGCCTTGGCGCGCGGGGCGCTGGCTGAAGAAGATTTGTCCCAGGTGTCGATTTCCTTGCCACAGTCGGGGTCGGCCACGCCAAAGCTCATGGTGGCGCCAGCGCCGAACTTGCGCGGCACGGTGTCGTGTAAGGGCAGCGACATGTCCACGGGCGGGTTGGGCGATTCGGAAATGATCTGGCCCTTGGCGTTGCGCACGATGTAGCAAGAAGCCTGGGCGGAGATGGAGGCCAGGGCGGCAGCGCCTGCAACGAGGGCGATGGCGAAGGCTTTGGATTTTTTCATGCGGGTCTTTCGCGGCTGAACGGGTTGGAGTTACAAAGTTTACAAGAGCGGCATGTTTGCCGCGCCTGCGCTGGCTGTCAAGCGTGGCGGCGCAAAGCGGCCTGGCCCAGGGCGGGCTGATGTGGCGCATAACCCACGCTGGGCTGCCGGAGCTTGCCCGCGCGCCTGCGGTTTGACTGCTGGGCGCTCATGACCAGCATGGCTTGGCTGCTCAGCCAATGCTTGAAGAGGGCATGAAAAAACCGGCGCGAGACCGGTTTTCTTTATGCAGGAAGATGGCTCTTATTCGTCGGCCATCTGGCGCTTGCGTTCAGCTTCAAAGGCTTCGCGCAAGGCGGCCTTCTCAGCGGCGGGCGGCGCGCCGTAGTACACGGGGCGGACCTTGGCGGGTTTGCCGTTCGCAAAGTTGGCATGCAGGCCATAGGCTTTGGTTTCGCCCAGCAGGAAGAAGAAGGTGTTCGGGCAGTTGTGCTGCTCGCATACGGAGCCTTGCCAGTAGCGCTTGCCATTGATGAGGGCTTCTTCAGCGGGCGAGGTGGGGCCTTCGCCTTTGCGGATCCAGGCGGGCGCGCCTTTGCGGCTGGCGGTCATGCGTGCCCATGCCTTTTTGGCGGGCTGATCTTCCAGCAGGTTGTAAAGGTAGGGGCCTTCAGGCTCGGCGGCGGCTGGCTCGGCAGCCGGCTCTGGCGCGCTTTGCGTCTGGGTAGTTGGCTGCGGTTCAGGCTGGGGCGCCGGGGCTTTTTCAGCCGATCCGAAGCAGCCTGACAGCAGTGCGATGGCGGCAACGCAGGCCGAGAGAGTGGCGAGGCGGATTTTCATGAGGTGATGCCTTTCATGAAGTTGAGGAAAGCGCGAGTGTAGGCCGGGCAGGCTGGAAAAAGCTGTTTCGCAGCGGGAGAAAGAGAAACGAATTCAGGCGCAGCAATACGCAAAGGCCCCAAGTTGTATCGGCTCCCAAAGTTTGAGATGGAAAGATATGAGGTTGATGTGTTCGGGAGAAAAACCCGACGGTCTGACTAATCACCCTCTGTGCAGAGCGTGTGCTGCGGCTGACGCTGTTATTCGTCTTCAAAAGTTGCAACCTGCCGCCCAAACGCGCCGCCATTTCCTGTGCAGCGAGGTTGGCTGAAAACGCTGCTGCGCATGCGTAGCGGCGGAGAAAAAACCATGCTCATGATGAATGCCCAAAAGCGACTGGCAGGAAAGCAACGGCGCTTTGCGCGTGAATTCATTCATATGCACGCATGCAGCCGTTTTTTTCCTGATGGGAGAGGCCAGACCCTGCGGCTCCGGAGTCTGTTCTCCACCTAAGCTGAAATGCGGAAAGAACGGGGTAGACGTGGCTGCCCGCAAGCAAGATTTGCGCTTCTTTATTCATAGCGTCATGTCCTGGTGAAACCAGCGCGAAGCGGCATTTAAGGCCTTTGAATTCGCTCCTGTTTTTGATGTGTTCGAGCAAGCAGCCAAAGCGCCCAGCAAAAGCGAAGATTCACCAAATCGGCCGCAAACGCCCGTGAATCAGGCGCTGGCAGCTGTCAAACAGCAAAATCGCCCCTCTTTTGCTTTGCCCTTTTTCATCCACCGCTTCCTGAGCCGACATGAACGACGCCAGCCGCCTTCTTGAAATCACCCCCCGCACGGGCACGCTGCAAATTGACAACTGGGCTGAGTGGTGGAGCGCGTTTGCCCAGCGCACCACCTGGCTAGATGCGCTGGCGCTGGCCTTGGGCGCTTTGCTGGCCTGGCTGCTGGTGCGCTGGCTGGGCGCGTGGGCTGCCCGCGTGGCCGGGCAGCTGCGGGCCGCGCGCCATGAGGCTGATGGCGCAGGCAGTGGCGCGGCGGGCCAGTCGCGGCTGTCGGTGCTGTTTGGCACGCGGCAGGTTGACGGAGCGCTGTTTCCGCTGTTCTGGCTGGGGCTGACGTATCTGGAGCGCATGGCACTGCTGCACTGGGTGGGGCACGCGCCGCTGCTGCGGCTGGCGCTGCCGGCGCTGACGGCGCTGCTGCTCATTCGCAGCGTGGCGACGGTGCTGCGGGCGGCGCTGCCGGGCGTGGCGGCGGTGCGGCTGCTGGAGCGCACGGTGTCATGGGCGGCGTGGATGGGCATGCTGCTGTGGGTCAGCGGCGTGCTGCCAGCGGTAATGCGGCAGCTGGACACCATCACCTGGAAGATGGGCGACACGCAAATGTCGGTGACCGATCTGATTGAGGGCGCGCTCACCGCCGGGGCGCTGATGCTGCTGGCGCTGTGGGCGTCTTCGTATCTGGAAGAGCGCCTGCTGCGCCGGGCCACGGGCGCAACGCTGTCGGTGCGCAAGGCGGTGGCCAAGGCCACGCGGGCATTCATGCTGTTTCTCGGGCTGATGCTGGGGCTGTCGGCCGTGGGCATCGACCTGACGGCGCTGTCGGTGCTGGGCGGCGCCATGGGCGTGGGCATCGGCTTCGGGCTGCAAAAGCTGGCGGCCAGTTACATCAGCGGCTTTCTGGTGCTGGCCGAGCGCAGCCTGCGCATAGGCGATCTGGTGCGCGTGGGCGGCTTTGAAGGCAGCATTGCCGACATCCGCACGCGCTACACCGTGATTCGCGCAGCCAATGGCTCAGAAGCGCTGGTGCCCAACGAAACGCTGATGACCAGCACGGTGGAAAACCTGTCGTTTTCAGACTCGCGCCTGAACCAGAGCACAACCATCACCGTGGGCTACGACAGCGACGCCGCCCAGGTGCAGCGCCTGCTGGAGCAGGCCGCACTGCAATGTCCGCGCGTGCTGCGCCAGCCCGCGCCAGCCGCGCTGCTGAACAACTTTGGCGCCGACGGGCTGGAGTTCACCCTGAGCTACTGGCTGGGTGACCCTGAAAACGGCGGCCTGGGCGGCGTGCGCTCGCAAGTGAACCTGGCCATTCTGGATGCCCTGCGCGGCGCGGGCGTGGACATTCCCTACCCGCAGCGGGTGCTGCACATCAACCCGCCCGAAAGCGCCAGTGCTGCCGTTGCCGGTGCTGGTGCCAAACAGGCCCCAGGAGCTGGCCCGCAGGCCATCCATGAAGGCGGGCAGGGCACGGCCGCCAGCGATGAAGCAGGCATGCGCTAATTCACAGGCAGCGCCTGATCAGCTCCTCTTTCAATAGCATGAGGTCCTAGAACAAAGGGCGCGAAGGCGGTTTTTCAGCCCTTCAGATTTGCTCTTGTTTTTAATGAATTGAGCGCTTCTCTAATTTGGAAAGTCCCGTTCGGAGGCAGGGAAGGGTTTCCAGGCCAGGCGCGCGAGGGAAGAAAGGGCGGCTTCTACAATCTGCCGCCTATGTCCAAAGCACTCCTGACCACCGCCCTGCTGGCTGCTGCGCCAGCCTTTGTTTCTGTTTCCGCGCTTGCGCAGGCCGTGGCTGGGCAGGCCGCGCCCGTGGAAGCTGCCGCGCCGCAGCCGGGCGTGAAGGAGAGCGGGCAACGCGTGGAGCATTTGCGCGTGGAAGACGGCGGCAGCCGCATTGACGAGGTGCGCGTGGGCGGGCAAACGCGCAGCATTTCCGTGCAGCCGAAGGTGACGCAGCTGCCTGCCTATGACGTGCGGCCCGCCCGCCAGGGGCAGCAGCAGGGCGATCGCGTGTGGAAGATTGGCAATTTCTGATCCGCGCGGCGCATGGCTGTCTTTACCCCGGTTCCTGAAACCGATGCCGCGCCGCTGTTCAAGGCGCTGGGCCTGGGCCGCCTCAAAGCGTTGCAGGGCATTGAGGGCGGCATCGAAAACACCAATTTCTTTGCCACGACCGAACGCGAGGGCGCAGAGCATGAATGGGTGCTGACGCTGTTCGAGCGGCTGACGCACGCGCAGCTGCCGTTTTATCTGCACCTGATGAAGCACCTGGCGCAGCGCGGCATTCCCGTGCCCGAGCCGCAAGCCAAGCCCGAAGGCATGCGCCGCCGCCCCGGCGAAGACGAGCTGCTGCACACCTTGCGCGGCAAGCCGGCGGCCATCGTGAACCGCCTGCGCGGCAAGAGCGTGCTGGCGCCCGCGCCCGCGCACTGCGCCGCCGTGGGCGGCATGCTGGCGCGCATGCATCTGGCCGGGCGCGACTACGGGCGCAGCCAGCCCAATTTGCGCGGCCTGCCCTGGTGGAATGAAACCGTGCCGGTGGTGCTGCCGCATCTGGCCGCAGGCGAAGCCGCGCTGCTGCAAGCCGAGCTGGCGTATCAGAACCACGTGGCCGCCAGCAGCGCCTGGGCTGCTTTGCCGCGCGGGCCGGTGCACGCCGATCTGTTTCGCGACAACGTGATGTTTGACGATGAAGCGGGCGCGCCGGATGCGCCGCGCCTGACGGGCTTTTTCGACTTCTACTTTGCGGGCGTGGACGCCTGGCTGTTCGATTTGGCGGTGACGCTCAACGACTGGGCCACTGATTTGCCCACGGGCGCGCTGGATTTGCCGCGCGCACGCGCGCTGGTGGCGGCCTACCAGGCCGAGCGCGCGCTCACGCAGGCCGAGCGCGATCTGTTGCCCGCCATGCTGCGCGCGGGAGCGCTGCGCTTTTGGCTCTCGCGCCTGTGGGACTGGCACTTGCCCCGGCAGGCCAGCTTGCTCAAGCCGCACGATCCCACGCATTTCGAGCGCGTGCTGCGCCAGCGTCTGGCGCAGCCGCTCACGATGGCGGCGCTTGAATCATGAAACTGCGCATTGCTGCGGCCCGCGAGGGCATTGACTGGCTGCGCAGCGGCGCGCGCGCCTTTGCCCGCCAGCCCGTGGCGCTCATCGGGCTGCCGCTCATGCTGGCGGCGCTGCTGGCTTTTGTGGGCATGCTGCCGCTGGCCGGCCCGCTGCTGGCGCTGGCGCTGCTGCCGGCCGGCACGGTGGGTTTGATGGAGGCTGCAAGGCAAGCCACGCAGGGGCGCTTTCCGTCGCCCGCCGTGCTGCTGACGGCGCTGCGCACCGCGCCGCAAGGCGCGCGGCAAATACTGCTGCTGGGCCTGCTGTACGCCCTGTGCGGCGCGGCAGCAGAAGGGCTGGCCTGGCTGCTGCTGGGCGCGCCGCCCGACATGACCGCGCTAGTGAACCTGTCGCAAGAGAAGCTGGCCGACCCTGCCACGCTGGAGCAGGCGCACGCCGCCATGCGCTACAACTTGGGCCATCTGCTGCTTTTCGCGCCGCTTTCGCTGGCCTTCTGGCATGCCCCGGCGCTCACGCACTGGCACGGCGTGCCGCCCGTCAAAAGCCTGTTTTTCAGCGCGGTGGCCGTGCTGCGCAACTGGCGCGCCTTCACCCTCTATGGCCTGGCGGCAGCGGCCCTGATGGCCAGCGCCACCCTGGCGCTGACCTTGCTGGTGCTGCTGCTGGGCGCGCCCGCGCTGGCGGCGCACGGCGTGGCGCTGCTGGGGCTGGTGATGGCGGCCATCTTCTCCGCCTCGGTGTGGTTCAGTTTCTGCGGCTGCTTCGAGGACGCGCCGCCGGAGCAAGGCTGAGAGCCTGTTGGCGATTTGTTCCCGGGAGCGAAAAACGCGGTCTCGGACGGTCTGCTGCGTTGCAAGTCTTTGCCTCACCGGATCACAAGGCAGTCTGTCTGCGGTTTGTGCTTTGTGGCCCATCCCGCTCCGCGCTTAGCCCCTCACGGCCAGATGGCAAACAGGTTCAGGGCACATGGCATGTTTTTGCTCCTCTATCCATAGCAATATGTCCTAGTGCAGACTGCGCAGAACGTACATTCCTGCCCCTTGAATTCGCTCCTCTTTTTGCTACATCCTGGCCGCTGCGTCAGGCTCCGGCGCGAAACCGGTGCGCGGGGCGGACTGTGAACCGGTTCTTACAATCGGCGCATCTCTCACTCCTCTGGAAGCATCCGCATGTCCCTGTTCTCCGCTGTCCAACTGGCTCCGCGCGACCCCATCCTGGGTCTGAACGAGCAATTCGCCGCTGACACCCACCCCGCCAAGGCCAACTTGGGCGTTGGCGTTTACTTTGACGACAGCGGCAAGCTGCCCCTGCTGCAATGCGTGCAGGCAGCCGAGCAGGCGCTGATGAGCAAGCAGGCCCCGCGCGGCTATCTGCCCATTGACGGCTTGGCGGCCTATGACAGCGCCGTCAAGGCGCTTGTTTTCGGCGCGCAGGCTCCCGCCGTGCAGGATGGCCGCGTGGCCACCGTGCAAACGCTGGGCGGCACCGGCGCGCTGAAAATCGGGGCGGACTTTCTCAGGCAGCTCACGCCTTCGGCCAAGGTGCTGGTTTCCAACCCCAGCTGGGACAACCACAAGGCCCTCTTTTCCCGCGCTGGCTTTGAAGTTGCCGCCTACCGTTATTACGACGCCGCCCGGCGCGGCGTGGACTTTGAGGGCATGCTGGCCGACCTGAACGCCGCCGCCGCAGGCGACATCGTTGTGCTGCACGCCTGCTGCCACAACCCCACGGGCTATGACCTCAGCGCCGCGCAGTGGGATCAGGTCATCGCCGCCGTCAAGGCCAAGGGCCTAACTGCGTTCCTCGATATGGCCTACCAGGGCTTTGGTCAGGGCTTGGCGGAAGACGGCGCCGTCATCGGCAAATTTGCGGCCGCTGGCCTGAGCTTTTTCGTCTCCACTTCTTTCAGCAAGAGCTTCAGTCTCTACGGCGAGCGCGTGGGCGCTCTCTCCGTGGTGTGCGAGAGCAAGGATGAAGCCGCCCGCGTGCTCAGCCAGCTCAAGCTCACCATCCGCACCAACTACAGCAACCCGCCCACGCATGGCGCCGCCGTGGTTTCCGCCGTGCTGAACACCCCCGAATGGCGCGCCTTGTGGGAAAAAGAGCTGGGCGAAATGCGCACGCGCATCAAGGCCATGCGCCAGGCGCTGGCCGATGGCCTAAAAGCTGCGGGCGTCACGCAAGACATGAGCTTCATCGTCAATCAAGTTGGCATGTTCAGCTATTCCGGCCTGTCAAAAGAGCAAATGCAGCGCCTGCGCAGCGAATTCGGCGTTTACGGCACCGATTCGGGCCGCCTGTGCGTGGCCGCGCTCAACAGCCGCAATATTGACCATGTTTGCCAGGCTATTGCGGCGGTTATGAAATAGTCATTTTGTCCTCTCGCGGCCTGGCCGCATCCGGCAAAAACGGCGCTGCAAAGCAGCCGTTTGCATTCGGGCATGCGTGTTCCCATGCTTCCGGCATGAAAAAGGCGGCAGGCCAAATGCCTGCCGCCTTCGTGTTTTTCTGAAATGGTCTTCAGGCCATTATTGCAAATCAGCCAATGGTCAGCTGCCCTGGCAGTTTGGCATATTGTTTGTCGCCGACATCGAAGCCATCTGAAATATTAAACAAGCGATAGCATGTGTTGTAATCGTTGCCATTCAGGTTGCGCGCCAGACTGATTGCAAAATCTTCAACCGAAGCAGCTTGCCCGCCCAATGTGGTAGCCAGCGCCCGTAAATCCGGGTTGCGCTCGCCAGCTTTCGCGGTTTGATCAAGCAGGGTTTTCATTTCGCTGCTGGTATAAGTCAGCGTAACAGTCTGGCCCGCCTTGACGGGGCCGCTGGTGGCTTTGTTCAAATCTCCCGTTTGCGCAACATTCAGCAGCTGGGCGCTGTTTTCATCTACCTTCACGGTGTAGGAATAACGCCTCTCCGAGACCACTTCCTTGCCGCTGGCATCAAACTTCTGCGTGACGGTCATGGGTACATTGCCCGAATATTGAAGGGTGACCGTGCCTTGCGCCGTACCATCCGGGAATCTCGTGATGACGGTATTGCCAGTATTTTTGGCGCCTTCCAGGCCAAGATTGACCGGTCCCAGCTTGAGATCCAGCCTTGATTGCGAACTGAAATCGAGTTTCTCGATGGTCTTTACGCTCGAGATACCCGTTCCATTGTTTTCCGGCATATTGCCGTTGGCAAGAAAGTCGTTATAGGCGGCCTTTCCTTCCGGGGTGGACAGATCGAATTCGGCGGTTTTCAAATGCGCAGTTTCCAGCTTGTCATTGCGCCCCAGCATGATGCTGGCCACTTCAAAATCAATGCCCACGCCGTTATACGCGTTAATGGCCTCTTTCGGGCCTGCCGTCACGCGCACCTTGTTGGTATCGGTTTTCTCCACCAGCAGGCTGACGCCGCTTTCATCCGTGACTTTGGTCTGTGTGGCCAAATGCTTGAACGTCGCCTTGAATTCATTGGTGGAATACGAAGAACCGTCCATTTTGACCACGGTTCCGGTCGGCATGGAATCAGGCGAAAACGGGCTGACGGTGCGCGGCGCCGTGCTTTTGGCGGCCTGCTCCGGCATGGACACTTCAAAACTGCTCTTGATGCCGCTGGTATGCCCCGCGCTGAGGCCGACGTGGCCACCGCTGGCGCCGCCCTGCAAACTCACGGACACATCGCCAGACGAAGTGAAGGTGGTAACGCCGTTTTTGGTGTTCAGGCCGCTGACCACCGTGGCATTGGTATTCACGCCAAAGCTGATGCCATAGCCCTTTGAAGTTTTGACGCTCTCCGTGAAGCCCGTGCCAGCCGAAACGCTGAATGTGCCTTTGCTGGGGTCCACAGACGCATCCAGGCTGCGTGACGAAGAGGATGAGCTTTCGCTGCCGTCCAGATTCGTGGTCTTGGTGGTGTCCGTCTGTTTGCCGCCAACTGAAACCTTGCCATCGGTATCCCCGCCGACATGGGTGTTGGTCTTGCTGGTTTTTTCTGTTGTGGCGCCGCCCTGCGGCACGCCTGGAGCGGAAGCAGACTGGTCGTCATTCATCGTCACGCTGCCCTTGCCCGGCTGGGCTGCTTTTGACTGTTTTTCGGGAATGTTCAGAACATCGCCCGGATAGAGCGCATCGGGATTGCTGATTTGCGGATTTTTCGCAATGAGGTCCTGCGTGCTCACGCCCTGCTTGCTGGCAATGCCGCCAATCGTGTCGCCATGCTGGACGGCGTAGGTTTTTTGCTCCTGCGGCGGCTGCACTCGCGGCAACAGGCTAGCGTTCAAGGGGGCAATGCTCATGGCTGAATCTCCTTTGGGTGGTTGCACAAAAGCGGACTTCAACACTTTAGAAGCTTGGACGTCATAGCGATAGCTGGGGTGATTACCAGTCGGGCAAACACAAGCCCCTGGGTTTTGCGTCTTCCTATACAAAGATACCCCTAGGAAAACACCCCCAGCTAGGCAGCAGATATCGCGCTCAATAGACTGGAAGCGCAAGTTCAGCTGGCTTTAAGGCGAATCCAAAGCAAGCCGTCCGGCTGGTATCACCCCTCCATCTTTGAAAGGTCCTGTTATGGCTTCCGGTATTCATGGCACCAATCTCATTTCCCATACCAAGTTTGTGCCGCCTCCGCCCCCACCTCCGCCACCGCCCCGCAAAGAGGTTGATAACGCCGTGCGCCAGCCAAACTTGCATGCAGGAAAGTCCGATGCGCCCCCGCCAGAGCGCTACGTGCAGCACGAAGTGCAAAAAAACGAAAACCTGACTGAAATCGCCCACCGCTACCAAACCTCCACCCCCATGCTGGAGGCAGCCAATCCGCAGCTGAACAATCCTGATGCGCTGGAAATAGGGCAAAAACTGAATGTGCCTATCGGCGCCAATTACGGAACCGAACCCACGCGCGATGTGTTGGAGCCCGGCCAGACTCTGACCGACATGGCGCGTGAGCACCCAAACGTGAGCGCACGTGACATCGCCCGCGCCAACCGCTCCAACGTGCCCAACAGCAACCGCGTGCAGGCTGGCCAGGAGCTGTGGGTGCCCGCGCAGAAAGATGCTTCGCCGCTGGAGCAGAAAGTGCAGGCCACCGACCAGGCCCAGGCTTCGCTGGACCATGCCCAGCAGCGCTATGACTCGCTGCCGCCTGACGCCCACCCTGCTGTCCGTGAAGACGCACACCGCAGCGTGCAAACGGCGCAAGGCAATCTGAACCAGGCTGTGCGCGAAGAGCTGGACCTGCGCGCCAAAAACGCCACCCCGCCAGAAGGCGCCTGGAGTAATGATGAAGAACGCTACGCCGCTGCTGGCGCACAGCTGAAGGAACGCTATCAGGCTGACGCAGGCGCCACCAAGCAGCTGGACACGGCTTTGCAAACCCTAGCAAATGAACGCTATCGCGCCAGCCCCGCAGGCCAGGCGGAAGAAATCGTCACTCAGGCCACGGCGGCAGGCAAGTCGCCAGAGCAGCAAATGCAGGAGCTGTCCAAACGCTTGGCAGATGCACCGCCCGAAGTCAAGTCAGCCGTGGCAGCCAGCCCGAAGGGGCAGCAAATGTTGCAGGACGCAGCCAACTGGGCGACAGAACCGCTGGCAGGCGGTGATGCCCAGCAGGCTGAACGCGACCACGGCACCCCTTTGGCCGCAGGCATCAAAAGCGCAGAGCGCCTGGAGCAAATCACAAGAGGCCTGCCGCCTGACATGGCCGCGCAGCTCACGGGCAAGGCCATGCCCACGATCGAAGCCTTCAGTGGCAGCTTCAAGGAACATTACCCCACGCTGAACTCGCCTTTCAAAGACGATGGCTTCCAGAACCTGATGAAGGCAATGGACCGCGGTATCGATACCCCGCAGGGCCAGATCAACATGCAAAAACTGGCTGCGCAGGACGTATGGGACCGCACGGCCATGCATCAGCACATTGCGGAAGGAGGCCGTCCCGCCTACGCGCTTGAATGGGCCAAGCAGCAAGGCGTGGATATTGACGCCGTAAAGCAGGACATCCGTTCTGCCATGAAAACGTATGCCAGCAGCATTGACCAGACAGGCAAGGCGTACGCCGAACACATGAGCGAGCTGGGCTGGCTGGTGGCCAATCATGGCGGCGCCATGACGCCTGAGCGGCTTGAGCAGGCCATTGCCCAATACGCCAAAGAAAAAGGCCCTGAATGGGAAGCCAAGGGCAATGAGCTGAAAGCCCGCCTGGTCGCGCATGGCGAAAAACTGGCAGGACAGATCGCCGATCTGGATCCGGAAGGCGGCGGCGCGGAAATCGCCAAGGAAATCCTCAGCAATCCTTCGGCGCAGCTGGCGTTCAGCTCCGCCGTGCAGTCAAACCCGGAGCTTCTGGCTGGCGCGCAGGGAGAGAAAGTCGCCAACTTCTTCTCCAATCCGGGCGTGCAGGCCAAGCTGGGCGATCAGGGGCGCAAGCTGGCCAACGAGCTGGCCACAATATATGCCAAACGCGTGGTACTGGATAAAGTTCGTAATCTGGATCCCAGTGATGCCGCTAGTGTGGCCACTGTCAAACAAGCGCTGACCGGCCTGAAGGACTCTCGCTTTGCTAAGCTGTTGGGACTTTCATCTTCGCAGATGGACGAAGTCGTCTCGGCGCTTGAAAACACCATTCCAAAAGCAGGCGAATCAGCTGATGACATCGCAAAGCGCACGAGCGCACTGAACATCAAGCTCAAGGACATTAAGGGGCTAAATGGTTCCACGGCAGCCGGACGGCTGATACGCGGGCTGGGCGTAGCGCTTTCTGGCGTGAGCTTCCTGGCTTCCACAGGCAAGGCCATCAATGACCCCACCGTCAAAAATGGCCTGCAAGCCATCGTGGGCGCTGCCGGTCTGGGCCAACGCGGCAGTGAGCTTCTGGTGGCCATAGGCAAGGTGGACGCTGACTCCGCTTTAGGCAAGCTGGGCGGCAAGACCGCAGGCAAGGTGGTGGGTGCTTTAGGCGCCGTTTTTGACGTCTGGAACATGTGCGAATCGTTTGCCTCTGGCGATATTCCTTCCGGCGTGCTGTACGGCACTGGCGCTGCAGGCGGCCTGATGGCCACGTTTGGCGCAGGCAGCATGGCCGGCCCCATCGGCATCGGGCTGGTGCTGGTCTCCGTGATTGGCCTAGGCATATGGGACTCCGTGAAAGAAGCCAACAAACACGAACCCGGCAGTGATGGCGGCGCATCTTTGCGGTTCCTGCAAAACGCGGGCATTTCCGAAGCAGCGGCCCGGGAACTGGTCAATCAGAACGGAAAGGGCCACAGCCCGGTGCCGCTGCTGCTGCGTTATGCCGAACACAAGGGTTTGGACATGCAAAAACCGGAAGACCAGAAAAAGTTCGTTGACTGGCTCAACCACATGCCTCATGACAAGCTGGTCAATTTGCGTGACCGCCTGCACCAAACGCTTGACTACAACGACGGAAACATGGAGAAATTCCCGGCGGCCAAGGAGGGCGACGATCGCTGGAAGCCCGTCCAGAAAGTGCCAACAGGAGGCCCTGGTTACGGAACAATGGATGTCAATGTGCCCCCCAGCTCCGCCGCGCAAATGGACAAGGTGCTCACGCACCTGGGTCTGCCCGTGCTTACTCCTTGACGGCAAACAAAGTCATCGCATATGTCAGCCACTACCTGTCCCCACTGTGGACAATCCGCCATGCCTGCATGGAAAAAGCTTGCACTTGGATGGGCGCGTGAAGTGCCCTGTCGGGCGTGTGGATTACTTGTCACGGTATCTCCTCTGCCCGCTGTGGCAGCCATGCTGCCAAGCATGGCCGTGGTGATGGCGGTCACACTGCGCTGGGTGCGCGATCCTGCCCTCATGATCATGCTGGGCGTTGTGGCTTTTCTGACCACCTGTGTGCTGCACCTGTGGGCTGTTCCGCTGGTCATAGCGCAACTGACTGATCCACGCGCCGTGGCCAGGGCGCGCGGCCAGGATCAGGGCGATCAGCCGCCTCGCTGAGCAGGCGAAACCTCCGCGCTCTGCACGGTCAGCGCCAGCGCGCCGTCGGCCAGCGTGGCCCGCACGGGCTGGCCGGGCTGGGCCTGGGCGGCGCGGGTCAGGGGCAGGCCGCCGCTGGTTTGCAGCAGGGCGTAGCCGCGCGCCAGGGTGTGGCGTGGGTCGAGCAGGTCCAGCCGCAAGGCGGCGCGGGTCAGGCGCTCGCGTTCGGCTTGCAGGGCGCGGGCAGCAGCCAAAGGCCATGCCTGCGCCAGGCTTTGCAGGCGCTGACGGGCGCTTTGCAGCGCGGGGGCGCTGGCGGCGGGCAGGCGCTGGCAGGCGTGCGCCAGGCGGGCGGTTTCGCGCTCCAGCCGCAGGCGCAGCGCATGCAGCATGCGTTGCTGATGGCGCTCCAGCCGCAGGCGTTCGGCGGCCAAGGCGCTGGCAGGGCGGCCCAGACGCAGCGCCAGGTGATCCAGCCGCTGGCCTTGCGTGTCGATGCGATGGCGCGCGGCGCGGGCCAGCCGCGCGGCTTGCGTTTGCAATGCGGCCAGCAAAGTGGCGCGGTCAGGGCAGGCCAGTTCGGCGGCGGCAGTGGGCGTGGGCGCGCGCAGATCGGCCACGAAGTCGGCAATGGTGAAGTCGCTTTCATGCCCAACGCCGCTGATGACGGGAATGGGGCTGGCGGCAATGGCGCGGGCCAATGCTTCGTCGTTGAAGGCCCAGAGGTCTTCAATGGCGCCGCCGCCGCGCACAAGCAAGATGACGTCCACGGGCGGCCACTGCCGTTTTTCTGACGCCGCCGCACGGCAATGCAGCCGGGCCAGCGCGTTCATGGCATGGATGAGTTCGGCCGGCGCGCCCACGCCCTGCACAGCAGCGGGCGAGACGATGACGGGCACGTGCGGCGCGCGGCGGCGCAGGGCCGTGAGCACATCGTGCAAGGCAGCGGCATGCAATGAAGTGACCACGCCAATGCCGCGCGGCTGCGCGGGCAGCGCCCGTTTGCGGGCAGCGTCAAACAGCCCTTCGGCCTGCAAGCGGGCCTTGAGCTGCAAAAACTGCTCGAACCATGCGCCCTGCCCCGCGCGGCGCATGCTCTCTACCACCAGCTGCAAATCGCCCCGCGCCTCATACACGCCCAGGCGGCCGCGCGCCAGCACTTGCTCGCCATCGCGCGGCGCGAAATCCAGCCCGCTGGCCGCGCGGCGGAACATGGCGCAGCGCAGCTGCCCCGTTTCATCTTTCAGCGAGAAGTAGCAATGCCCGCTGGCCGCGCGTGAAAAGCCAGTGATTTCGCCCTGCACCGTCACCGGGTTCAGCCGCGCATCCAGCACCTGCGCGATAGCCTGGCACAACTGGCCCACGGGCCACACATCGGACTGCGGCAGGGCGGCTTGCAAACCACCCTGCGCAGCAGCGGAAAAACCGGCGCGAACGCTCACTGCCACGGCCACACCTGCCGTTCTTCCACAGAAAGCGCGCTCCCGGGGCAGGCGCGGCGCGCCTCCGCGAAAATGACGATCCGGCGTAGCAACTGCTTGATTTGAAATGATTTTTTCATGCCAAAAATTTCATCGACGCGCCCAAAACCGCATCAAATCAGGCTTTGCGAAGGCTTTTCCACCCGGTTTTTCACAGAGTTGTCCACAGAGCGTGTGGATGAATGCCAGCCAGCCCCCGGCCCGCCGCTTCCGGCCGTGCAACAGGCTGAAACGCGGGTAATGCGTGGGTAATAATTGCCCCTTATCACGCTTCGCAGGCGCTGGCATAGCCGGTTTCTGCTTTTTCATACAGTATTTTTGCAACGGAGAACCGTTTTGCTTTCCATCATACAAGCGGCCGGCTGGCCCATCTGGCCCCTCATCCTGGCATCCATCATTGCGCTGGCGCTGATCATCGAGCGCTTCATCAGCCTCAAGCCTTCGCGCATTTACTCGCCCAGCGTGGTGGATGAAGCCATCAAGGTCTCGCACCGTGGCGTGCCTGGGCCTGACACCGTCAATCAGCTCGCGCAGCATTCCACCGTGGGCGAAGTGCTGGCAGCAGGCTGGCGCGCGCTCAACAGCAACCCGCAATGCAGCCCTGAAGAGATGCGCGCGGCGCTGCAAGCCGCTGGTCGCAGCGCCGCGCACAAGCTGGAGCGCTTCTTGCCCGCGCTGGCCACCATCGCCTCGGCCGCGCCGCTGCTGGGCTTGCTGGGCACCGTGATCGGCATGATTGAAATCTTCGGCTCGCAAGCGCCTGCCGGCTCGCTTGCGGGCGGCAACCCGGCCAAGCTGGCGCACGGCATCTCGGTGGCGCTCTACAACACGGCCTTTGGCCTCATCGTCGCCATTCCGGCCCTCATCTTCTGGCGCTACTTCCGCGCCCGGGTTGATGGCTACGTGCTCGCGCTGGAGCTGGCCGCCGAGCGCTTCGCCCACCATCTGGAGCCGCTTTGCAAAGGCAGCAAGCGATGAAATTCAACCCCCGCCCCCACGCCGATCCGGAGATCAACCTCATCCCCTTCATCGACGTGCTGCTGGTCATCCTCATCTTCCTGATGCTGACCACCACCTACAGCAAATTCACCGAGCTGCAACTGAACCTGCCCTCGGCCAGCGCCGACGCCTCGCAGACACGGCCGAAGGAAGTCGTTGTCTCCGTCGCCGCCGATGGCCGCTACATGATTGCCGGCCAGGAGCTGCCCGCCCGCGACACCGACACCGTGGCCGCAGCCCTCAGCCGCGCCGCCAGCGCGGCGGGCCAAGGCAGCGTCATCGTCATCAGCGCAGACGCACAGGCCAGCCACCAGTCCGTCATCACCGTAATGGAAGCCGCCCGCCGCCAGGGCCTGACGCAGCTGACCTTTGCCGCGCAAACCGGCGGGCAATAGCCGCCAGGCCGCCCAGATGGCAGGCGGCCGCAGCACCGAACGGCTTTTGCACGACTTTTCCGCCCAGCTTCACTGCCGCCTTGCACCAGCGCTTTGGCCTGCCGCCTTCACGATGCAAGCGCGGCGGGTGAGAAGGAACCGCGCCATCAAGCTTTGGCAGACATGGCCTTATTGGCTTTAATTGGAAAGAAGTTTTCCAATTGCGCGTTTCCAAAACAGGCCATGAAATAAAAAAGGCAATGGCCGCAATCGTGCTGGCAGCCACGCTTTTGCCGGGCTGCGGCGTTTTCAGCCACAAGCCGGCGCGGCCCATCGTTCATCACGCGCAAAGGCAATGGACGCATGAAAACACCGCCATTTACGGCAGCGTTTCCAGTTTCCGCGTGCGCCGCATGCAGGCCCGGATGAAACCTATGAATTTCTCTATATCCACAGCCAACCAGCCGACGGCGCCTGCTTCTGCCAAATCATTCTCAAAATGCTGATGGCAGACTTTTTCAGCAGCCCGCCCGCCAAAGGTCCGTTCAGCCTGGGCCAATGCATTGGCGGTGCGGCCAGATAACACGCTTTCGCCGGATTTCATTCTGCGTCTTGCTGCCCATTCAATCCGCCGCCCTCCCACAAGCAGATTTCAAGCAGGCTCCAAGGGATCTTTTCGCTCTACTATCAATAGCAATATGTCCTAGTAGAACGGGCGCAGAAGGATATTTTTGCCCCATTGGATTTGCTTCTGTTTTTGATGCTGCAAGCTGTCGTGCAGCTGCTCGGTCAGCGCCGGGCCGCGTGAAGCAGTTGGCGCAGGTGAAGGCGATGACGGCGGCGCGCGCAGCACGAGCCAAGCGGGCGTAAAGCTGTTCACGGAGAAGAAAAAGCAGCGGCAATCCAGGCATGGCCGTTTGCGCGCGAGGGCGGCAAAGACGCGAGCGTCTTGACATCCAGGATTGATTTGCGCTGGCTCTCTGCTGAAGCGGCAGCGTGGGAAGGGGGCGAAAAGGGGAACGCTGTGGGGGACGCGAAAGGGAGAAGCGAAGCTTCTTGCTCCACCTTTTTGCTCCTTGTTTGATAGCGAAAACTCCCCGTATTTATTGCGACAAGGGCTGTTTTCATGCCCTTGAATCTGCTTCTGTTTTCATGAACACGCCCACGGCCTGGCCGCCTGCGGCGGACTGGCCACTCAAACCGTCTGTGCCGTTCGGTCTGCCGCTGGCTAGGCACACGCTGGAGCGACGGCTGGACTGGATGGATCGCGCGCGAGGAAGGCATTTACCGGCTGGGGGCTGGCTTTGGCCTGACCCGTGGCTGATGAAGCGTGCAATGCCGTCAGCGCCCCGGTCTGGCGCTTGCTGACCAGCGGCCCGCGCGGCGTCCGCCTGCCAGCGGGTGAGCCAAAGCCAATCACCCACCAGCCCGCGCCTTCAGGCGATGCGGCCCCGCAGCGTCTGGCGTTCGCTGTTTGACATTCCGCCGTTGGCTCACTGTGCAACGCCGCCCCGGGCCTGCTGGAGCAATCCGCCAATGGCATGAAGGGCCTGACAAACAACAACCGCAGCCAACACGTGCGGCAAGCGCGCGGCCTGCCCGTGATCGCACGCTGAATACGCCAGCGGCCACGGCTACTACGCCTGGAGTGAGGAAGTGCCGCCGGGTCTGCCAAGCCTGCTGGCGGCAGATGAGGCGGCGGGCCGCGAGGCGCGTCATGAAAAAACCTGCAAATAGCCGATAGGCCGATGTGGGCGCACCCTCTGCCACCCGCCCCTGACGCGCCATGATCCGCCCGTTTTCCCGTCTGTTTTCCACCGGCGCATTCAGGCACGCCTCGCATCAAAAATAGAAGCAAATTCAAGCCATTAAAAATGCCATCAGCGCTGATTCCACTAAGACCCCCCGCTATCAAAGCAGAAGCAAATTCATGCCCCTGACACGAGGCAGCTTGTCTGCTTGTGCACGGTGCCATCGCTTTGCCACGCCATTGCCCCTTCATCGCCTCGTCCGCCCGTCCGCACTCGGCATGCGGGCAGTTCTCCATCCACTACCAAGGAGTTTTGAGCGTGATGAAAACCCAATCCATCCAGGGGCCGTCGCAGAACCCAGGCCCCGCTGCCCGCCGCCGCAGGGGCCGCTTTCGTGCCAGGCGCGCCGCAGGCCTCGCTCGAAGAGGAGGATGCGCCTGCCCAATGGGGTGACAACGCCAGCGCCTTCCGCGTGCCCGCTTTTCGCTGATCAACGCCTGGCTCGACCGGAACCCAACCAGCCCTTTTCCGCCCTGTGCGGCAGCTTCGTGCAGCTGAACGCGCAAAACCTCGCTGACAGGCGCTACGTGGCTTCCTGCGCTGGCGACTTTTCCCGTTTTCTGGGTCAAGGGCGCCGCGTGATGCTGAGCGCAGGCTACCGGTAGCAAGAGCTGGCAGCAACTGCAAAAAGGAATGGGCGCGTCGGCGCGAACGCGCTTCGCGCGCTGCTCCCGGCCTGCATCCACCCAGCGGGATTTCCACGCCGTCCGCAACCGGCTGCGCGGCATGCGCCAGCAGCTTTCAGCCTGCCCGTCAAGGCTTGGCAAAAAAGCGGGCGCAGGCATAATCCGCCCGAAATTTCTTGACCGGCCGCCGCGCAGCAATGCGCGGCGGTTTGCTTTTGGAGGAACCCTCATGGCCACCACCCCCCTGACCAAGCGCGGCGCAGAAAAGCTCAAGGCCGAACTGCACCGCCTCAAAACCAAAGACCGCCCCGAAGTCATCAACGCCATTGCCGAAGCGCGCGCGCAGGGCGATTTGAGCGAAAACGCCGAATACGAAGCCGCCAAGGACCGCCAGGGCTTCATCGAAGGCCGCATCAAGGAAGTGGAAGGCAAGCTTGCCAGCGCGCAAATCATCGACCCCGCCGCCATTCACGCCGAAGGCCGCGTGGTTTTCGGCGCAACCGTCGAGCTGCAAGACGAAGCCACGGGCGAAACCGTCAAATACCAAATCGTGGGCGAAGACGAGGCCGATCTCAAGCAGGGCCTCATCAACATCTCCAGCCCCATCGCGCGCGCCCTCATTGGCAAGGAAGAAGGTGACAGCGCCGAAGTGCAGGCCCCTGGCGGCCTCAAGCACTACGAGATCATCAGCGTTGCCTACATCTGAGTCGTCTGTTCTGAAACGCCCATGCCCAGCGTTCTCAGTGCTTTCGCCAGCGCCCTGAGCGCGCGCCTGCCCTTGATGGCCGCCGCCTTGTGGTGGAGCAGCGGCATCTGCCTGGGCTTCGTCGCCGTGCCGCTGGTGTTCCAGCACGCGGGCAGCGTGGCGCTGGCCGCGCGCATCACGCCTCACCTCTTTGCCGCGCAAACCTGGCTGGCATTGGGCTGCGGTGCCGTACTGCTACTCACGCGCCCCCGCGAGCCGCAGCGGCAAGACACGACGCTTATCAGCCTGACCGCCTTGGGGATGCTGCTGGCGCTGCTGGTTCAGCACGCTGCCGCCCCGCGCATTGCAGCCCGCATCAACCTGCCGTTGTGGCACACGGCAGGCACACTCCTTTACGCGGGCCAGTGGCTGTGCGCCACTGTCGTGCTGTGGCGGCTGGCGCGGCGCTGAGCCAGAATCAAAAACAAGAGCAATTTTGAGGGGTGAGAAAATGGCTTTCGCGCCCTTTCCACTAGGACCTGATGCTCCCATAACAAGAGCAGAAATACGCCACCCTTCTACTCCTGAACTCTTGGGCCGCGCCTGGCTTGGCCAGAAAGAACGCAGACGGGCAGGTCTGCGCTCCTCCTAGAATTCGCCCCTTTCGCACATGGGGCGAGCGCGTGATGCCCGCCCTGCTTCTTCATCCTTCACCCATACCGATTTCCCGATGGCATTGATCGTTCACAAATACGGCGGCACGTCGATGGGCTCGACCGAGCGCATTGCCAACGTTGCCAAGCGCGTGGCCAAGTGGGCGCGCGCCGGCCACCAAATGGTGGTGGTGCCCAGCGCCATGAGCGGCGAAACCAACCGCCTGCTGGGCCTGGCCAAGGAGCTGGCCCCCGAAAAGCTGACCGATGCCTGCCTGCGCGAGATGGACATGCTCGCCTCCACAGGTGAGCAGGTCTCCGTCGGACTGCTGTCGCTGGCTCTGCAAGCCGAAGGCGTGCCCGCCGTGAGCTACGCCGGCTGGCAAGTGCCCATCAAAACCAGCAACGCCTACACCAAAGCCCGCATTGAAAGCATTGACGAGGAGCGTGTGCGCCGCGACCTGGCAGCGGGCAAGGTGGTCATCATCACCGGCTTTCAGGGCGTGGATGCGGACGGCAACATCACCACGCTGGGCCGTGGCGGCTCTGACACCTCCGCCGTGGCCGTGGCCGCCGCCCTCAAGGCCAGCGAATGCCTGATCTATACCGATGTGGACGGCGTTTACACCACCGATCCGCGCGTGGCCCCCAAGGCCCGGCGCATGCAGACCGTCAGCTTTGAAGAAATGCTGGAAATGGCCAGCCTCGGCTCCAAGGTGCTGCAAATCCGCTCGGTTGAATTCGCTGGCAAATACAAAGTGCCCGTGCGTGTGCTCTCCAGCTTCACGCCCTGGGACATCGACATCAACGAAGAGGCCCGCTCCGGCACCCTCATCACTTTCGAGGAAGACGAAAAAATGGAAAAAGCCCTTGTTTCCGGCATAGCCTTCAGCCGCGATGAAGCCAAGATTTCGGTGCTGGGCGTGCCCGACAAGCCCGGCATCGCCTACCAGATACTGGGCGCGGTGGCGGCGGCCAACATCGAGGTGGATGTGATCATCCAGAACCTGAGCAAGGACGGCAAAACCGATTTTTCCTTCACCGTGCACCGCAACGACCATGCGCGCGCCCTGGACTTGCTCAAAAACGAAGTGCTGCCCCGGCTGGGCGAAGCGCAAGTAGTGAGCGACACGCACATCTGCAAGGTCAGCATCGTCGGCATCGGCATGCGCAGCCACGTGGGCGTGGCCGCCAAAATGTTCCAGACGCTCAGCGAAGAAGGCATCAACATCCAGATGATTTCCACCAGCGAGATCAAAACCTCCGTGGTCATCGACGAAAAGTACATGGAGCTGGCCGTGCGCACGCTGCACCGCGCCTTCGGCCTGGACCAAACGGCATCCTCGCCGGCCTGACGCCGTAAACGGCCGAAAGCGCCCTTTTCTCTGCTAGAATCCGCCGCTTACCTAGGAGACGTGACCGAGTGGCCGAAGGTGCTCCCCTGCTAAGGGAGTATGGGGTGTAGAGCCTCATCGAGGGTTCGAATCCCTCCGTCTCCGCCAGAAACGAACCCGCTTGCAGCTTGAGCTACAAGCGGGTTTTTCTTTGGAATTCCGACGCTTAGAACAGCCGCCTGCAAGCAGGCCAATGCAACCCATGCCGGGCTGCGCCAGCCGCGCTGCTGAACAACTTTGGCGCCGACGGGCTGGAGTTCATCCTGAGCTACTGGCTGGGCGACCCCGAAAACGGCGGCCTGGGCGGCGTGCGCTCGCAAGTGAACCTGGCCATTCTGGATGCCCTGCGCGGCGCGGGCGTGGACATTCCCTACCCGCAGCGGGTGCTGCACATCAACCCGCCCGAAAGCGCCAGTGCTGCCGTTGCCGGCGCTGGCGCCAAACAGGCCCCAGGAGCCGGCCCGCAGGCCATCCATAAAGGTGGGCAGGGTAAGGCCGCCAGCGATGAAGCAGGCATGAGCCAATGCGAAGGCAGCGCCTGATTAGCTCTTCTTTCAATAGCATGAGGTCCTAGAACAAAGGGCGCGAAGGCGGTTTTTCCGCCCTTCAGATTCGCTCCTTTTTTTAACGTCGCCTGGCCCGGCGCGCGCGGGATTCAAGTTCACAAGAAACGCAAGGCTCGCAAAAAAACAGTCAATTCGACGAGAATCGTTCTCTTTTGCTTCCGCCTTGCGCCATGAACCCCGCTCCTCTTTCTTTCCGTTCCATCTTTCGCTTTTCCTGCCTGGCGCTGGCCGCCGCCAGCCTGTGCGCGCCGCTGCATGCGCAGCAGGCCCATGATGAAGAGGAGGAAAGCGCTGATGAAGCCACGTTGCAAACCGTGGCCGTGACCAGCGCCCGCGCCCAGGGGCTGGCGCCGCAGACGGTGGAGGCGGGCACTTTTCGCGGCGCCAGCATCATGGAAGTGCCTTCCACGGTGAACGTCATCACGCGCGAGGCGCTGGAGCAGCAGGCCGTCGAGGGGCTGTATGAAGCCGTGCGCAACACCGCCGGCGTGACGCGCCAGCAAAACGCGGGCGATACCTGGGATCAGATCGTGATTCGCGGCATGGAGGTGCAAAACCGCACCAATTACCGCCTCAACGGCGCCATGCCCATCATGAATTTCTCGCAAGTGCCGATGGAAGACAAAGAGCGCGTAGAAGTGCTCAAGGGCGCATCGGCCCTGTATTACGGCTTTACTTCGCCCGCCGGCGTGGTCAATTACGTGACCAAGCGCGCGGGCAAAGCGCCTGTGACTTCGCTGGGGCTGCGCGTGAATGAACACGGCAGCGCCGTCGCTTCAGTGGATGTGGGGCGCCGCTTTGGCGCGCAAGAGCAGTTTGGCCTGCGCGTGAATGCCGCTGGCGGCGTGCTCGGCTCGCATCTGGATGGCGTGCGCAAAGGCCGGCGCGCCTTCTTTTCTGCCGCCTTCGACTGGCGCGCCAGCAGCCGCCTGCTGCTCAAGGCCGACTTTGAATACGACAAGCGCCGCATCACCGAGCAGGCCGCCGTGGGGCTGCCCGCCGCCGTCAATGGCCGCATCACCCTGCCCCGCCCCGTGGACCCTTCGCGCCTGGTCGGCCCCGCCTGGGCTGATTTCGAGGCCACCACCATCAACGCGCTGCTGCGCGCCGACTACGCCCTCAATGACAACTGGGCGCTCACCGTGGAGGCAGGCCACTCGGAAATGGAGCGCGACCGGCGGCTGCCCATCTTCCGCTTTGCGCGGGCGGCTGACGTGGCCACGGGGCAAGGCTTCATCCGGGGCAACATGCAAAACCATCAGGTTGAATCCGACATGGGGCGCGCCGAGCTGTTCGGCAGCTTCAAAAGCGGCCTTGTGGAGCACGGCCTCACCCTGGGCCTGAGCCACACCCGCAAAGAGCAAAAGCCCATCTTCCACCGCCCCTACACCACCGGCCCCGCACAAAACCTCTATGACCCTGTGCCGCTCACGCAAGTCACCCACGGGGCCATGCCGGCCAAGCCCAACACCGCACGCCTGCAAACGCGCGACCAGGGCCTGTATGTGGTGGACCGCATGCAATTGGGCCCCCAGTGGCAGCTGATTGCGGGCCTGCGCCACTCGCGCTACCGCAGCACGCAAGCCGCCAATCTCTATAACGCCCGCAAGACCACGCCCATGCTGGCCGTTGTTTACAAGCTGCGCGAGGACCTGTCCTTCTACGCCTCCTACGCGCAAGGGCTGGAAGAAGGCGAAGCCGCCCCGGCGGGCACCGCCAACCAGAACGAGCGCCTGGCCCCCGGCGTGAGCAAGCAAAAGGAAATCGGCGCGCGCTGGCAGGCCCCCTGGGGCACGCTGTTGTCAGCGGCCGTGTTCGACATCGAGCGCCCCGGCTACTACACCAACGCCAGCAACGTTTACACCGCCGATGGCCGGCAGCTCTACACGGGCCTGGAGCTATCGGCCCAAGGGCAAATCACGCGCCAATTGGGCTGGCAGACCGCCTGGCAGTGGCTGAACCCGCGCTTTGCCGACATCAACGCCGCCTACAACGGCAAGCTGCCCGAAAACGCCTCGAAGAAAACCGCCAGCCTGTTTCTGACTTATGCCTTTGATGGCGCCTTGCAGGGCCTGTCGCTCAACGCGGGCGCGTATTACACGGGCCGCCGCCCCATGGACGACCTGAACCAGGGCTGGCTGGGCGGCAACACGCTCTACACCCTGGGCGCGCGCTACCGCCACCAGATGGGCGGCAACGCCTACACCTGGCAGCTCAACGTGGACAACGCCGCCAACAAACGCTACTGGGCCGCTGGCGGCAACCGCCTGAGCGCGGGCCTGCCGCGCACGGTGAAACTGGCGCTGAAAGTGGATTTCTGAAAACCTGCCCGGAAACCCTTTCCGGCAAATTCGTCATGATTCATTACGCGGCTTGAATGGCAATGGCATCAGCCGCGCTGATGATCGCAAATACCTTCGAATCTCGACCGCATTTTCAGTCATTACCCTGCCCGCTGACAGAAACAGGAGCTGATCCATGCCATACGATAACCTGAAAGAGAAATTCAACGACGTCAAGCGGCAGCACAATATCATGGCCCTGGTGGGCAACGGCTTCGACATCCAGGCATTATCCGATCTCGGAGCGCCCTCTGACACGCGATATGAGTCCTTCTTTCATTATCTGAAGTATCGCAGATTCAGCCCAGACAACCATATATTTCAGAAAATGGAGTTTCTCCTCTCGGAAGGGAAAACAAACTGGTGCGATGTCGAATTCGCCATCGAATTCCTGCTGACCTGCGGAGAAACCAGCCCCGAGAAACTGTCTGAAGACTTGGGAGAAATACAACGGGAATTCGCGAATTTTCTCAACCAGGTTGTAACCCCTGATATTCTCACGAACCTGGGCGAATCATCCATGAAGAATGAATGGGCCATCACAAGCCTCATGAAATTTCTGGGAGACATCAGAAACGCAACAGACTTCGGAAGAATACGCTTCCCGAGGCGGCTGGATCATTACCATGCCATCAACTTTCAATTCATCAATTTCAACTTCACAACCCTTCTGGACGATTTCATCTATCTTGACCAGAAGCAATTTGATCCGCATCCTTATGAGCATTCCGACAGAAATGCGACTTTTTATGCCAATCCCCGCGAGCACAAGACATTTTCTTATCGCCTGGAGGAATATAAAAAAGACATCCATGATGCATGGTTTAAAATTTATCTTGCCTGCAATATCGTGCATCCGCATGGAATTCTGTACACGCCAAGGTCGCTTCTTTTCGGAATAGACGAAATGAAAGGGCCTGCGGAACGGTTTTCCAAACCTTATTGGTCCCAGAATGAATTGCGATACAAGGATCTCTTCCCGAAAACCGATTTGTTCATCATTTTCGGGTGTTCGCTCGGGCATACGGACCGGTGGTGGTGGAGATCCATTGCCGATGCCCTTTTGAAGGAAACAGAAGATCAAGAAAAGCCCGAATTGCTTCTTTACTGGCGAAAAGAAAGCGAAGAGGCTCAATTGACCGCAGATGACCTTCGATCGAAATTCGCAACAGCAGCCGGCCTTGCCTTTGATCAGAAGATGCAAAAGATGCTCGCAAGTCAAATGCACGTTGTTTTGTATGATGATTCAACAATGGGTCGCGTCTGGCTGAATACGCGCGAATTTGAATTCAATTAAACCGATCATTTTTACGTTACTGCCAAGCCAGATGACGCCATGCAAAAAGCTGGCGCCGTGCCAAGCCCGCGCGTTTTGCCGCCTCCACCTTTCTGGCCCCCCAAGGCATCGTGAATCAGGCTCACCAGAAAGGCGGAGCGCGCTCCAGACGAAAAGAAGCAGCGGCCAGCGGCCTCGCGGCACTGGATTTTCACGCTTTATTTCCGCTCCTTGTTTGATAGCAATAGGTCCTAGTCAAACGGGCGCAGAAGCCGATTTTCCACCCCTCATATTCGCTCCTGTTTTAGATGCTCTTGAATCAGGCCGTCCTATCCACCTCTGCCTTCCATTGCTGCCCATGCGCCCTGCCCTTTGCTCTTTTCTGAAAAAGCGCCCTGCCCTGGCGCTGCTTTGTCTGCTGGCCGGCCCGGCCCTGGCGGCTGGCGCGGCAGGCAGTGCGCCGCCCGCGCCATCGCAACCCGAAGCCAGCTATCGCAACGCCAGCGGCGCGGCGCTGATTGGCGGCGCTGAGCACGCGCGCGCCCTGATGGAAGCGGCCAACGCCGCCTTCATGCAGCAGCACCCGGGCGTGCGGCTGGCGTTTGACGGCAAGGGCACCAGCAGCGCCGTGCCGCTGCTGATGCATGGCCGCGTTCTGCTGGCCGTGATGGGGCGGGCCATGAACGACATCGAGCGCGTGCCCTGGCGCAAGACCGTGGGGGCAGAGCCGCTGGCCGTGCGCGTGGCGCATGCCGCCTTGCGCCCTGCCGGGGGCCTGGCCACCCATCTGGGCGTTTACGTGCATGCCGGCAATCCGCTGCCCGCATTGAGCGTGGAGCAGCTGGCGCGCATGCTGTCCATGGGCCACCCGCTGGGCGATTTTTCGCACTGGAGCCAGCTGGGGCTGACGGGGCCGCAGGGCCAGCAGCGCATTGCCGTTTGCGCCACGCCCGAATACACGGGCTTTGGCGACTGGCTGCAAAAGCACGTGCTGCAAGGCCGCCCGCTGGCCGCCTACACGCAGCAGCGCAGCAACAGCGCCGCGCTGCTGGAATGCGTGGCGCAAAACGCAGGCGGCGTGGCCGTGGCCGCGCTGGGCATGCAGCGCGAAGGCGTGCGCGCCGTGCCGCTGCTGGGTCTGACCAGCGGCCAGCCGCTGCAAGGCACGGCGCAAGAGGTGACCGCGCAAGACTGGCCGCTGGCGCGCCCCCTGCTGGTTTACGCGCGGCGGCTGCCCGGCCAGGCCGCCGATCCGCTGGCGCGCGACTATCTGCGCTTTCTGCTCTCGCCCCAGGGGCAGGCGCTGGTGGCGGCGCGCTCTGGTGGCTACCTGCCGCTCACGCCCGAGCAGGCGCAGGCCGAATTGCGCAAGCTGGACGAAGCCGCGTCCGCCGCCCCAAAGGGCGATTGATGCCGCGCCCGGCCACGCCCCTTCTGCTTTCGGATTTCGCGGATTCCGCGCTTTTCCCCAATCTCTCCGGTTCAACCCATGCCCGCCTGCCCACACCCTTTGCGCCTGGCCTGCCCTCTTCTGGCTTGCTGCCTGCTGGCCGCTTGCGCCACTTCCACGCCCGTCAGCCCGTCACCGGCGGACAACGGCGCGCCCGCCTACGCGCCCCGGCCCGTCAGCGTGCCCGCGCAAGCCGGCTATGTGCTGCCCGACGGGCGCGTTCACATCATCGGCAACGACGGCATGCAGGCGCTCATTGACGCGCTCAACGCCGCCTTCAGCCGCCATCACCCGAACGTACGCTTTGCCGCCACCTTGCAAGGCTCATCCACCGGCATGCCCGCGCTGGCGGCAAACGCCACGCTGCTGGCGCCCATGACGCGCGACATGTGGCCCGGCGACCGCGCCGCCTGGCGGCAGTTGCAAAGATCACAAGGAGCGCAAGGCTCGCAAGAGCCGCTGGCCGTGCGCATTGGCTACAGCGGCTACGGCCCGCGCCCGCCGCACAAAACGCCGCCCGCTGTTTACGTGAACGCCAGCAACCCGCTGGCCGGGCTGGACATGGCGCAAGTGGCCCGCATCTTCACCGACGGCCAGCCCGGCGGCGACCTCAACACCTGGGGCCAGCTGGGCCTGACGCAGCCCGACTGGGCCAGCCGCCGCATCCACGCCTACGGCCTGCGCGACGACGGCGGCTTTGCCACCGGCGTGCGCACGGCCCGCCTGGGCGGGCTGCCCTTTTCCGTCAAATACGAACCGCTGCCCTCGCGGCAAGACGTGATCCGCGCCGTCTCGCAAGACCCCTACGGCATCGGCCTGATTGGCTGGATGAACGCCAGCGCCGTGGCCGCCAACGTGCGGCCGCTGCCCCTGGCCGCCCAGCCCGGCCAGCCCTTTTACGGCCCCGATCTGCCATCCGTGCGCCAGGGGCGCTACCCGCTCTCGCACCACGTGCAGTTCTACGCGCGCCAGCCGCTGGACGAACTCGCGCGCCAATACCTGCTGTTCGCCCTCTCCAGCGAAGGCCAGGCCATCGTCGCCAGCCAGCAAGGCAGCCCCGAAGGCTACGTGCCCCTGAGTGCAGACGACCTGGCCGCCGAACGGCGCAAATTGCTGGCGGCGCCCTGAAAAGCTGTTTGTCTTCTGACTACAAGAATCTGCCGGCCTGCACAGCGCTTCAAGCCCCGCCACGCAGCCAGATCAACAAGGCCAGATGATCACGCCCCTTCGCTCCCGTATCAATCATTTTTCATAGCAAATAAATGGGGGTGAGAAACAGCGCTTGCTCTTATTCCACTAGGACATAGCGCTATTAAACAAGGAGCAAATAAAGCCAGAAGGCGGCCTTTCTACTCCCCGCAAAAGGCCTGCCTCGTCACTGAGCCTCTTCCAGCGCCTGCCGCTGCTTTTGCATCTCTTGCATGGCCTGCTCGTACTGCTGGCGCACCTGCTGCTGAATCTGCTGCGCCTGCTGCCGCGCGTTGCCCGCCGGCTGGCTGGCAGCGGGCGCGCCGGGCACAGCCACGGGCTGCGTCAGCACCTGGGCAGAGCGGCCTGCCAGTTTGGCCACGATGAACAAGACAATGAGAAGGCCAATCAGGCCAAAGGCAATGCGCATGGAAGAAATCGCCGTGAAAAACCAAGCCTGAAACAACCAGCGCGATGCGCAAGGTCGTGTTTTTTTGGACAGCCTTGGAGATTCTATTGTTGTCTATCTGTTGCGTAATGTATCATTGCAAGAACTATTCGCAACAATCCGCCTTGCGCGCCGGGAGCGCCCATCGCCGGGAGCGCCTATGTTTGTCTGCCGTTATCAGCTCTCTTTCACCACGCCAGCCTTTCTGGGCAATGCCGGGCAAGACGCCCAATGGCACACGCCGCCCTTCAAGGCCCTGCTGCGGCAGTGGTGGCGCGTGGCCTGGGCGGCAGATCAGAAATGCGCCCTTGACCCGGCTGCTGTGCACGCCATGCGCGAGCAAGAAGGGCGGCTTCTAGGGCATGCTTGGCTGGACAACGATGACACTCACGCGCGCAAAAAGCGCAAGCCCCGGTCTGGCGCAGCGCTTGGTAGCGCTCGTGCTGAAAGAAGGTGAAGGCAAGCGCACCCTTTGGCCACGCAACTTTACCGCCGTGGCCGAATTTCTCTTCCACGAAATCCGCTCCGCCGATAACCAGGGCGGCAGCGGTAACGCGTCCAACCAAAAACGCACTGAAGGAGCCACCGCATGAGCGTCCCTGCCGATCTGCACTTTCTCTGCATCGAACCGCTGGATGTGCTGTTGCTGCGCGGCAACCAGCCTTTTGGCGACCCTGGCAGCTATGGCGACGCCGTCTTGCCGCCTTGGCCTTCCGTGGTGGCTGGGACCATCCGCTCGTGCATGCTGGCCGACGCGGGCACAGACTTGCTCGCCTTCGCCCGTGGCAAGCAGTCGCACCCCGCGCTGGGCACAACCGCGTGCAGATTGCCGCCTGGCCCGATTCTTCCCCGTCACGCTCGGATGGATAGGCCGCCGCCCGCGCATTTCAACTGCATTTCCGCCATAACAAATCGGTAACTTTTCAGAAAGCAATCTTCCAATGCAAAACCAGAACGATTCATCGAAACCCGCTTTTCAAAGCAGGACCCTGCTTCTTGGGATTTTTATTCTGTCCGGATTTGCCGGATTGATTTACCAGTCCATCTGGTCGCAATATCTGGGCATTTTTCTGGGGCATGCCGCTTACGCGCAGGCGCTGGTGCTGGCCATTTTCATGGGTGGCATGGCCGCTGGCGCCATGTGGATTTCGCATGCAGGCGAGCGCTGGCGCAACCTGGTGCGCTGCTATGCGCTGACCGAAGGCGTGATTGGCCTGCTGGGACTGGCTTTCCACTTCATTTTCACGTCTGTCGCGAACTTCAGTTACGACGTGCTCATCCCGGCAGCGGGCACAGCCTGGCTGGCCGATGTAGTGCGCTGGCTGGTAGCGGCGGCGCTCATCATTCCGCAAACCGTTTTGCTGGGCATGACTTTTCCGCTGATGAGCGGCGGGCTGATTCGCCGCTTTCCGGGGCAGGACGGCAGCTTGCTAGGCGGACTGTATTTCACCAACAGCATCGGGGCGGCGGCCGGAGCGCTGACGGCTTCCTTCGTTCTATTGCCCGCTCTGGGGCTGCCAGGCACAGTGGCTGTGGCCGGCGCGCTGAACCTGGTGGTGGCCGCCTTGGCCTGGTGGCTGGCGCGCAAGCCAGAGCCTGCCGCGCCAGCACAAGCAGCACAGTTCAAAGCGCAAAGGCCGGAGCAGGAACCTGCACCGTCGCTGACAACAGCCGGATCTGCGACACCAGACGCCGCCATACCCGCCACCGGCAGCACTCTTTTGCGCGTAACGCTGTGGAGCACCGCTCTGTCCGGCGCGGCCTCGTTCGTATATGAAATCGTCTGGATCCGCATGCTGAGCATGGCTGTGGGCAGCACGCTGCATGCCTTCGAGCTGATGCTCACTTCGTTCATCGCGGGCATCGCCTTTGGCGGACTGTGGGTGCGCAAGCAGGCTGACCGCAGCGCAGACCCGCTGCGGCTGGCAGGATGGATGCAAATCGGCATGGGGCTGGCAGCGCTGCTGTCGCTGCTGGTGTATGGCAATGCGTTTGACTGGGTGAGCTGGATCATGGGCGCGCTGGACAGAACCGCCAGCGGCTACACGCTGTATTCACTGGGCACGGCAGCCATTGCCATTGCCATCATGCTGCCAGCGGCATTCTTCGCGGGAACGACCTTGCCGCTGTTTACCGTAACGCTGCTGCGCAGCGGTCACGGCGAGCGCGCCATCGGGCAGGTATATGCGTGGAATACCGTGGGATCCATTGCGGGCGTTTTCGTGGCCATGCATTGGCTGATTCCCGTGTTGGGGCTGAAGCTGGCGCTGATAACGGCGGCCTTTGTGGACATGGGCATTGGTCTATTCCTGCTGCGCCGCGAAGCGCAAAACCGGCCCCAGCTCATGCGCACGGCATTTGCCGCTCTAGGCGTCTTGCTGGCCACCTCATTGAGCATGACCGTGGTGCAGTTCGATCCGCTAAAAATGGCCAGCGGCGTATTTCGCACAGGTTCAACGATTCTGAGTGACGATGCCCAATTGATTTTCTATCGGGATGGCAAGACGGCCAGTGTTTCTGTCACGCAGTATGCCGATGCCCGCCGTCTGATCGCCACCAATGGCAAAACGGATGCTGCGATCAACATCCACGGCAAACCTGCGTCTGATGAACCCACCATGGCACTACTGGCTGCGCTGCCCTTGGCCATGCATGCAAGTCCCGAGGAGATTGGCGTGATTGGCTTCGGATCGGGCATGAGCACCCATACTCTGCTTGGCGACTCGCGCGTCAAACGGGTGGATACGATTGAAATCGAGCCGGCCATGATCGAAGGCGCACGCGCCTTTGGCAGCAAGGTGGAACGCGCTTATACCGATCCGCGCTCGAATATCGTCATTGACGACGCCAAAGCCTATTTTTCAGGTCAGCAAGCGCGCTACGACATCATCGTCTCCGAGCCATCCAACCCCTGGATCAGCGGCGTGGGCACGCTCTTTTCAAAAGAGTTTTACGAATTCATTCCGCGCCATCTGAAACCAGGCGGGCTGTTCGTGCAGTGGGTACAGCTGTATGAAATCGACGAGATGCTGCTGGCTTCCATCATGAACGCCCTGACGCCTGCATTTTCTGATTACCAGGCATATATCAGCAATACAGCGGATTTAATTATCATCGCCACACCACAGGGACGGCTGCCTGAAATCAAGCCGCAGCGCATCCTGCAAGGGCCAGTGGGCGAAGACATGAAAAAACTAGGCATCGCAAGCGCTGGGCAATTGCAATTACGTAAAATTGCAGATGCACAAATATTACGTGCGCATGGCGCTTTGTTTGGAACCCCTGCAAACTCCTATTACCGCCCTCTTCTGAGTCTGAAAGCGCCTGTGACGCGATACATGAACAAAATAGCATTTACGCTAATCAATCTGACATATCAATCAAATCTGTCCTCTGCCATGCTGCTCAATGCGCAGAATATTCGGCAGTCTTTGCCGG
>ERZ773070.374-NODE-374-length-33745-cov-4.748560_pt1 | contig 33745 bp, 25 predicted proteins | sample MGYA00580618_ERZ773070 | MGnify/ENA primary metagenome ERZ773070 (study PRJEB29015, sample SAMEA2738023) | human oral metagenome | biome: human oral; feature: human-associated habitat; material: dental | place: China | collected 2019 ... | reverse complement strand
ACGTTATTTAACCCTTTCGGGTATTCACGATTTCGTGCAACAAGTTGCACGCTACGATTCTGTGCCGGTATTGGTACTGAACACGTTGCCCACCCGCAAGGCGAAGCACGGATTTTGGTGATTGAAAAGGCGGGAAGTATTTGAAAATAAAAAGTGCGGTTGGTGTAAAACATTTTTAAAATCAACCGCACTTTCTTGATTATCTTGCCAATAGTTTTTGATAAATCGCCATAATCTATGAGGCAAATTAAATGAACAATTAAAGTGCCTGTTTCACCGCTATATCCAATCCTGCTGTTGGGCGACCAAGCAATTTCTCAAGGGTTTTGTCTTCTGAAAATAATGCCCCATTTGAAGCATCTACATCCCATTGTGCAATTAAACCTGCAAAGCCTTCATCTAATCCTGCTTGAACAAGCGCAGCGGCGTAATCTTTTGCTGGAAGATCTACATACGGAACCTCTTTACCGGTTTGTTTGCTGATTTCTGCGGCAAGGTCAGCTAACGTCCAGCTGGTTGATCCGGCAAGCTCGTAAGTTTGGTTTTCATGACCTTCACTTAATGCAACATTTACCGCTACTTCAGCAAGTTCTGCACGGAGTACAGACGAAATTTTGCCGTTTTTTGCTGAACCGTAGAAAGCATTGTTCGCTAATGCTGCCGGAATTGAAGCCGTGTAGTTTTCGGTGTACCAGCCATTGCGTAAAATGGTGTAAGTGATACCGGAGGCTTTTAAGGCAGCTTCGGTTTTAACGTGTTCACCGGTAAGGGATTTCACGGTATTGTCGTTGGTGGCGCCGAGTAAGCTGGTGTAAATGATGTGTTTCACGCCTGCTTTTTTCGCGGCCTCAATCACGTTGTTATGTTGTACAAAACACTGGCCGATTTTATTACTTGACACCAAAATTAACGTATCCACGCCTTGTAATGCCTCTACTTGCCCTTCTGTTTTTGAATAATCAAATTTACGGGCTTCTACACCGGAAATTTTTTCCGGGGAACGCACAAGCGCGATGACGTTGGCGTTTTTGGCTTTTAATAAATTTAACGCGATTGCGCCGAATTGACCTGTTGCACCGGTGATGGCGATAGTTTTCGTTGTCATGATGTTTTCCTTCTTGTTAAGTTGAAATGATGTTTGAACATTTGATTGTTCTCTTGATATGGCGTATTATATTCCAATTCTTACTTTTGAGAAGTACTTACATAAATGTAAGTTTTGAAGTTTTTTAAAAATAATTTTTAATCTATTGATTTTTAAGGAAATAAAAATGGAAAAAAGTGTTGAGCGTGGCAATGTGTTAGCCTCTGCCTGTCCTTCCCGGCAAATTTTGCAGCATTTAACCAGTCGCTGGGGGGCATTGGTGTTAGTGAGTTTGCATTCCGGCACCAAGCGTTTTAGTGAACTTCGCCGTGCGATTGATGGCGTGAGTGAACGTATGTTGACAAAAACCTTGCAGGAGTTGGAAGCGGACGGCATGTTAATTCGCAAATCCTACAACACGGTGCCGCCACAAGTGGATTACACCTTGACGGAATTCGGCGCGCAGGCGTCCAATAAAATGTTTGAATTGGTGGATTGGTTGGAAATGAATTTAGGGAATATTTTAGCAAGTCAGCAGAATACCGTTTCACAGTAGGCATGTTTAAACTGTCTGTCGAAAAATTGACAATAGGGAGAGCCTATTCTCTAGGCTCACCCCATTTTATATCGGATTAGGGCTTATAAATAATTTCTACGCCTTCTTCGTCTTCTTCCGACCAGTCATCCCAGTCATCATCGTCTTCATCATCAAAATCGGCATTTTCCAATTGCGCTTGATGATACTCTTCCCATTTGAATTTCACTTCTTCGTTTTCAACCGGCGCGACCTCTGTTTCGCGTGGGTTGGCTTCCAAGAAGTCCATAATATCACGGCAAAGTTGTGGCACGTTTTTACCGGTAGCGGCAGAAATCAAATAATAATCTTCCTCCCAGCCAAGTTGTTCGGCGATTGCTTCTGCGCGTTCATGGGCTTCTTCATCGCTCATGGTATCGATTTTATTGAAGACTAACCAACGTGGTTTTTCTGCCAAGGATTCGCTGTATTGAAACAATTCTGATTCGATAATCGCGACATTGTCCGCCGGATCGGATTCATCGATTGGGTGAATATCCACCAAGTGAATCAATACGCGGCAACGTTCCAAATGTTTTAGGAAACGGATGCCTAAGCCCGCGCCTTCGGAGGCGCCTTCAATTAAGCCAGGAATATCAGCTACCACGAAGCTGCGGTTATCGTCCACTTTCACCACGCCTAAACTTGGCACTAAGGTGGTGAACGGGTAATCCGCGACTTTCGGTTTGGCGGCGGAAACGGCACGGATGAAGGTGGATTTACCGGCATTAGGTAAGCCCAGCATACCCACATCCGCAAGTAACATAAGCTCTAATAATAAATCGCGTTTTTCCCCGGGTGTGCCCATGGTTTTTTGACGCGGCGCACGGTTGATCGAGGATTTAAAACGCGTGTTACCAAGCCCATGATAACCGCCTTTGGCAACCAATAATCGCATACCGTTTTGGGTTAAATCGCCAATGACCTCTTGGGTGTCGTTATCAATGGCGCGCGTCCCCACCGGCACGCGTAACGTAATGTCTTTGCCGCGGTGTCCGGTGCAATTTGCACTACGACCGTTTTCGCCGCGTTCGGCAGCAAAACGTTTTTCAAAGCGGTAGTCAATTAAGGTATTTAAATTTTCGTCAGCAATTAAATAGACATCGCCGCCATCGCCGCCATCACCGCCATCCGGCCCGCCTTTCGGGATATATTTTTCACGACGAAAACTGGCACACCCATTGCCTCCGTCCCCGGCTTCGACACGAATCAAAGCTTCATCAATAAATTTCATATTTTTCCTATGGGTTCATGTGTTATCGATTGATTTAAGTCGGGCTATTCTATCAGAATCTGCCGTAGAAGTTTGCACAATAACGCCATAGAACAAAAAAATCGCCTAAAAATTCAGTGGAAAATTTGATTACTGCTGCTTGGTTAGCGCGATTTTCCCTTATAATGTGCCGTATTTTCATTGAACGGCTTGATGTCTTCGCGCCATGGTTTGGAAGAGGCATCCACATTGCCCTCTTCAATTTGCCGCCCTAAAGTGCGGTCGTTTTTTCGATTATTTTTTTATGGAATAACAATGACAACCTCAATCCAACAACAAATTGACGATCTCAGAAAAAACCTGCGTTATCACGAATATCAATATCATGTGTTAGACGATCCGCAGATTCCCGACAGCGAGTACGATCGCCTTTTTCATCAGCTCAAAGCCTTAGAACAACAACATCCCGAACTGATCACCGCCGATTCGCCGACCCAACGCGTAGGCGCGCGGCCGTTGTCGGAATTTGCACAAATTAAACATGAACTTCCGATGCTCTCATTGGATAACGCCTTTTCTGACGAGGAATTTTTGGCGTTCGTGAAACGTATTCAAGATCGTTTAGGACTTGTGCCCGAGCCATTAACATTTTGTTGCGAACCTAAATTAGACGGATTGGCAGTCAGCATTTTGTATGTGAATGGTGTGCTGACCCAAGCGGCAACGCGCGGCGATGGCACAACAGGCGAAGACATCACACAAAACATTCGTACCATTCGCAACATTCCTTTGCAGCTATTAACGGACAATCCGCCAGCACGCTTGGAAGTGCGCGGTGAGGTGTTTATGCCGCACGAGGGGTTCGAACGCTTAAATGAACGCGCCTTGGAACTTGGCGAAAAAACCTTTGCTAACCCACGTAATGCGGCGGCAGGTTCGTTACGCCAATTGGATCCCAAAATCACTAGCCAACGTCCGTTAATGCTCAACGCGTACAGCATTGGTATTGCCGAAGGCGTCGATTTGCCACCAACACACTATGAACGTTTGCAATGGTTGAAATCCATCGGTGTGCCGGTAAATAGCGAAATCCGTTTATGTGATGGCGTTGAAAACGTTTTAAATTTCTACCGCACTATGATGGAAAAACGCAGTTCCTTGGGTTATGACATTGACGGTACGGTATTAAAAGTCAATGACATCGAATTGCAACAAAGACTGGGCTTTATTTCCAAAGCACCGCGTTGGGCAATCGCTTACAAATTTCCTGCACAAGAAGAACTAACCGTATTAAATGACGTGGAATTCCAAGTCGGTCGCACCGGTGCCATCACGCCTGTGGCTAAACTACAACCGGTGTTCGTTGCCGGCGTAACGGTAAGTAACGCGACCTTACATAACGGGGACGAGATTGAGCGTCTCAACATTGCTATCGGCGATACGGTGATTATTCGTCGTGCCGGCGATGTGATTCCACAAATTATTGGCGTCGTACATGATCGCCGCCCGGCCAATGCGCGCCAAATTGTCTTTCCAACACACTGTCCGGTGTGCTGTTCCTTAATCGTACGCATTGAAGGTGAAGCGGTGGCTCGTTGCACCGGCGGTTTATTCTGTGCGGCACAACGTAAAGAAGCGCTAAAACATTTCGTCTCACGCAAAGCCATGGACATTGACGGCGTAGGCGCCAAACTGATTGAGCAGCTGGTAGATCGTGAATTGGTTCATACCCCGGCAGATTTGTTCAAGTTAGATTTAACCACACTCACCCGCTTAGAACGTATGGGGCCGAAGTCTGCTGAAAATGCGTTAGCCAGCTTAGAAAAAGCCAAACACACGACCCTCGCCCGTTTTATCTTTGCGTTGGGTATTCGTGATGTGGGTGAAGCCACCGCATTAAATCTGGCAAACCATTTCAAAACCTTAGAGGCGTTGCAAAATGCCGATTTAGAACAGCTGCAACAAGTGCCTGATGTGGGCGAAGTGGTCGCGAATCGCATTTTTGTGTTCTGGCGTGAAGAACACAATGTTGCGGTGGTGAATGATCTCATCGCTCAAGGTGTGCATTGGGAAACTGTTGAAGAGCAGGAAGTGAAAGAAAATCCGTTCAAAGACAAAACCGTGGTGCTCACCGGCACACTTTCCCAAATGGGACGCAACGACGCCAAAGCACTGTTACAACAACTCGGTGCTAAAGTCAGCGGCAGTGTTTCGGCAAAAACCGACTATGTTATCGCTGGTGAAGCGGCAGGTTCCAAACTCAGCAAAGCGGCAGAATTAGGCGTGCAGGTGTTGAGTGAGGAGGAGTTTTTAGCGTGGATTGGTGCATAGGCAAGCCAATACAAAACGACCGACTTTTTGATTAAAAGTCGGTCGTTTATGCAATAACATGAAGAAAATGAAATCATGCCGAAAAGCATTATTTAACGGATTTTTGCACCGCACTTTTGCGATATGCCCAAAGCATAATGGCAATGCCCCCTACAATCATAGGTACGCAAAGTAACTGCCCGCGCGTGATCACATTGAGGAAAAGTTCTACATCCGGTTCGCGAACATATTCAACGATAAAACGGAAAAAACCGTAGCCGATAAGGAATAACCCAGCCACCGAACCTGTCGGACGTGGTTTGCGAATAAAACCATTGAGAATCAAGAACAACACTAAACCTTCCAGCACCGCTTCATATAACTGAGACGGATGGCGTGGCAAGAGCAGCGGATCTGTTGGAAAAATCATCGCCCAAGGTACATCGGTTTGACGCCCCCATAATTCGAGGTTAATGAAATTACCAATACGCCCCATGCCTAGCCCGAACGGAATTAAGGGTGCCATAAAATCAGCCGTTGCCCAAAAGCGGCGTTTTTGTATCTTAGAGGTGATGATCATGGCGATAATCACACCGATTAAACCGCCGTGGAAAGACATTCCCCCTTCCCAAACGCGGAATAAATACAGTGGATCCTGTAAAAAACGATCCAGATTATAAAAGAAAACATCGCCGATTCGTCCGCCGAAGAAAATCCCCATAAAGCTGTTAAATAGCAAAGAGTCCACTTGATCCACTGTCCAACCGCTGTTCGGTTGTTTGGCACGACGTATGCCAAGCCAGCGAGCAAAAATAAAACCAAGTAGATACATTAAACCGTACCAGCGCAAGCCAATCGGGCCAAATTCAAAAATCGCCGGGTCGAAATGGGGGAGAACTAAATAATCTGAACTCATAACTTTCCTTATTTCAATAACATATTAATCGCCACTACAATTAAGAAGGCGGCAAATCCTTTCTTCAAGGTTGACACCGGTAATCGGTTGGTCATATTGGCGCCGAGTTTGGAGGTAAAAAATGAGGTGACAGTAATGCCTAACACGGCAGGAAGGTACACAAAACCGAGGGAATAATTCGGCATTCCCGGCGTCCCCCAACCGCTTAGCATAAAGCTCAACATACCGGCGATGCCCATTAACATGCCACAAAATGCGGAGGTACCGATGGCTTTTTTAATGTCCACATTGCGTGAATTTAAAAACGGCACGATAAAGCCGCCACCGCCAATACCGGCAACGCTTGATATCATACCGATTAAAGCACCGCCGATAATTGAGGATAAAGGCGTGATTTTTTTGTTCGGATCGATGTTTTTCGGCTTAATAGACAAAATCATTTTAATCGCCAGATAGGTGACTAAGCAGGCAAATAACTTACCGGAAATTTCAGGTGGCAATTTACTGATGTATTGCCCGGAAATAAAGGCGCTAATCATTAACGCGGGCGCAAAATATTTCAACGTTGACCAAACCACGTTGCCAAGTTTGTGGTGTCGTTGTGCGGAAGAAAACGCGGTAACCACGATGGTAGCAAAAGACGTGCCAAGTGCGGTGGACATGAGCAATGAATCCGGCACACCCACAATCGGCAGTAGATAAACCATCATCGGTACAATCACCATGCCGCCGCCAATGCCGAAAAGCCCCGACAAGAAGCCGGCAGCACAACCGGCAAGTAAGCAGAAGAGAAAGAAGGTTAACATAATTATCCTCTATATTTACGCGGTGTGCGTTTGGGCGATTTGGAATAATGTTGCTTGTGAGAAGAGAACGCGGGTTTCTTATCGCCGAATGTTGCGGTTTCAGTCTGCGCCAAGGCGTTACTATTTTCATCAAATAACACCGCCGCAAACTCTTTCATGGTTTTACGATAAACCTCTTTTTTAAAAGACACCACTTGACGCACCGGATACCAAAAGCTCACCCAACGCCATCCGTCAAATTCCGGCGTTTTACTGCACTGCATATTGATATTCTTGGTATCAGTCACTAACTGCAATAAAAACCAACGTTGCTTCTGCCCGATACACATTGGTTTGGAATCGTGACGCAATAAACGCTTCGGTAATTTATAACGTAACCACTGTTTAGACGCATATAGCACACGCACATCTTTAGGCGTTAGCCCCACTTCTTCAAATAATTCTCTAAACATGGCTTGCTCGGGAGTTTCGTTATCATTAATGCCCCCTTGCGGAAATTGCCAAGAATTCTGTCCGTATCGCTTCGCCCACAGCACTTGCCCTTTGTCGTTACAAATAACAATGCCTACATTCGGACGGTAGCCATCGAAATCGATCACTATCGTATCCCTTAATCTGTCTCATTTTTTACACTAAATAGCGACAAATTGTTTCATAAACCAAGCATTAGCACAACTTTATTCTGTATTTTCATATTGTGCTGATACGGCATCATTGTCAGCTCACTTGAAGGAATCATCTCCCTTTGAGGAGGTAGATTATTAAGGCAACAGCTTTATGCCGGGAAAATTACTGATCTCAAGGCATTTGGAAAAATGCTAAATGATAAGCGGAAATCACTTGGTATTGAGCTGAGTATGTTGGAGTTGTAAACCGGCGTGTCTATTTCTACGCTAAATCGCTTATTTCAAGATCCAAGCCAAGTTCGATTTACCACTATTTTTCTTGTCGCTCAAACATTAGGAGTGTCGCTATGCGCAATTTAGTCCGCTCGGGAGGAGAAAGATATTGGATCAAGTAAGAACGTGATTATTCAAAAATTCATTCCTGAAATTACACAAGAAAAAGAGAAGGTCGAGCGGATTTATTCGCAATCATTTATGCCACAGTCACATATTGATTGTGTCTTAAAAAATTATCGTAAACGTTTAGCGTTACTTAACGTATTAAATGAACCTGAATTATAGCATTTAAAGTAAATTTCGACCGCACTTTTAGGGGAGAATAAAGGCACATTTTAGAAATCAAATGTGCCTTATTATGATTGGATTAGAATGTGATATTAAGGTTTGTCCAGAAACGACGACCATCTTCTACCGTCCAGCTTCCGCCGTTGGTATCCACGCGTTCACCAATTTCATTACCAATATTTAATACCGCAAAGTTAAGGGAAACATTTGGATTAACCTTATAGGTTGTGCCCAAATCCACCGTAGTATATCCGCCGCGAGTACGGTAGGCATTTCGGTTGTCGCCATTACGCGGATTTGCCCAAATTTGTTTGCCTTTATAAGCCACGCGAGTATAGGCGCTTAAGCGATCATTTACGATCCAATTTAGTTTTCCGCTAGCGGAATGCTTAGGTGTGTTATCCAATGGCAATCCTCTTAAACTTACGCCTGAAGCTGAAATGTCTTCATCCGATTTACGTTTTGAATGCTGGTATGTATAAGACAAATCTACGTTCCAGTGTTCGTCAAACGGAATATGGGAACTCACTTCAACGCCTTTAATATTGGCGCGACCGACATTGCTGTATTTATAAAGTTTAGCACTAGTAAGCGGATCCGGATTGCCGGTGTAATGGCTGGTCAGTTTGTTTTTAAACTCTGTATTAAACAAGGTTACTGTGGCATTGGCACCGCTATCGTGATTGTAAACAACACTCACTTCTTCATTGACGCTGGTTTCCGGTTTTAAGTTTGGATTACCGTAAATGACACCGGCGCCCGCTTCTGTCGCAGTAACATAGCTTTCGCTTAATTCACGAATACTTGGCGCACGGAAAGCCTTAGCAATTCCTCCTTTTACACTGAAGTTATCATCAATATGGTAAACCGCATAGGCTCTTGGGTTCCAATGCGTACCAAACTTCTGGTGATGATCCAAGCGTGTTCCTAGGGTTAATAGGAATTTATCGGTGAAATTAATTTCATCTTCAAGGAAAAATGCATACTGGTGAACGTTATTTTTCGTATTTTTATAAACAGGCACTGAGCGTGTTTGCGTTTTTCCATTCACTGTTCTTGTCATTCGATTGACTTTGGTAACGGAATCGTCTTCCAATTTGGCATTTTGATGCTGACCACCAAATACGAAGAAATGGTTTGCCACAGGTAACATGAATTTCGCATCAAATACGGTGTTTGTGATTTCCGGTTTACGAGAGTCCACCACACCATTTGTGCTTACTTCACGTTTGGCTTTTTCTTGATATAAGCTCAATTCGGAAGTCATCACATCCCAATCGGCTTGATGGGTTAAAGACCAGTGATTTCTGATGGCGTGCGTAGCTCCCGGTTGGTTCTGTGCAACACTGGCACCACGAGTTGTGGTTAACGCTAAGGATTTTCCTGGTGTTTCTTGTTTTTCGAGTAAGTGGCGACCGCCTTCTAAGATAAAGGTTTGTTTATCAGTTGGTGTAAAGGAAAGTTTAGCATTGATATTTCGGTTTTTATTACGATTAGAACCGCCGATGATATTATCTTCAGGGTGATAGTCTGCTCCGCCGTAAACTTGCAGCCCTAGCTTATCTTGAACTAATGGACCTGAAACAAAGAAATTACCATGATGCCCGTTACCAAAAGTGCTTTTATCATGTGCGGTAAAGCCGACAGAAGCAGATCCTGTCCATTCTTTGGTAACATTTTTGGTAATAATGTTGACAACGCCGCCCATCGCGTCAGAACCATACAGAGATGACATTGGCCCACGTACCACTTCAATGCGCTCAATTGCATTTACCGGCGGAATAAATGCACCTTCAAAACCGCCGTTACCATTTGGGCGGGATTCACGGGTATTTTGACGACGACCATCAACCATGATTAATGTGTAATCAGCCGGTAAACCACGGATAGAAATATCTGATTTATTTACATTACTCCCACTGACATTTACGCCCGGAATATCTTGTAACGCTTCTTCCAAACGATTGGATGGATGTTGTTTAAGCTGTTCTTTATTCACAATGCTGATGCTGGCAGGCGCATCTTTTAAATCTTGAGAGGTGCCGGCGGCGGTGACAACAATAGGTGCTAATGCTTCAGCGTTTGTTTCCTCTGCGAATGTTTGAGTCGAGAAAACAGAAAAAAGAGCTAAACTAATAGGAGAAAGTTTAATGCATGATTTCATAAAGGTCCTTTTTAATATTAAGAATAATTCTTTTTCATGATACAGAAAAATCTTGACCTTTTGAAGTGCGTGATATTTCAGTTGAATTATTTTTTTGATGAAGTATTATTTGCGCCCTGCAATTTTTGCAGAATCACATATTTACTGGGTTCCCTAACCCCAATTTAAACTAAAAAGGTAACACAAAATGACACAGGCATTTTCGATCTTCAACGATCGCCAAAAACGTCGAGCGCTTGTTCTGCTCAGTTTCTTTCATATTTTTATCATTGCTGCCAGCAACTACTTAGTCCAAATTCCTTTTGAAATTCATGTGCCATTAACCTTGTTTGGTGCACAGGAAGATTTCATGTTTCACAGCACATGGGGATCACTCACGTTCCCATTTATCTTTTTAGCAACCGATTTGACCGTGCGAGTATTTGGTGCAAAAGAAGCGCGTTGGATTATTTTTATTGTCATGATTCCTGCGTTAATTATCAGTTATTTAGTTTCTACACTCTTTTCAGAAAGCCAATATCAAGGATTCTCTGCGTTAAGTGAATTTAACGTCTTCGTCTTTCGTATTGCGGTAGCCAGTTTCTGTGCTTATGTCTTTGGGCAGTTGCTGGATGTTGTGGTCTTTAACCGACTCCGTCAACTGAAAACGTGGTGGATTGCACCGACCAGCTCCATGGTATTTGGTTCAATGGCAGATACCTATTTGTTCTTCGCGATAGCTTTTTATGCCAGTAGCGATCCATTTATGGCGGAACACTGGGTCGAAATCGGTTTTGTCGATTATTTATTCAAACTCTTTATTGGTGTTCTATTATTCGTACCGGCCTATGGCATTGTTCTCAATATGATTTTACGCAAAATGCAATCATTGATAGATGCAATGGGTAGCAATGAGGATGCGCTTAATACAAAAAAGACCATATCTTGCGCCGCTGATCAGTACTAATTACTTTGCCGAGCGATGTTCTTGTATTGCCATCTCTTGTTTTGCAGTGGGAACTTTTTATAGCTAACTGAGGAATTAGTTGTTATAATTTCGCGCCTTATCAACAAGATTCCTTATTTTACGTTATTACGATGGATTAAATTTATGGCATTAGACATAGAAAAAAAGAAACATACGCCTGAGGCTCCTGAAGAAAAGTCTAAAGGATTAAATACTTTTTTATGGTTGTTGACAGTTGTGATCATTGCTGCAACAGCTTTCGGTAATATTTATTTCGAAGATCAATATTCCACTCCAATTCGTGTTGTTGCGGTTATCGTGTTGTTGTTGATCTCCTTAGGGGTTGCAGCGACAACCAATCAAGGCAGAAAAGCCCTTGGTTTCTTTCAAGATGCCCGTACTGAATTACGTCGAATTGTTTGGCCAAGCCGTCCGGAAGCAACGCAAACAACTTTTATCGTTGTTGGTGTGACTGTATTTGTGTCTTTAATCCTTTGGGGCTTGGATTCAATCATCGTGAGTATCATTACCTTCTTAACTGACTGGAGATTCTAAAATGACCGAAACCGCAAGTAAAAAACGTTGGTATGTGTTGCAGGCCTTCTCCGGTTTTGAAGCGCGTGTTGCGACCACATTGCGTGAATACATCAAACTTCACAATATGGAAGATCAATTCGGTGAAGTGTTAGTGCCGACAGAAGAAGTCGTTGAAAATGTCGCGGGTAAACGTCGCAAAAGTGAACGTAAATATTTCCCGGGTTATGTGTTAGTACAAATGGAAATGAACGATGATACTTGGCACTTGGTGCGTAGCGTACCACGCGTGATGGGTTTCATTGGTGGCACACCGGACAAACCGGCGCCAATTAGCAATCGTGAAGCGGATATTATTCTAAATCGCTTAGAGCAAAATAGCGATAAACCAAAACCAAGAACGACTTTCCAACCGGGCGAGGAAGTCCGCGTCACCGAAGGACCATTTATGGATTTCAACGGTACAGTCGAAGAAATCGACTACGAAAAAGGCCGCTTGAAAGTCTCTGTATCTATCTTTGGTCGTGCGACACCGGTTGAGCTTGAATTTCGTCAAGTAGAAAAGAATAGCTAGTTAAAAATGTTCAAAAATTTGACCGCACTTTAAATCAACTAGGATAAAGTGCGGTGACTTTCTCAAGTATTTTACTTGAAAAACCGGTTGCCTTTGATTAGAATGCAACCCTTTTTATCAACAGGGGAGCTAGTAATAGCGTTATCACCCATTTAGAGGAAACTAAAATGGCAAAAAAAGTCCAAGCCTACGTTAAGTTGCAAGTTGCAGCGGGTATGGCAAACCCATCACCACCAGTTGGTCCGGCATTAGGTCAACAAGGTGTGAACATCATGGAATTCTGTAAAGCATTCAACGCTCGTACTGAGAGCTTAGAAAAAGGTTTACCAATTCCGGTTGTTATCACCGTTTATGCAGACCGTTCATTCACTTTCGTGACTAAAACCCCACCGGCAGCAGTTTTATTGAAAAAAGCAGCAGGTATCAAATCTGGTTCTGGTAAACCAAACAAAGATAAAGTGGGTAAAGTCACTTTAGATCAAGTTCGTCAAATCGCTGAAACGAAAGCAGCAGATATGACTGGTGCGACTATCGAAACCAAAATGAAATCAATTGCTGGTACTGCTCGCTCAATGGGCTTAGTGGTGGAGGAATAATACGATGGCTAAATTGACTAAAAAAATGAAAGCAATCAAAGCTGGCGTAGATTCTACTAAAGCATATGAAATCAACGAAGCTATCGCGTTATTAAAACAATTCGCAACAGCCAAGTTCGTTGAAAGTGTTGATGTTGCAGTAAACTTAGGTATTGATCCTCGTAAATCTGACCAAAACGTTCGTGGTGCAACTGTGTTACCACATGGTACAGGTCGTGAAGTTCGCGTGGCTGTGTTCACCCAAGGTGCAAACGCAGAAGCAGCTAAAGCAGCAGGTGCTGATTTAGTCGGTATGGAAGACTTAGCAGAGCAAGTTAAGAAAGGCGAAATGAACTTTGATGTTGTTATCGCTTCTCCTGATGCAATGCGTGTTGTTGGTCAATTAGGTCAAGTATTAGGTCCACGTGGTTTAATGCCAAACCCGAAAGTGGGGACTGTGACACCAAACGTTGCGGATGCTGTTAAAAATGCGAAATCCGGTCAGGTTCGTTACCGTAATGATAAAAACGGTATTATTCACACCACTATCGGTAAAGCAAACTTCTCTGAAGCGCAATTAAAAGAAAACCTTCAAGCGTTGTTAGCCGCTTTAACTAAAGCGAAACCTGCAACATCTAAAGGTATCTTCATTAAGAAAGTCAGTCTTTCTACGACAATGGGTGCCGGTGTAGCTATCGATCAAGCTTCACTGTAATTCATCAAAGTACAATGAAATATGACCGCACTTTTGTGAGTGCGGTTATTTTTTCCGGTGTTTATCATTGTTGAGTGGTGATTTTTTGTCATCGAGCATTTACAAACGATATTTCGACCGTTATAATCTTTAACCTTTTTAGACCGTAGTTTATTTGCGGTTTAGTATTTCTGGTTGGTGCTTGACCTCATTCAAGCCCCGTCCAAGACCGTAGGGGAGCAATCTTAATTATCCTACGTAGATGGTGAACAGAATAAGAATTTTCTTGCTTCTGTGCACCGAATTCGTCCTAATAGTCGTTTTATTAGGTATTTAAATTCCGAGCAATCGGAGTGTATTCAGGAGCTAAAAGCCAATGGCATTAAATCTTCAAGACAAACAAGCAATTGTTGCCGAAGTAAATGAAGCAGCCAAAGGTGCCCTTTCTGCTGTGATCGCGGATTCCCGTGGTGTAACAGTAGACAAAATGACCGAATTGCGTAAATCTGCACGCGAAGCCGGTGTTTCTATGCGCGTTGTTCGTAATACTTTATTACGTCGTGCGGTAGAAGGCACTGAATTCGAATGTTTGAAAGACACATTCACCGGTCCAACACTTATCGCATTCTCTACTGAACATCCAGGTGCTGCAGCACGTTTGTTCAAAGAATTTGCGAAAGCAAACGATAAGTTTGAACTTAAAGGTGCAGCCTTTGAAGGTAAGATCCAAGATGTTGAATTCTTAGCAACATTACCGACTTACGACGAAGCAATTGCACGTTTAATGGGCACAATGAAAGAAGCTGCGGCAGGCAAACTTGTTCGCACTCTTGCGGCATTACGCGACAAATTACAAGAAGCGGCTTAATCAAACGTTTCTTCATCCAATTAACTTTATTTACTTTAGGAATTGATTGTTATGTCATTAACTAACGAACAAATCATTGAAGCGATTGCTTCTAAATCTGTAACTGAAATCGTTGAATTAATCACAGCGATGGAAGAAAAATTCGGTGTTTCAGCAGCGGCAGCAGTAGCAGCAGCGCCAGCAGGTGGTGCAGCAGCGGCAGCAGAAGAAAAAACTGAATTCGACGTAGTTCTTGCTGAAGCGGGTGCTAACAAAGTAGCAGTAATCAAAGCAGTACGTGGTGCAACCGGTTTAGGCTTGAAAGAAGCTAAAGACTTAGTTGAATCTGCACCGGCTGTATTGAAAGAAGGCATCGCTAAAGCAGAAGCAGAAGCACTTAAGAAAGAATTAGAAGAAGCTGGCGCGAAAGTAGAAATCAAATAATTTTGATTTTGTTTTGTCCTGTTTCTCAGGCTAAATGGCTGGTGGGTGACCATCAGCCATTTTGTGCTATCAAAAACAGAAGTAAATTTGCCGTTTAATTACTTTTGTTTCCTCAGATTAAATTCAGCATTTTAATTTGAGTCACCCACTCAAGAAGTAAGGTTCATAGTGCGGTCATCTAAAACGGTATCTAATATGTTATCACCAATTTTTGCCCAAATTATTGTGTGTTGATTGTGGGTCACTGAACAGCAAACAGAGGAACCCTATGGTTTACTCCTATACCGAGAAAAAACGAATTCGTAAAGACTTCGGCAAACGTCCGCAAGTTTTAAATATTCCTTATTTATTAACAATCCAGCTTGATTCTTTTGAGAAATTTATTCAACGAGATCCGGATGGTCAGCAAGGCTTAGAAGCCGCTTTCCGTTCAGTATTCCCTATTGTCAGTACCAATGGAAATACCGAATTACAATATGTTAGCTATCAATTAGGCGAGCCGGTATTTGATGTGCGTGAATGTCAAATCCGTGGCACCACCTATGCAGCACCATTACGCGTGAAATTACGCTTAGTAAGTTATGACAAAGACGCTGCACCGGGTACGATCAAAGATATTAAAGAACAAGAAGTTTACATGGGGGAAATCCCCTTAATGACCGATAACGGTACTTTTGTGATTAACGGTACTGAACGTGTTATCGTGTCTCAATTACACCGTAGTCCGGGTGTATTCTTTGATAGTGACAAAGGTAAAACGCACTCTTCAGGTAAAGTGCTATATAACGCACGTATTATTCCTTACCGTGGTTCATGGTTGGATTTTGAATTTGATCCAAAAGATAACTTATATGCGCGTATTGACCGTCGCCGTAAATTACCGGCAACCATTATCTTGCGTGCGCTAGGTTATACCACTGAACAAATCCTAGATCTTTTCTTTGATAAAGTTGTCTTCGAAATTAAAGATAATAAATTACTGATGAATCTAATGCCTGAACGTTTACGTGGTGAAACGGCAGCATTTGATATTGAAGCTAATGGCAAAGTGTATGTTGAACGTGGTCGTCGTATCACTGCACGTCATATTAAAGCTTTAGAAAAAGACAACGTTAGCCAAGTTGAAGTGCCGACTGAGTATATTGTTGGCAAAGTTGCAGCAAAAGATTATGTGGATCTTGAAACCGGTGAATTGGTTTGCCCTGCCAATATGGAGCTTTCCCTTGAGTTATTGGCTAAATTGGCACAAGCCGGTTATACACAAATTGAGACTTTGTTTACGAATGATCTTGATTATGGTCCGTATATTTCCGAAACCTTACGTGTTGACCCTTCTTATGACCGTTTGAGTGCGCTAGTCGAAATCTATCGCATGATGCGTCCGGGCGAGCCACCGACAAAAGAAGCTGCTGAAGCGTTATTTGATAATTTATTCTTCTCTTCCGACCGTTATGATTTATCTGCGGTAGGTCGTATGAAATTCAACCGCTCTTTAGGCATTGAAGAAACTACCGGTAGTGGCACATTAAGTAACGAAGATATCGTTAATGTCATGAAGAAATTGATCGAAATTCGTAACGGTCGTGGTGAAGTGGATGATATCGACCACTTAGGTAACCGTCGTATTCGTTCTGTGGGCGAAATGGCAGAGAACCAATTCCGTATTGGTTTAGTGCGTGTTGAACGTGCGGTGAAAGAGCGCTTATCTTTAGGTGACTTGGAAGCGGTTACACCACAAGATTTAATTAATGCGAAACCGATTTCTGCTGCGGTGAAAGAATTCTTTGGTTCATCTCAATTATCCCAATTTATGGACCAAAACAACCCGTTATCAGAAGTTACACACAAACGTCGTATTTCTGCATTGGGCCCGGGCGGTTTAACTCGTGAGCGTGCCGGCTTTGAAGTGCGTGACGTACATGCGACTCACTATGGTCGCGTGTGTCCGATTGAAACCCCTGAAGGTCCGAACATCGGTTTGATTAACTCGCTTTCCGTTTATGCACGTACCAACGACTACGGTTTCTTAGAAACACCATATCGTAAAGTCGTCAATGGCCAAGTGACTGAAGAAATCGAATACCTTTCTGCGATTGAAGAAGGTAAATACGTTATTGCACAGGCGAACTCAAATCTTGATGATGAGTTCCGCTTTACCGATGCGTTTGTTACCTGTCGTGGTGAACATGGTGAATCAGGTCTTTATAAACCTGAAGAAATTCACTATATGGACGTTTCTACCCAACAAGTGGTTTCTGTAGCGGCAGCTTTGATTCCATTCTTGGAGCATGACGATGCGAACCGTGCCTTGATGGGGGCGAACATGCAACGTCAAGCAGTGCCAACATTACGCGCAGACAAACCATTAGTCGGTACCGGTATTGAGAAAGCGGTAGCGCTTGACTCCGGTGTTGCGGTTGTTGCAAAACGCGGTGGTACGATTCAATACGTGGACGCTTCCCGTATTGTGGTGAAAGTCAATGAAGACGAAACCGTTGCGGGCGAAGCCGGTATTGATATTTATAACTTAATCAAATATACCCGTTCTAACCAAAATACGTGTATCAACCAAATTCCTTGTGTGGAATTAGGTGAGCCGGTTGAGCGTGGTGAAATTTTGGCGGATGGTCCTTCTACCGATTTAGGTGAGTTGGCGCTCGGTCAAAATATTCGCGTGGCGTTCATGCCGTGGAACGGTTATAACTTCGAAGACTCCATGTTAGTTTCCGAACGTGTGGTACAACAAGATCGTTTCACTACCATTCACATTCAAGAGCTTTCTTGCGTGGCACGTGATACCAAATTAGGTGCAGAAGAAATTACTGCAGATATTCCTAACGTTGGTGAAGCTGCATTAAGCAAATTGGACGAATCCGGTATCGTGTATATCGGTGCAGAAGTGAAGGGCGGCGATATTCTGGTGGGTAAAGTGACACCAAAAGGTGAAACCCAATTAACCCCGGAAGAAAAATTATTACGCGCGATCTTCGGTGAAAAAGCGTCTGATGTGAAAGACTCTTCTTTACGCGTACCAAACAGCGTTTCCGGTACCGTTATTGACGTACAAGTGTTTACCCGTGATGGCGTAGAAAAAGACAAACGTGCGTTAGAAATTGAAGAAATGCAGTTAAAACAAGCGAAAAAAGACTTGAGCGAAGAGTTTGAGATCTTGGAAGCCGGCTTGTTTATGCGTGTCCGCAACCTATTGTTATCCGGTGGTTTCGATGCGAAATCCTTAGATAAATTAGACCGCACTAAATGGTTGGAACAAACCTTAGATAACGAGGAAAAACAACACCAATTAGAGCAGTTAGCGGAACAACACGAAGAATTACGCAAAGAATTTGAACGTAAATTAGAAGTTCAACGCAACAAGATTATCCAAGGCGACGATTTGGCACCGGGCGTGTTGAAAGTCGTTAAAGTGTACTTGGCGGTGAAACGTCAAATTCAACCGGGTGATAAAATGGCGGGTCGTCACGGTAACAAAGGGGTTATCTCCAAAATTAACCCTGTGGAAGACATGCCATACGATGAAAACGGTCAACCTGTTGAAATCGTATTGAACCCGCTGGGCGTTCCGTCCCGTATGAATATCGGTCAAATCTTAGAAACTCACTTAGGTTTGGCGGCAAAAGGTATCGGTGATCAAATTAACGCGATGATTAAACAGCAACAATCTATCGCGAAATTGCGTGAATACATGCAGAAAGCCTATGACCTTGGTGGCGGTTCACAAAAAGTGGATCTCAGCACCTTTACTGACGAAGAAGTGATGCGTTTAGCACAAAACTTGCGTAAAGGTTTGCCGATTGCGACACCGGTATTTGATGGTGCCCATGAAAAAGAAATTAAAGGCTTATTAGAGCTTGGTGGTTTACCGACTTCCGGTCAAATTACCCTTTATGATGGTCGTACAGGTGAGAAATTCGAGCGTCCGGTAACAGTAGGTTACATGTATATGCTCAAATTGAACCACTTGGTTGATGACAAAATGCACGCGCGTTCAACCGGTTCTTATAGTCTTGTTACTCAACAACCGTTGGGTGGTAAGGCGCAATTCGGTGGTCAACGTTTCGGTGAGATGGAGGTTTGGGCACTTGAAGCTTATGGTGCGGCTTATACCTTACAAGAAATGTTAACTGTGAAATCCGATGACGTGAACGGTCGTACGAAGATGTATAAAAACATCGTCAGTGGCAACCAACAAATGGATCCGGGCACACCGGAATCTTTCAACGTAATTATGAAAGAAATCCGTTCACTTGGTATCAACATCGACTTGGACGAAGAATAAGTCAGGGTATTGACCCCTATTGAGCCCAAGTGCGGTCGATTTTAAAAACGTTTTGAAAAACGACCGCACTTGAATAAGTTTAACTCCGACAGGAGCAAATCTGTGAAAGACTTAGTTAAGTTTTTAAAAGCACAATCAAAAACCGCTGAAGATTTTGATGTGATTAAAATCGGTTTAGCCTCACCTGACATGATCCGTTCTTGGTCATACGGTGAAGTTAAAAAACCTGAAACAATCAACTATCGTACCTTTAAACCGGAGCGTGACGGTCTTTTCTGTGCCCGTATCTTCGGACCGGTAAAAGATTACGAATGTTTGTGCGGTAAGTACAAACGCTTAAAACACCGCGGTGTGATTTGTGAAAAATGTGGCGTAGAAGTCACGCAAACTAAAGTTCGTCGTGAACGTATGGGGCATATTGAATTGGCCTCACCGGTGGCGCACATTTGGTTCTTAAAATCCCTGCCGTCCCGTATCGGTTTATTGTTAGACATGCCGTTGCGTGATATTGAACGCGTGCTTTATTTTGAATCTTACATTGTGATCGAACCGGGTATGACCGATCTTGAGCGCGGTCAGTTGTTAACCGAAGAACAATATCTTGATGCCGAAGACCGTTGGCAAGATGAGTTCGAAGCCAAAATGGGGGCGGAAGCCATTCAAGCCTTATTGCGCGGTATCGATTTGGAAGCGGAATGCGAAAATTTACGCGAAGAATTACAAGAAACCAATTCCGAAACCAAGCGTAAGAAAATCACTAAACGCTTAAAATTATTAGAAGCTTTCTTACAATCCGGTAATAAACCGGAATGGATGGTGATGACCGTATTACCGGTGCTTCCACCAGATTTACGTCCGTTAGTGCCGTTAGATGGCGGTCGTTTTGCGACTTCTGACTTGAATGATTTATATCGTCGTGTCATCAACCGTAACAACCGTTTAAAACGTTTATTGGATTTAATCGCACCGGATATTATCGTGCGTAACGAAAAACGGATGTTACAAGAATCTGTTGATGCGTTGTTAGATAACGGTCGCCGCGGTCGTGCTATTACCGGTTCTAACCGTCGTCCGTTAAAATCATTAGCGGATATGATTAAAGGTAAACAAGGTCGTTTCCGTCAAAACTTGTTGGGTAAACGTGTTGACTACTCCGGTCGTTCCGTAATCACCGTAGGTCCATACTTGCACTTACATCAATGCGGTTTACCGAAGAAAATGGCGTTGGAATTATTCCGTCCGTTTATCTATGCAAAATTAGAAAGCCGTGGTTATGCAACCACGATTAAAGCCGCCAAGAAAATGGTGGAGCGTGAAGACGCGATTGTTTGGGATATCTTGGCTGAAGTTATCCGCGAACACCCAATTTTGTTAAACCGTGCGCCAACATTGCACCGTTTGGGTATTCAAGCCTTTGAACCGATCTTAATCGAAGGTAAAGCGATTCAGTTGCATCCACTTGTTTGTGCGGCGTTCAACGCGGACTTCGACGGTGACCAAATGGCGGTACACGTACCGTTAACGTTGGAAGCGCAATTAGAAGCGCGTGCGTTAATGATGTCCACCAATAACATTCTTTCTCCGGCAAACGGTGATCCGATTATCGTTCCATCACAAGACGTGGTGTTGGGTCTTTACTACATGACCCGCGAAAAAGTGAACGGTAAAGGTGAAGGCATGTTATTGCAAGACCCACGTGAAGCAGAAAAAGCCTATCGTACCGGTCAAGCAGAATTGCATTCTCGTGTGAAAGTACGTATTACTGAGTATGTGAAAAACGAAGCCGGTGAGTTTGAATTAAAAACCACATTAACAAATACGACTATCGGTCGTGCCATTTTATGGATGATCGCGCCGAAAGGGATGCCGTTTAGCTTGTTTAACCAAACCCTCGGCAAAAAAGCAATTTCTAAGTTAATTAACGAAAGTTATCGTCGTTTAGGCTTGAAAGCCAGCGTCATGTTTGCAGACCATATTATGTATACCGGTTTTGCTTATGCGGCACGTTCCGGTTCTTCTGTTGGTATTGACGATATGGTGATTCCGGCGAAGAAATACGAAATTATTTCTGCCGCGGAAGAAGAAGTGGCTGAAATTCAGGAACAATTTCAATCCGGTCTTGTGACTGCAGGTGAACGTTATAACAAAGTGATCGATATTTGGGCGGCCGCCAACGAACGTGTGGCGAAAGCTATGATGGAAAACTTATCGACGGAAGAAGTCATTAACCGTGAAGGTAAACCGGAAAAACAAGCGTCTTTCAACAGCATCTTTATGATGGCGGATTCCGGTGCGCGTGGTTCTGCAGCACAGATTCGTCAGTTAGCAGGTATGCGTGGTTTGATGGCACGTCCGGATGGTTCCATTATCGAAACGCCAATTACCGCGAACTTCCGTGAAGGTTTGAACGTTTTACAATACTTTATTTCTACCCACGGTGCGCGTAAAGGTTTGGCGGATACCGCGTTGAAAACAGCGAACTCCGGTTACTTAACTCGTCGTTTGGTTGACGTCGCACAAGACCTCGTTATCGTAGAAGATGACTGTGGTACACACGAAGGTATCGTGATGACCCCGTTAATTGAGGGTGGCGATGAGAAAGTGCCTCTACGCGAACAAGTTTTAGGTCGTGTTGCGGCAGAAGACATCTTAAAACCGGGTACAGAAGAAGTATTAATTCCACGCAATACCTTATTAGATGAAAAATTGTGTGATGTATTAGACGAAAATTCTGTGGACAGCGTGAAAGTCCGTTCTGTTGTAACCTGTAATACCGACTTTGGTGTGTGTGCGAAATGTTACGGTCGTGACTTAGCACGTGGCCACTTGATCAACCAAGGTGAAGCAGTGGGTGTTATTGCGGCACAATCTATCGGCGAACCGGGAACACAGTTAACCATGCGTACGTTCCACATTGGTGGTGCGGCATCTGCAGCAGCCAAAGAGTCTAGCGTACAAGTGAAAAACAACGGGACATTGCGTTTAGCTAATGCGAAATTCGTTACCAATAACGAAGGTAAATTGGTATTAACTTCTCGTAACACGGAATTAACCGTTGTGGATACGTTCGGACGTACCAAAGAACACTATAAAGTGCCTTACGGCGCGATTCTAAACAAAGGCGATCACCAAGAGGTGAATGCCGGTGAAACCATCGCCAACTGGGATCCGCATACTATGCCGGTTATCTCTGAAGTGAGTGGTTTTGTGAAATTTGTGGATATCGTGGACGGCTTAACCGTCACCCGTCAAACCGATGAATTAACCGGTCTTTCTTCTATCGTAGTGCAAGATGTGGGTGAACGTGCAACCGCTGGTAAAGACTTACGTCCGGCAATCAAACTGGTAGATGACAAAGGCAACGATGTTGTTGTTCCGGGTACTGACGTAGTGGCGCAATATTTCTTACCAAGTAAAGCTATCGTGACATTAGATGACGGCGCAGAAGTGCATATTGGTGATCCGTTAGCACGTATTCCGCAAGAATCCGTGGGAACGAAAGATATTACCGGTGGTCTTCCACGCGTGGCAGACTTGTTTGAAGCGCGTAAGCCGAAAGAGCCTGCGATTTTGGCGGAAATCTCCGGTATTGTGTCCTTCGGTAAAGAAACCAAAGGTAAACGCCGCTTGTTGATTACTCCGGCAGAAGGCGAAGTGTACGAAGAAATGATTCCAAAATGGCGTCAATTGAACGTATTCGAAGGTGAAATGGTTGAACGCGGTGATTTAATCTCCGATGGTGCGGAAACGCCACATGACATCTTACGTTTACGCGGTGTACACGCGGTAACCGAATATATCGTGAATGAAGTCCAAGAAGTTTACCGCTTACAAGGGGTAAAAATTAACGATAAACACATCGAAGTGATCGTGCGCCAAATGTTGCGTAAAGCGATTGTTACCAAAGCTTACGACTCCGAATTCCTTGAAGGGGAACAAGTGGAAGTAGCTCGCGTGAAAATCGTTAACCGTAAACGTGAAGCGGAAGGCAAACCGCCGGTGGAATTTGAACGCGAATTATTGGGTATTACCAAAGCGTCCTTGGCCACCGAGTCCTTTATCTCTGCGGCCTCCTTCCAAGAAACCACTCGTGTGTTAACGGAAGCAGCAGTGGCAGGTAAACGCGATGAATTGCGTGGCTTGAAAGAAAACGTCATCGTAGGTCGTTTGATTCCGGCAGGTACCGGTTTTGCGTATCACCAAAATCGTCATAAAAACGCGTCAGTTATCGCAGATGAAGAGGTGCCGGTAAGACTATCGGCAATGGATGAAGAAGAGATTGCTTCTGAATTCGTCATGACCTCTGAGGATGCCGAGGCCAGTTTAGCTGAAATGTTAAATATGGTAGAAGAAGACGATCACGCAGAATAATATTTCTGCAAGAAGAAACCCGAGCTAAGTCTCGGGTTTTTTTATGGGGATCATTCGCTAAATGAACAAATACCTTTTATAATGACCGCACTTTTTTCTTCTCGGAACCATAAAGTGCGGTAGAAAATGGACGTGTTTTCTGCGTATACAGGTGTTAAAAATGAAACTAATTGAGCCTGACAAACAGGGCTTTTGGCTCTTTACGCAAGCGTCATCGATTCATTGGGTGGATGGCAAACTTCCTTTTGGTCGTGCCGATGAGTTAGGATTAACTGGACTTCACGCCATGCGTATTGGCGAGTGGGTAGGACAACCACTGTATTTGGTGGAATCCCAAACGGATGATGGGCGTGCGTATTTTTCCTTGCGTGATCAGCTATCATTGCCGTTGGAACAATTTAATTTGCTCAGCCGTGGTGTGGAGCTCAATCATTTTTACCAAACGCATCAATTTTGCGGCAAGTGCGGTGGAAAAACGGAACAAATGTCGGATGAATGGGCAGTACAATGCCAAGCTTGCGGCTTTCGGACTTATCCTGTCATTTGCCCATCAATTATTGTTGCCGTTCGGCGTGGTTCACAAATTTTGTTAGCAAATCATAGTCGCCATAAAGGCGGTATGTACACAACGCTGGCAGGCTTTGTGGAAGTGGGGGAAACCTTTGAGGAAGCCGTGCGGCGAGAAGTTTACGAAGAAACCCATATTCATGTGCAAAATTTGCGTTACTTTGGTAGCCAGCCTTGGGCATTTCCCAATTCGCAAATGGTCGGGTTTTTAGCCGATTACGCCGGCGGTGAGATTCAAATTCAACCGGAAGAAATTCATGACGCGCAATGGTTTGCTTATGACAAGCCGTTGCCTGAGCTACCACCCTATGGCACGATTGCGCGCAAACTTATTGAAGCGACACTGGCATTGTGTCAACAACATCATAATAACGAGAGATTTTATGACCACATTAAAAAATGACCGCTATTTAAGAGCCCTTTTACGTCAGCCTGTGGATATGACACCGATTTGGATGATGCGCCAAGCGGGGCGTTATTTGCCGGAATACAAAGCTACTCGTGCGCAAGCCGGTGATTTTATGTCTTTATGCCGAAATGCGGATTTGGCCTGTGAGGTGACATTACAACCGTTGCGCCGTTATGCGTTGGATGCCGCGATTTTATTTTCCGATATTTTAACGATTCCCGATGCCATGGGGCTTGGCTTAAGCTTTGGGGCAGGTGAAGGACCAAGATTTGAACGGGTTATCGACAGCAAAAGTGCGGTGGAAAATTTACCTATTCCGGATCCGGAGCAGGAGCTGCAATATGTGATGAATGCGGTACGCACGATTCGCCGTGAACTCAATGGTGAAGTGCCCCTTATCGGCTTTTCCGGGAGTCCGTGGACATTGGCTACTTACATGGTGGAAGGCGGTTCTTCTAAAGCCTTTACGAAAATTAAAAAAATGCTGTATAGCGAACCGCACTTATTGCACGCCTTGTTAGATAAACTGGCAGACAGCGTGATTCTTTACTTAAATGCGCAAATTAAAGCCGGTGCCCAGGCGGTCATGGTGTTTGATACCTGGGGCGGCGTGTTGGCGCATCGTGAGTATCCCGAGTTTTCTTTACGTTATATGCACAAAATCGTGGATGGTTTGATTCGTGAACATGAAGGACGTCGTGTGCCGGTCACCTTATTTACCAAAGGGGGCGGATTATGGTTAGAAGCCATTGCCGATACCGATTGTGATGCCGTAGGCTTGGATTGGACGGTGGATATTGCTGAGGCACGTCGCCGTGTTGGGCATAAAGTGGCATTGCAAGGCAACATGGATCCGAGCGTGCTTTATGCGCCTGCCGGCCGAATTGAAGACGAAGTGCGGTCAATTTTAGCGGCGTTTGGTGAAGGGAGCGGTCATGTATTTAACCTTGGGCATGGCATTCATCAGGACGTGCCGGAAGAAAGCCCGAAAGTGTTGGTAGATGCGGTACACCAGCTATCCAAGCCTTATCATCGCTAAAGTGCGGTAAAAATAATATGCGAAATCCGATTCATAAACGTTTAGAAAATCTCGCCACTTGGCAGCATTTAACTTTTATGGCGTGCTTGTGTGAGCGAATGTATCCCAACTACCATTTATTCTGCCAAATCACAGAACAACCACAAAACGCCAAGGTGTATCACAATATTTTGAATTTGGTGTGGGAATATTTAACGGTTAAAGAGGCCAACATTAATTTTGAAAGTCAGTTAGAAAAACTGGAAAACATTATTCCCGATGTGAATGACTATGATTTTTACGGTGTTGTGCCGGCATTAGATGCTTGTGAAGGGTTGGCGGAAGTGTTGCATACCATCATTGCCGGCGCGTCATTGGAGCAAGCGGTAAAAGTCAGCCAACTGTCACTGGGAACGGTAGCGGGTTATTTAGAAACGGAATATGATCGCACCTTATCCGAGGTGGAACTGAAGGAATCGGATTTAATCCAGCAAGAATTAGATGTGCAATGGCAACTGTATCGCGCGTTAAAAGAGGCGGAAAGGCATGATGTTGAACTGATTTCTGATTTAAAAAATGCGTTGCGTGAAGAGGCGGTTTCGAATATTTGTATAAAAATAGAACAGTAATGTGATATTTTCCACAAAAATCATAATTCATGCTTTGCTTTCGGTGCAACTTAGATTAAGCTTTGCCTGCACTGATTATAGTGAGCTCAGTTTATTGAATGAGTAATGATAATATTATTTATTTCACCACTGTAAATTTAAAAAAATAGAAGGTACTAATCTATGAACAAAACAGATTTAATTGATGCTATTGCAAGCGCAGCCGAATTAAATAAAAAACAAGCTAAAGCTGCTTTAGAAGCAACTTTAGATGCAATCACTGAAAGCTTAAAAAAAGGTGATGCCGTACAATTAATCGGTTTCGGCACATTTAAAATCAATGAGCGTAAAGCGCGTACCGGTCGTAACCCACAAACCGGTGCAGAAATTAAAATTGCGGCTTCTAAAGTGCCAGCATTCGTTTCTGGTAAAGCATTAAAAGATGCTGTTAAATAATTAGTTCTGATATTTAATCTTCAAACCCTGTTTCTAGTAAACAGGGTTTTTTGTTGCCTATCTTTTTATTTACATCCTTTCTAAATGGCTATAAACTTTCGAATCGAAATTTAACTGGAACTATTTGGGTTTGGAAATGACTAAACGACACATTCAGCCTCGCAATACCCAACAACGTCGTCACGGCATCATGCAATTATTGCTGGAACGCGGAGAGGTGAGCGTTGATCAGCTTGTTCAGCTGTTTGATACTTCGGAAGTCACGATTCGTAAAGACTTAACGGTGTTAGAAAATAACGGTTTCTTAGTGCGTCGTTACGGTGGCGCGATCTTGATGCCGCAAGAACTCATTGAGGACGAACAGGAAGATTTTCTTTCGGAACGAAAGTTGGCCATTGCTAAACGGGCAGCTGAACGTATTTTAGATCACAACCGTATTATTATTGATAGTGGTACCACCACGGCGGCGTTGATTAAACAGTTGAACAACAAGCAAGGATTGGTGGTGATGACCAATTCTATGTATGTGGCGAATGAACTGCGCTCCCTAGAAAATGAACCCACCTTATTAATGACGGGGGGAACATGGGATAAAGCTTCAGAGTCTTTTCAAGGTAAAGTAGCGGAGCAAGTATTGCGTTCTTATAACTTTGACCAGCTGTTTATTGGTGCCGATGGAATTGATTTTGATCGTGGAACGACCACATTCAACGAATTGGTTGGCTTAAGCCAAGTGATGGCCGATGTGGCGCGCGAAGTGATTGTGATGGTGGAATCTCAAAAGATTGGGCGAAAGATGCCTAACGTTGAATTGGTATGGCAACAAATTGATGTATTGATTACGGACAATTTGTTGTCGGAAGAAAGTAAAAAACGCATAGAGGCACATGGCGTGGAAGTCATTTGTGCTTAAAAGTGCGGTTATTTTAAATAATGTTTTTTTAGCTTATTTCAGGAGAGCAAAAAGTTATGTGTGGAATTGTTGGTGCCGTTGCACAACGTGATGTGGCAGAAATTTTAATTAATGGATTACATCGCCTTGAATACCGTGGTTATGACTCCGCAGGATTGGCAGTAGTCAATTTACAACATGAATTACAACGTGTACGTTGCTTAGGCAAAGTGAAATCGTTGAATGAGGCAGTGGAAAAATCTCCGCTTATCGGTGGCACCGGCATTGCGCATACCCGTTGGGCAACCCATGGTGCGCCTTCCGAAGATAACGCACACCCCCACGTTTCCGGCAATTTTGCGGTGGTGCATAACGGTATTATCGAAAACTATGAAGAATTACGTGCGTTGTTGAAAGCGCGTGGTTATGTGTTTACCTCTCAAACAGATACGGAAGTCATTGCGCATTTGGTGGAATGGGAAATGCGCAGCGTAGGCAGTTTATTGGAAGCTGTGCAGAACGTCGTAAAACAATTAACCGGCGCCTATGGTATGGTCGTGATGGATCGTATGCATCCGGAACATCTTGTGGCAGCGCGTTCCGGCAGCCCATTGGTGATCGGTTTGGGCATCGGCGAAAACTTCCTTGCTTCGGATCAACTTGCTTTGTTAAGCGTTACCCGCCGCTTTATTTTCTTAGAAGAGGGCGACATTGCAGAAATTACTCGCCGTTCCGTGGATATTTACGATCGCGATGGTCATAAAGTCGAGCGTGAGGCGCATGATTCCAATTTAGAAAACGATGCGGCGGAAAAAGGCAAACACCGCCACTTTATGCAAAAAGAAATTTACGAACAACCGACCGCACTTATCAACACGATGGAAGGTCGTGTAACCCACAATAACGTAGTGGTGGAAGCGATCGGTAACGGCGCGAAAGACATTCTCGAAAAAGTGGAACATATTCAAATTGTGGCTTGTGGTACATCTTACAATTCAGGGATGGTGTCTCGTTATTGGTTTGAAAGCTTGGCCGGCGTAAGCTGTGATGTGGAAATTGCCTCTGAATTTCGTTACCGCAAATTTGTAGTACGCCCAAACAGTTTATTGATTACGATTTCCCAATCCGGCGAAACGGCGGATACCCTAGCAGCCTTACGTTTAGCGAAAGAAAAAGGCTATATGGCAGCGATGACGATTTGTAACGTAGCCGGCTCGTCCCTCGTGCGCGAATCGGATCTGGCATTCATGACCCGCGCCGGCGTGGAAATCGGGGTAGCCTCCACCAAAGCCTTTACAACGCAGTTAGCCACATTGTTAATGTTAGTCGTGGCGGTTGGTAAAGCCAAACAGACCCTTTCCACGGAGAAAGAGCAGGACATTGTGAAAGCATTGCAAGCGCTGCCGGCGGAGATTGAAAAGGCTTTAGCGTTCGATAAACACATTGAAACTTTGGCGGAAGATTTTGCCGAAAAGAACCATGCGTTATTTTTAGGTCGTGGCGAGTTCTACCCCATTGCGATGGAGGCCTCGTTGAAGTTAAAAGAAATTTCTTATATTCACGCAGAAGCCTATGCCGCCGGTGAGCTAAAACACGGTCCGTTAGCCTTAATTGATGCTGATATGCCGGTGATTGTGGTCGCACCAAACAATGAATTGCTGGAAAAAATCAAATCCAACATAGAAGAAGTGCGCGCCCGTGGTGGTCAATTGTATGTGTTTGCCGATAAAGAGGCCGGTTTTAGTGAAGCGGAAGGCATGAAAATCATTACCATGCCAACGGTAAATGATATTACCGCACCGATTTATTACACCGTGCCGATGCAGCTGTTGGCTTATCACATTGCCCTAATTAAAGGCACCGATGTGGATCAGCCTCGTAACTTAGCGAAAGCGGTTACCGTGGAATAATCTCTCAAAACGTCTGAAATTCTGACCGCACTTTGAATGACAAAATCAAAGTGCGATCTTTTTTTTACACATTTTGCTCATGTAACATACCGTATTGCACGATTAAAATAACGTCATGTAGCATACAACATGCTGTACGAACAAGGCGAAATTACCCAGACAATGTAGCGTGCAACTTGTTGCACGAATAAGGCAAAATTACCCGGACAACGTGCGCAAAAGTGCGGTGGAAAAATAAAACGTTTTTAACCTTTCGCCAAAATCCCTTTCAGGAAGCGCGCGGTATGCGAGCCTTCCACTTTAGCGACCTGCTCCGGCGTACCGGTGGCGATAATTTGTCCGCCGCCGCTACCGCCTTCCGGGCCGAGATCCACAATCCAGTCGGCGGTTTTAATCACGTCTAAATTGTGCTCAATGACCACGATGGTATTGCCTTGATCGCGCAAGCGGTGCAACACGGAAAGCAGCTGTTTGATATCGGCAAAGTGTAGCCCGGTAGTTGGTTCGTCCAGAATATACAGGGTTTTACCCGTATCCCGTTTAGAGAGTTCCGTTGCCAATTTTACCCGTTGCGCTTCACCACCGGAGAGGGTAGTGGAAGATTGGCCCAAGCGAATGTAAGACAAGCCCACGTCTATGAGGGTTTGCAGTTTGCGCGAAATCATTGGAACCGCATCGAAAAATTCGCGCGCTTCTTCCACGGTCATATCCAACACTTGATGAATAGTTTTGCCTTTGTAGCGAATTTCCAAGGTTTCGCGGTTGTAGCGTTTACCCTTACATTGGTCGCATGGCACATAGACATCCGGCAGGAAGTGCATTTCCACTTTGATTACGCCGTCGCCCTGACAGGCTTCGCAACGCCCACCGCGTACGTTAAAACTGAAACGCCCCGGATTGTAGCCGCGTGCTCGGGCTTCCGGTACGCCGGCGAACAGCTCACGAATCGGGGTGAACACGCCCGTGTAGGTTGCCGGGTTAGAGCGCGGTGTACGGCCAATTGGGCTTTGGTCAATATCGATGACTTTGTCGAAAAATTCCAAACCTTCGATAGATTTATACGGCGCTGCTTCCGCATTTTCCGCACGGTTTAACGCGTTTTGGGCAATCGGGAACAAGGTATCGTTAATCAACGTGGATTTGCCTGAACCGGACACGCCAGTGATACAGGTGAATAAGCCGACCGGAATCTCTAAGTTGACGTTTTTCAGGTTATTGCCTGATGCGCCGAATAGCTTGAGTGTTTTTTTCTTATCAAGTGCGGTGCGTTTTTTCGGTATTTCGATTTTTTCTGCACCGGATAAGAATTTACCCGTAAGCGAGTTTGGATTTTGCATGATTTGTTGCGCTGTGCCTTCGGCAATGACGTTGCCACCATGTACACCTGCGCCCGGGCCGATGTCGATAATGTGGTCGGCGCTTAAAATCGCATCTTCATCATGTTCCACCACAATCACAGTGTTGCCGAGATTTCGTAAGTGAATCAAGGTATTGAGCAAGCGTTCGTTATCCCGTTGATGCAAACCGATAGACGGTTCATCCAACACATACATCACACCGACCAAGCCCGCACCAATTTGGCTGGCAAGGCGAATGCGTTGTGCTTCACCGCCTGAAAGGGTTTCAGCGGAGCGGGAAAGGGAAAGATAATTCAAGCCCACATTCACCAAAAATTGTAATCGCTCTTTGATTTCTTTCAGAATCTTCTCGGCGATTTGCGCTTTTTGTCCGGTCAGTTGTAGCTCTCCAAAAAAGCTCAAGGCTTCCCCGATGCTTTTCTCCGATACATCAGGCAGATTGGTTTGCTCAATATAAACGTTACGCGCCTCGGGACGCAGACGCGAACCGCCACAATCGGCGCAAGGGCGATTGCTGATGTGTTTTGCCAGTTCTTCGCGCACTGACATGGATTCCGTTTCTTTATAGCGGCGCGCCATGTTGTTCAAAATACCTTCAAAGACATGGTGGCGCAACACCACATCGCCACGATCGTTCATGTATTGGAATTCAATTTCTTCCTTGCCGGAACCGTGCAAAATAATCTGTTGGATTTTTTTCGGCAGTTCCTCAAAAGGCGTTTCAATATCGAAATGGTAGTGTTTCGCCAAGGACGTGAGCATTTGGTAATAATAGAAATTGCGACGATCCCAGCCTTTAATAGCGCCATTGGCAAGGGAAATGCTTGGATTTTGCACCACGCGTTTTTCATCGAAATATTGTTGCACGCCCAAACCGTCACAAGTCGGGCACGCACCGGCAGGGTTATTAAAGGAGAAGAGACGAGGTTCCAGTTCCGGTACGGAATAGCCACAGTGCGGACAGGCAAAGTTGGCAGAGAACACCAGTTCTTCCGCCTTCGGATCGTCCATATAAGCGACAACCGCCGTGCCGCCGGAAAGTTCGAGCGTGGTTTCAAAGGATTCCGCTAATCTTGTGGCTAAATCTGACCGCACTTTAAAGCGATCCACCACTACTTCGATGGTATGTTTTTTCTGTAATTCCAGTTTTGGTGGATCGGATAAATCACAAATCTCACCATCAATACGGGCGCGAATATAGCCTTGCGCAGCAATTTGTTGTAATAATTTAACGTGTTCCCCTTTGCGCTCTTTTACCACCGGCGCCAACAACATCATTTTGCTTTCTTCAGGCAGGGAAAGCACTTTATCCACCATTTGGCTGATCGTTTGCGCTGTGAGTGGCACATTGTGATGAGGACAGCGCGGCTCGCCCACGCGAGCAAATAACAAGCGCAGGTAATCGTGAATTTCGGTAATGGTGCCCACCGTTGAACGCGGGTTGTGTGAGGTAGATTTTTGCTCAATAGAAATGGCCGGTGAAAGCCCTTCAATATGGTCCACATCCGGTTTTTCCATTAACGAGAGGAACTGCCGCGCATAAGCAGACAAGGATTCCACATAACGTCGTTGCCCTTCGGCATACAGTGTGTCAAACGCCAAAGAAGATTTGCCTGAGCCGGATAAACCGGTAATGACGATTAATTTATCGCGTGGAATGGTTAAGTTAATATTTTTCAGATTGTGGGTTCTTGCCCCACGAATGTCGATGGTATCCATAATAGATTTTATAAATGAAAGAAGTGTAAATTTGCGGCGATTATCGCACATTCCTAAATAACTGTGCAAATATCCAGTTAATTTTGTTGAAGGCGTGGATTTATTCCGAATTTTCAGGCAGAATAGAGCAAATTTTTTTACAGCAAAATTGAATAAAGAAGAGGATATTATGGCTGGAGTAAATAAAGTCATTATTGTGGGTAACTTAGGTAACGATCCTGAAATGCGTACCATGCCGAACGGCGAAGCGGTTGCCAACATTACCGTTGCCACCAGTGAAAGCTGGAATGATAAAAACACCGGCGAACGTCGTGAAGTGACCGAATGGCATCGCATTGTGTTCTATCGTCGTCAAGCAGAAGTGGCGGGCGAATACCTACGCAAAGGCTCTAAAGTTTATGTCGAAGGGCGTTTAAGAACCCGCAAATGGCAAGATCAAAACGGCCAAGATCGCTACACCACAGAAATTCAAGGCGATGTTTTACAAATGTTAGACAGCCGTTCTGATCGTCAATCTGGCGGTTACGCGCCGGCAGCACAGCCAAACTACCCAAGCCAAGCACCAAGCGCGCCAACTGCACCACGTGCCACTCCGGCAAGCAAACCGGCAGCCGAACCGCCAATGGATAATTTTGATGATGATATTCCGTTCTAACGAATAAAGCACAAAAATGATAAAGGGTCTGATGTTATGTCAGACCCTTTGTTTTTTGTGGCATAAAGCCAGTGTATTTTTAATGTAAAAGTGCGGTCATTTTTCTGTGTGTTTTTCTGACTTAAATATCGCAAGTTTTGACCGCACTTTTTATCGTGATAAGAAAATAGAGGGGTTTAGCACGCAATTTCGCCATCACCGGATACTACGACACTTCCAACGTAAGAGGGTTTTGTAAGGTGTTTGCTTATTGATTAATCCCTAGAAAAATAGGCACAAACGTGGATGCTTGCGCTATCGGGGGAAAAGAATAGTATCCCAAGTAGAAATTTTGTTGACAATATTATAAGTTAACTTATAATAAGTAAAAATATAATCAGAGGAGAAATTACAATGGAATTTAGTTTTAGTTTGAAAATCAAAGCTGCAAAAGAAGATGCATGGGAGTACTATGCAAATATTGAAAAATGGTATGATTGGGAAGAGGATTTAAAAAACATTACATTGAAAGGTAAATTTGAAACTGGTTCATGCGGAACTATGGAGCTTGAAGGAATGCCTCCTATGGAATATCAGCTTACTCTTGTAAAACCTTTTGAAGAATTTTGGGATAA
>ERZ773070.372-NODE-372-length-33873-cov-8.472707_pt1 | contig 33873 bp, 38 predicted proteins | sample MGYA00580618_ERZ773070 | MGnify/ENA primary metagenome ERZ773070 (study PRJEB29015, sample SAMEA2738023) | human oral metagenome | biome: human oral; feature: human-associated habitat; material: dental | place: China | collected 2019 ... | reverse complement strand
AAACGTCGCTATCTCGATCCCCTTAACTTTGTTATATGCGTACAAGATACAATCCACAAAATCAAGATTTTGGACAGCGTAAGTGTGAAGAGCCTGACGCAAAACAATATTCTCCTTGCATTCAGCCAATTCCAAGAACTGCATCAACTTCTCGGAAATCTCTTGCCGATCTAGATGATACACACCCTTCAGGACATAGACCACCTCGGCAACAACTTCAAGCGTTACCCAAACATCACCGTCGATTAAATAGCGTTTCGCCGTTTCCTCCATTTCATCGTTGTCACCCAACAGATAGCGAAGGATCATATTGGCATCAAATATCACCATATTTTTCCACCGCAGCACGTTCCCATGCGCTCTCCTCCTGTGCCGCGCCATCAAGTTTGGCATATTTTGACAGAGAGCCGCAGAGCTGCTCAACTTTTCGTACGCGCTCCGCTTGGGAGATTGTCGGAGTTTCCAAAAAATCATCCATAATCGTTATGATAACGCGCTGATTCTGCTGCACCATTGTTTTTTCCAATGACTGAAATGCCGTTCCGTCATAGTAGCCCTGTACCGCGAGCATAGCGGACACCTCCCGTCAAATAATCATGTCTCAGGCACGACACTGATGTCACACCTATCGTACCACAAATGAAGCGCCGCGTAAACCGACATCTCCTTCACCGTACACCGCGCACAGCGATCCAGTATTCTCCATCCTTGAAATGGGGTGTGACCTCCGAGAAGCCCGCCGCACGGAAAAGACGCTCGAACTCCTCGGGCGTCGGATTCGTCAGATCGTAGCCCGCGACCTTCGCGCGGATGCCTTCGGGCAGATCGTCCCGCCCGTAGATCTCAGCGAGTAGGAGGAACGTACCGCCTTTTTTCACCACACGCGCGACTTCCTCCAGACTTTTCTCAGGCGACGGCCAGAAGTAAAAGCTCTCCACCGTCACCACCGCATCGAAATGCGCGTCCGCGAACGGCAGAGCCTCGACCGATCCATGCAGGATCTCCATGCGCCCCGCATCGACAAGAGCAGCGTTGAATGTGCGTGATGCCTCCACCGAGGTCTCCGCGTAGTCGATTCCTGTGAGCTGCCCCTCCGTCACGCGCTCCGCCATCCGCGCGAGCGTATTGCCGCCGCCGCAGCCGATGTCAAGTACCGTATCGTCCGTGCTGAGGTCAATGTGCGAAAGTCCCCACTCCACGAGCTTTGCGTGACTCTCGTTCATGCGTGCAAGCATCGCGCGCCCCGCATCGCCCTCCGGGCGGCGCGGATTCCCCGCCTCCGTTGTACGATCAATTTTCTGCCAATCTGCTTCTGCCATCTACTCCACCCCCATCGTCTGCTTCGACAAGTCAAAACCGAACTGCATTGGATCGGCAGGATCCCAGATGCGCGTCTCCTCATTGTAGCGAACGGGCACATAGAACGTCACCGTTCCGATCGGCTCAAGTGCGCGGAACACCTCTGCCGTCGCCTCCACCGCAGTCCTCCTCAGTTCCTCGGGTGTGTCGTCCAGCTTCATCCGTGCACGCAGGAGGGAAGACGCCTTCTCGCGCGCCGCCATCATATTGAACCGTGTCACCGTCACCTCGACCGTCGCCAGTCCTTTGCCCTGCTCCGAGACCGTCGTCTCCACCGTTGCCGTGCGCAGAGATTCGAGATACGCATCGCCGATCTCGGCTGCCTCCTCAGGCGAGAGTATCGCTCCGGATGTCTGGAGTGCGTTGGTGAACGCCGCCCTCATATTGAACGCATCCGTCGGTGCGCCATAGGCCTTCAATCGCTTCTGCGCCTCCTCATCCTGCCGCACAAACGCATCGCAGTAGAGCTTGATGCTCTCCGCCGCATCCGCACGCTCCATGCGCCCAATCGTGCCGGCATAGAGCGCCACCAGACTTGCGATGACAAAAATCCCGATGAATATCACGGGGAATCGAATCTTTGATGAAATCACCTGTTTATCACTCCTCCACTATATTCTATCGCACAAAGCTCCACGCTTTATTAGCGCGGAGCTTTATTTTGTGTTTTACGCCCGTCCCTCCCACCAGTGCGGGAAGTCGGCGGGATGCTCGATGTCCACCATCTCACCGATGAGCGGCGTAACCATTTGGTAAGAGCGCCCCGCACTCTCCCTCAGGAGATCGGCATAGGGCGCCTGCCATGTGTGCAGAGCGAGTGCGAATTTCCCGCCGTGCGCGGGGAGAAGGATGCGTGCACCGACATCCTCCGCCGCCTGCGCCGTTTCATTCGGCAGCATATGGATTGCATGCCACTGCATATTGTACTGCCCGTTCTCCATCATCGCGAGATCAAAACCGTCAAAGCGCCGCCCGATGTCCTTGAAGTGCTTCCCATAGCCGCCGTCCCCGCTGATGTAGACGCGGCGATGCGGCGTGACGATGGCAAAGCCGCACCACTCGGTGTTGTTGCGTGTGAGGAAGCGCCCCGAGAAGTGCTGCGACGGCAGGACGTGGATGTGAAAATCATCGGCGAATGCGATGTCCGTATCCCAGTCCTCCTCATGCAGGTGTGCAAGGTCGAATCCCCACTGCTCAAAGAACTCACCGACACCGAGCGGACAGATGATCTCATTCACTTTCGGTTTCAGTGCCATCACGGTCGCATAGTCGAGATGATCCCAGTGATCGTGCGTCATGAGCAGTACATCCAGCTCCGGAATATCCTCCGCCGTATAGACGTTGCTCCCGCGAAATGCGCGGTTGATGAAAAAAATCGGCGAGCCGTAGTCGGAGAATACGGGATCGACAATCATACGCCGCCCACCGACCTGCAGGTAGAACGTCGAATGCCCCATCCAGATCGCGACATCCTGCTCACGCGGGATGGCATGAAGATCGGTCTTGCGGCTCGGAATCAGTTCCTTCGGCACACGCCCGTCATCTCCGCCAAAGAGGACGCGATAGAGTGTCTCGAGTCGATTTGGCTTCTCCTCATCGGGCAGATCGTCCATCATCACCTCGATCGGCTCAAGGCAGACGAACTGGCCGTTTACGTAGTGCGGCGATGCCTGAATCCGTTTCAGGCGCTCCCCCGATGGTGCTCGTCCGAATTTCTCCTGCCGCACAAAGAGTCCCGTGCCGCCCACGAGCGCTCCAAGCCCCGCCAGCGCGCCAAAAATGAAATTCCGTCGTTTCATAAAGTCCCCACCATAAAATCAGCATTGCTATTTCTGCTGATACCGCTTGAGCGGTTCGGTCATCTTGCCCGCAAATTTCTGTGTATGAAGCACGGCATCATCCCCGTATGATGCCTGTAATTCTCCGTAGCGAGGATGATACTTTCAGTAATCATCACTCGAAACAAAGACGATGTTGCCGTTGTGTTGCCGCGTGAATATATCTGCGAGCTTTGTCTTGCCCACCACCGGCTGCCCGGCAAGAAGGTAGCCTGTGGATTTTTTGATGGGTGACCGCGCCCAATAAATCGGCTTTGATTTTTTCTTTTTGTTCATCAAGCTCCTTTGCGCTGTAGTTCTCCGGCATCTCCAGCCTCCAACTCTCGAACGTAGGCACGGGCACGCACAAATTCCTGCTTCAGTTTCGCTATATCTTCCGGTGTATTATAGCGGTCGCCAAGAATCCCGTGCAAAGTTGTGCGGAGTTCACTTTGGAAGCCGAACACCGGATGCACTGCGTCCTGCGGATCAAGCCCCATGCGATCCTTGATACGGCTCACATCTGCCAAAAGCTCTGCAAAACCTTCGTGCAGGATCTCCTTTGCTTCAATAACTTCATACGGAATCATTGTATCGCCCCCTTTGTTCGCATTATACCACAAGGGCGCATCAAAGACTATATCCTCCCTTCGATGCGCCTTTGTCTTACTCAAAACAGCAGGGAATGTTGAGCACGTGAAGTCCCGATATATTTCATGTCAACGCTCCTTTCCGTTCTTCCCGCCTCTATTATAGCATCTTCTCCATTTTATAGTCATATCTACGCCAATCGGAAGGTCTATTTTATCAGCGACTCCTTAGCTACCCCCGCCAGAGCGGGGGAAGTGGCGAGCACAGCGAGCCGATAGGGCATTCGTGCAACAGCCTCTTGCAAACATAGCATCGTTTAGAGTGCTGCGACCTCTGCAGCGACACGAAGGAACTGTGTGATCTCTGCAGGTGTGTTGACATGCAGCGGTGATAGACGCACAACGCCCTCCGAATCGAACTCGCGCACCATGCGGTTGGAGTAGCTGCTCTCTGCCGAGCGTTCAAAGGCAACAATGCCGCGTTTCTCGAGCTCTTTTGCAGCGGTCTTGACATCCATTCGGTCAAACTCCGCACCGACGATGAGGTCGCGCTGTACGAGATCCGGATCGTCCATCTTGACCGTAATGCCCTTGATGTGCCGAAGTCCGGGAGCCTCGCCCGTCCCCTCGAGCATCAGCTCGAGCAGAGCACGCTCATGCGCCGCAATGCGCTCCATGCCCGCGACAAAGGAGGAGCGGCGATCCGTGGATGCGCCGCCAAGACCGCATACATAGTCGACGACAGCGGACACGGAGGCAAACTGTCCCGTTGCGGGGCTGCCGATCTCCCAGTCATCCGCAGCCCTTCCGATGAGTTTATGATGCGGGTACTCCTTGATGCGCGCAGAGAGATACATGAGGCCGAATCCACGGCACCCGAAGAATTTATACGGCGCAATATTCATCGCGTCGACGCCGATCTCCTCCGGATTGAGGACGCCGTGCGGAGCGTGCTACACCGCATCGCTGATGATATACATATCCGGATTGATGTGCCGTGCCTCCTTCGCAATGGTTGCGATATCCATGATATGTCCAGAGATATTCGATGCCGCCATGACGCTCAGGATCGCCGTGTTCTTATCCACGAGTGCGAGAATTTTTTCCACATCGACACCGCCCGTCGCCGGATTTGCCCGCGCAACGCGCAGCTCTCGTCCGTGCTTTTCGGCGTACATGGTCATGGCGTCAAAGGACGATGGATGCTCTAGGATTGTGGTCACACAGTTCGTTCCCTCAGCATGCTCGCTCAAGAGGCGCACAATATACATCATGAGATGAGATGCTGTATATCCCGTTGCAACCTCTCCATCACGGCAGTTGAAGATCATGCGGATATCCGCACGCGCCCGGTTCTCGAGCTCCGCAAGTTCAAGCGCGAGACGGTTGGAATGCTCCGAGGCATCCGGCATCAGATCCGCGTCATAGAAGGCCTTCTCCGCCGCCGTAAGCCGCAGAGAACCTCCGGCATTATCGAAGAACAGGCGTGCATCCTCGTTCCGATCGCGATCCACATACGCAAATTGCTTCCGAATTTCTGCAAGCTCTGCCTCTGTAAACAGCTGTCCAAACTTTGTTTCCATGTCAGCATCTCCTTTTCCCGCGTCAAATAACTAGGGAAGCACTGATAAATTCAGCACCATCATCTTGGCGATCTTTTTTCCCCGCTTTTCGCCCTCGATCCTCCACAGAGCACCACTCTGCGTCCGGTTTGCCTCCTCAACCGGACGAAAAAATCTACGCCAATCTGAGGGTCTATTTTATCAGCGATTCCCTAAAACAGGAAGAACGTCAGCACAGCGTTCAGGATGAAGATGACGATGATGGAGGTGACGACGGTCTGCATGGTCGCCTTGCCGACGCCCTCCGCACCGCTCGGCGCATTCAGTCCGTAGTGACAGCCGAGAACGGCGATGACGTTGCCAAAGAAGATTGCCTTGATGAGTCCGCCCGTCATGTCGTAGATCTCCGCGAACTGCGTGATGGAGTGCGTGAAGGTATAGGGCGAGATGCCCGAGTAGTGCACCGCCGTGAGGTAGCCGCCAAGAACGCCGATCACGTCGCCGAAGACGGTAAGAATCGGCACGACGACCATGCATGCAAGCATGCGCGGCACGATGAGATAGTTCACGGGACTGACCGCCATGACGCGCAGGGCATCGATCTGTTCCGTGACCTTCATGGTGGAGACCTCCGCCGTGATCGCCGCGCCCACGCGCCCCGCGCAGACGACGCCGACAAGGACGGGGCCGAGCTCACGTCCGATGCCGATGGCGATGACCGCACCGATGGTGCTCTGCGCGCCGTAGCGGATGAACTCGTGGGCGATCTGGAGTGTCAGAACAATTCCCGTGAAAAGGAGGGTCAACCCGACGATGAGGAGAGAGTCCGCGCCGAGATGCGCCATCTGGTAGACGATGCTCCGCACGCGCAGACGCTGTATGACCTGACGCGCAGTTTCCCCGTAGAGGAGGGTGATGCGGCCGATGTTCGCGAGGTGCGTGAGGACAAAGCGCCCCACCGCCTCAAAGATGCGCTGCATGGATTCCCTCCTCTCGTGATGATAATAAAAACGTGTTCGTGCGGAAGTTCCCGCCCCTTCTACCACGCTGTGCGTGGTCCCCCTTCCCCGCTGCGGCGGGGAAGGCTTTAGTATGCGAGTTTCTCCGCCTCTGCGCGCGCCAGCTCGTCACAGCGCTCGTTGCGTGGGTTGCCCGCGTGCCCCTTAACCCAGTGGAACTGCACGCGGCGCGCGGCAAACGCCGCATCGAGCTTCATCCAGAGATCCTGATTCAACACGGGCTGCCCGTCTGCCTTTTTCCAGCCGCGCTTTTTCCATGCAGGCAGCCAGAACTTTGTGAACGCATTCTTTAGATACTGACTGTCCGTATAGAGTGCAATGTGCGCGCCCTCCGGCACGGCAGTGATCGCCTCGAGTGCCGCCGTCAGTTCCATGCGGTTGTTCGTCGTTTTGGGATCGCCGCCGCTGTATTCTGCGACCTCTCCCGTTGCGACGGTCTCGATGACGGCAGCCCATCCGCCTGCACCGCCCGGATTGCACAGACAGGAACCATCCGTGTGGACGATATAGTCCGCGTCGATGCGTTCTGCCGACTCATCAATTTTCTTCGCAGAGCGCGCAACCCCGCTCTTTGCAGAGTCTTCCGACAGTCCCCCGTCCAGCCAGTCACGTGCCTCGGTTTCCGTCATAAAGCCCTTGTAGACCGCGCCTTGAAAGCCCTGCACCTGCGTCGAACACTCCGCCCACGCGGTAAAGATGCCCGTTCTGCGCCCGCGCTTCACAGCGTAAAATTTCTTTGCCACAAATATATCCTTAGTACGAGTACCGATAGCCAATCGAGAAGCCCACCCCGTTGTACCCGGGGTTCTTCGTCCGCTGCCCGTTTGACACATGATGTCCGAGATAGGCGACGCTGAGCGCGTTCCGCTCATTGAAGTTGTACGTCACGCGTGGTCCCACGCGCCACAGGAAGCCGTAGTTTCTCGTATGAGCCGGGTGTACCCGATTGTAGACGAGAACCGCCCCCGTAAAGTCAAAGGACGCCTCCCACTTCGAACCGAGCGGCTTGGTCCAGCGTATCATGTACGCAGGTCCCGCACCGACCGCAGAGGAATCGAGCTCGACATCCGGCCGATCCTTCTCCGCCCATGAACCGACCGGACGCGAGACCGTCAGCCCCCAGTGCAGCGACATCCCGTGCATTGCCTTGTATTGGCGAAAAACATGCAGATTATAGAGATCGACATGCCGCCGTTCGCCGCGATGCTCCAGATAGTCCATCTGGATCTCTGCTTTCTTGTCCTTTTTCTCTGCCGTGCCCATATGCATCTCGGTCATGTTCGCAGCCGTATCTGTGGGCGCTGCCTCCGTCACAGAGGGCAGCACAAGCGCACCGACAAGAGCAAATGCGGCAAGCCCTGCTTTTGAAAAGGCCATATCTGTCACCTCCAACGTGTAAAGAGCTCCGCCTCAATGCCGAGGCGGTCGAGTATCTTTCCCACCATCATATTGACGAGATCATCCAGTGTTTCGGGTTTATGATAAAATCCCGGCGCGGCGGGCATGATGACCGCGCCCGCGCGTGCAAGCCGCATGAGATTCTCGAGATGAATCTCGTGCATTGGGGTTTCGCGCGGCACGAGAAGAAGCCGTCGTCCCTCCTTCAGCGTCACATCCGCCGCGCGCGTGAGGAGATCGTCTGTCACACCGTGCGCGATTGCGCCCGCCGTCTTCATCGAGCACGGCAAGATCACCATTGCATCCATGCGGAACGAACCGCTCGCGATCGCCGCACCCACGTCATCGTTCGGATAGAGAACATCGACGCGCCGCGCCAGCTCCTCCATCGTTACGCCGCACTCGTAGTCGAGTACGCACCGTCCGCTGTCAGTTATGACAGCGTGCACCTCAATGCCCTGCTCACACAGCACGTCAATGAATCGGACGGCATAGATGCTTCCGCTTGCTCCCGTAATGCCGACGACAATCTTTTTCATCGGATAACCGTGACGCCGCCCATATAGGGAACGAGCGCCTTCGGCACGACGACAGAGCCGTCCGCCTGCTGATTGTTCTCGAGGATCGCCGCCACCGTACGTCCAACAGCAACACCCGAGCCATTCAGCGTGTGGAGGAATGCGGGCTTCGCCCCGCGTTCCGGACGATATTTAATGTTTGCGCGGCGCGCCTGATAGTCCGTGCAGTTCGAGCAGGACGAAATCTCGCGGTATTTGTCCTGCGCCGGCATCCAAACCTCGATGTCATATGTCTTTGCCGAGGTAAAGCTCATGTCGCCCGTGCAGAGCTGTACGACGCGATACGGAAGTTCAAGGGTTTTCAACACATCCTCCGCCGCCTCCACCATCGTCTCAAGCTCATTCCAACTCGTTTCGGGCGCAACGAATTTGATCAGCTCCACCTTGTTGAACTGATGCTGACGGATGAGCCCGCGCGTGTCGCGCCCTGCACTGCCCGCCTCCGCGCGGAAGCACGCCGTATAGGACGTGAAGTACTCCGGCAGCTGCTCCGCATCCAGGATCTCGTCGCGGTGATAGTTCGTTGTCGGCACCTCCGCCGTCGGCACGAGGTAGTAGTCGAGACCCTCAAGTTTGAACATATCCTCCGCGAACTTCGGCAGCTGCCCCGTTCCGATCATACTTGCTTCATTTACAATGTAGGGCGCGAGCATCTCCGTATAGCCGTGCTTCTGCGCGTGGAGATCCATCATAAAGTTGATGCAGGCACGCTCAAGGCGTGCGCCGAGCCCCTTGTAGAATGTAAAGCGTGCGCCCGTGACCTTTGCCGCACGCTCTGCATCGAGCACGCCGAGTTTTTCCCCGATGTCCCAATGCGCCTGCGGCTCGAAGTCGAATGTACGCGGTGTACCCCAGCGGCGCACCTCCGGATTCTCCGTGTCATCCACGCCGATCGGCACATCCGCCTTCGGCATGTTCGGGATCTGGAGCAGCAGCTCGCGCAGCCGCAGCTCCACATCACGCAGATCCTCGTCGAGCGCCGCGATCTCATCGCCGAGCGCGCGCATCTCCGCAACCACATCGTCCGCGCTCTCGCCCGCCTTCTTGCGCACGCCGATCTCCTTCGAAACCGCATTGCGGCGCGCCTTCTTCTCCTCCACGTCCTGCAGAATCGCGCGGCGGCGCTCCTCAAGTTCCGTGAACGACGAGAGATCGAGCGCGTTGCAGCGGTGCTTGAGCATCTCCTGCACCTGAGGCAGATTCTCGCGCACAAATTTCATATCCAACATCAAAATCACTCCATATAAAGAATTTGTTATCTGCTATCATAGTACAAAGCCCGCACTTTGTAAAGGAAAGACCGTTTCTTCATCCCCCTTTCACAGAACCATAGTAAAATCTCGGGAAAAGGAGAGTATTCCAATGAAAATTTTACCATGGGCGGGGGACTCCATCTTCCCCGCCCTGTGCGAAACGCTGCTCGCATGGCGCAAATCCGCACCCGACACGCGCGACCTTCCGTGGCGCGACGAACCGACGCCGTATCACGTCTGGATCTCGGAGATCATGTTGCAGCAGACACGCGCTGCCGTCGTACGAGGCTACTATCTGCGCTTCCTCGATGCGTTGCCGACCGTCCGTGACCTCGCCGCCGTGGACGATGACGCCCTCATGAAGCTGTGGCAAGGGCTCGGCTACTACAGCCGTGCACGCAACCTCAAACGCGCGGCACAGGCAATCGTCACGGATCACGGCGGCGAACTTCCAAGCGACTTCGACGCACTGCTCGCCCTCCCCGGCATCGGGCGCTATACAGCAAGCGCGATCGCGTCCTTTGCCTACGGTGAGCCGCGCCCCGCTGTCGATGGCAACTTCCTGCGCGTCGCTGCACGCGTCACGGCAAACGGCATTGATATCGCAAAGGACACGACGAAGCGCGCACTCGAGTCGGCGCTCGCCCCCTCCTATCCGGGCGGCCGCGATGCGGGACTCCTCAACGAGGCGTTTATGGATCTCGGCGCGACCGTTTGCCTGCCGAACGGCACACCGCTCTGCCGCGTCTGCCCCGCCGCGCGGCTCTGCCTCGCACACGAGTACGGCACAGAGCAGGACTACCCCGTTAAGACCGCGCTCAAGGCACGCCGTAAGGAGCAGCACACCGTCCTCCTCCTCTCCTGCGGCGATCGGATCGCCATACGAAAAAGACCCGCGCGGGGACTCCTCGCGGATCTCTGGGAATATCCGAACATCGAAGGAAAGCTGACCAAACGCACTGTGCGTGCGCATCTCGAAGCAGAAGGATTCCACATTCTCGACATCACACCGCTCCCGCCCGCACGGCATATCTTCAGCCACATCGAATGGAATTTGGCAGGCTGGGCGGTCAGCGTCGCCAACACGAACGAGCCGCCGCTGATGGTAGCCGAGGAGATTGAGGGAGCACCGCCAGCCCTGCTCTGGGTACGTCGTGCAGAACTCACGGAACGGTACAGCATCCCTACCGCGTTCGGATATTTTACACCCCAATAACATACCGCATAAGAACACCCCATTCGGATATCGGTATCCGAATGGGGTGTTTATCTATAATATATTACACAGCTTTTCCAAGGTCACGCGACTGTGTGCGCATGACAGTGTTGAGGTCGGGGGTGGAGGTTGCCGCGGCAGCAGCCTTTTCCTTCTCCCGTTCCTTTGCAATGAGATCCTTCAGCATCTGCATATGCGGATGGTTCTCGAGCTCGGGCGTAGGTTTGCCCGAGAGCGCGGTCGCCATCTGCGGAGGCATCCCGTCGGGGAACATCGCCTCGAGCATGGAGCGCACGGATTTTGGAATCATATCCTGAAGGGCGACGTTCTCCTTGCGGAGCTTCACCTCGTCCTTCTGTGTGAGCGCATACGCCTCAAGGAAGCCCTGAATGAGATTGTCGTGCCAGAACTCGCCCGCAAGCGTCAGACGGAAGCCCGTAGCAGTGCGCGTAACAAGCCCGTTCTCCGCCCATGCGGCAAGAAGCGGCTCCAGTTCCGTGAGAAGATCGACGCCATACTTCTTCTCAAAGAAGGGCGCATAGAGATAGCCGTGCTCGATCTGGTCGCCGATCTCACTGTGCATACGGTGTTCATCTGCCTGCTCGCCCATGAACTGAAAGGGCTTTGTGCCCTCCTCGACCATTTTCTCATATGGTGCGAGTGCGCCGTGGTTGCGCCACATCACCTCTCCGATGAAGCCGCCCGCACCCGAGCCGAAGGCAAGGATATCGTTGCCGCGCTTGGCGAGCGTATTGTAGATGCTGCGCTCGCGGTGATCCGTTGTCCAATGCGTTGTGTCAATGCGGCGTGCCATCGGATTCTCCGCGACGATCTCAAGACCGCGTTTGAAATACTCTGCCTGCTCCTCCGTCGTCGGAAGCATGGGCAGATCGCCGGACTCGATGCGGCGTGCCAGCTCGCTCGACGGGAACACATTCAGCTGATAGAGGTCGCCGCCCGCAATGCCGATCTCGAACTGCGTGCGCACGTCGTTTTCCCAGACCTCCATGGACTGATACGGCAGCCCGTAGATGAGGTCGGCGATGACGACAGCGCCCTGCTTTTCGACCATGCGGCGCAGCGTATTGATAACAGTCTCGCGGTCGTCAATGCGGCCGATTGCCTGACGGACGCGCGTGTCAAAGGACTGCACGCCGAGGGAGAAACGGTTGATGCCCGCATTCAGCGCGGCGTCCACCTTGCTCTCGGAAAGATCGTGAATGCGACCCTCGAGCGTGATCTCGCAGTCGCTTGTGAGCGGCAGACGCTCACGCACGGTGCGCACGAGACGCGAGAGATCTGCGTCACTCAGCGCCGTCGGCGTGCCGCCGCCGAAGAACACCGCCTGAAATGGTGCGCCCATCACATACGGCGTATCTGCCGCCGCCTCGATCTCGTCAATGAGGACATCGACATAGTGATGTGCCGCCTCCTCGCGCGTGAAGTTCTGGAAGAAACCGCAGTAGCTGCATTTCTTGTCGCAGAAGGGGATGTGGATGTAGACCGCACGCTCATCTGCGGGGTCGGGCGTCGCATTCATCAGCTCCGTCCAGACAGCCGCCTGCTCCGCCTTGTCCGCAATCATGCGCTTGCCGCCCGCGCCGGGATGCACCACGCGCTTCTTCGCAAAAGCACAGCCGAGCGGGTTCTCCGACTTCGTGCCGAGCAACCAACCGCGCGCCTCCTCCGAGAGTGCCGCGAGCTTTGTTTCAAACGTATTCATGCGAGTGCCTCCTTTGCCGCTGTAATAACCTGTGCAAAATCGCCTTCATCCGGGTGGCTTGCCGCTGCCTCGTACCGTGCTGCATTCTCCTCCGTAAAGGCGTGTACGTTGTCCTTCGGCATACTCTTGAACATCTCGATCAACATCGGGTCGATCGCGCCCTGCACGAGAATCGCGCCCAGAATCTCATTCGACGGATCAAAGAGTGCGCGGATGTTTGCGATACACTTCGCGCAGTGCTCCGAGTCCGGCTCTGCCCCGAGCGTGCCGTAGATGAACACGCGCCGTCCGCGCAGGCTCTCGATGTACTTCTTTGCCGAAGCATCCGCTGTGCCGCGGTCAATCCATGTGCCGATGCAGAGGTCAGCGCTCTCGGGCACCGCCGCAGTATCCTTTACGCTGTGGCAGGAGGCGCCGAGCGCTTCTGCCAGATGCTCCGCAACCTTCTGCGTGTTCCCCGTACGCGAGGAGTAGATGACAGCAATATCGTTCTTCATAAAAACACACTCCTATATATCAACGTGAATATCATGTTTCCTCAATTCATGTATATAATATAACAGGTCTTTTGAAAAATCAAGTGTTTTTTACAAAAATCATAAATAATAATTATGAACTAAATTCATATTTGTTGGATCGTATACGTAACTTATAAACATCTATATTCGTTCTCAAGTATATTCTCATTTATATCAGCATATTGAGAATATCCCAATTCATCTTTTCTTCAGATTATCCATTTTCAATATTTTTATACTCAATCACAATATAATTCATTATTTCATACATAGAATAGTTTTTGGTTATGATGCTTCGCATCAAAAAACACCGCCGAAGCGGTGCTTTCTATCGTGTATCAATGTGCGCCGTGCCCGTGATGACCACAGTGCTCCCCGTGCTCATGATGTGCTCCATGTCCGCAACCGTGTCCGTGCTCATGTCCATGCCCGTGCTGGTGCTGGTGGCGATGCGTACACTTGCCCTCATCCGCGCTGCGCTCAAGCGTCCCCGCGAGGTACTGCTTCACGGATTCATCCGCGTTCCCCTTCACGCCGGACACGAGCATAATGCCTGCCTCGGCGAGTGCCGTCTGCGCTCCCGCGCCAATTCCGCCGCAGATGACGAGATTGACCTGCGCCGTGTGGAGGAATCCCGCGATCGCACCATGCCCCTCGCCGACCGTATCCACGATCTCCTCTGACAGATCTTCGCCGACATCGTAGAATTTGAACTGCTTTGCTCTGCCGAAATGCTGCTCAATCATCTCATTTTCATAAGGTACTGCGATTCTCATAATATGCTCTCCTTTATCTTGAATCTCGAGGGCTGTCGGATACTCGATCCGATATGCACCGCCCGCAATGCGGATGCGCTTCCCACAGATGATTGCCTCCGCGAGTTTGTAGCGCGCCGCCTCGTAGATGCTCGTCACCGTCGCGCGGGACACCCCCATCGCGGCGGCACATTCCTCCTGCGTCTGCCGCCGGTAGTCGATCCGTCGAATCGTCTCGAGCTCATCCAGCTGGAGAACAACCGTCTCCGCTATCTCTTCCTCCGCATCCTCCGGCGCAAAGCTCCAATAATCCGGATAACCGCAAATACGACGGCATCTCTTCGGTCTTGGCATAGCCCCTCCATTTCTGTCATATGACAGTTATTATATTAGCATGGTTTTTGTCATATGTCAAATATTACTTCTCACAGCTTGACAGACTTGACAAATATGCTAGAATAAAGAAAAGAGTTGTATTGTATTTTGGGAGGAAATGGTTATGAAAAAGATGATTGCAGGGCTCTTTGCGGGACTCATCCTCGCCACCGGCGCACAGGTACTCGCCTATGGCTGTGAGAACGGTGCGTGTGAACTGCCGCAGCGTCAGAACACGTCGTACTGCTACGGCGACGACGCGGGGTATTGCTACGACGGCGACCGCACACCCGCGGCACGTAACGAACGCACTTATCAGGGACGTGGCGGCTGTGGCTGCTATCGCGGACGCTAAACGAATGAAAAGATGGGGCTGATCGGGTTTTCCGGTCAGTCCCATCTTTTATTGTGAAGGATATTGGAACGAAACATAGAATTATAAATAACAGAGAACATTTCAACATTTTCAAAAGGAGTCTCCATCATGAGCACATCGATTACAAACGACTTTGAGACGCGCCGCTATCGGCTTACCGACGTGGCAAGGGCGGGCGACGCGGCGACGCGCACGCCGATCTACAGCACGGAGTCAACGAGCGGTGTGGTCTGGGTACTAAAGCCGGGACAGGAAATCAAGCCGCACGGTCATGCAAAGGCGGACGACATCTGGATTTGCATTCAGGGTGAAGGCGTATTTTACCCCGCCCCCGGCGAGGAGCGTCCCATCGCTAAGGGCGACGTCATCGTCTCAGCGAAGGGCATGTGCCACGGCATGAAGAACACGGGCACGGAGGACTTTATCTTCGTCGGCATCCTTGCGCCCGTTCCGGCAGATTATTTCCCCATTGAGTCGTAGCTTCCTCACGAAAGTGCATTCCTATCGAAAAATCCGTAAAGCATACGTCAATATATGCTATAATATGGAGGATCAACAAAGTATAGGAAACAGGGAAAGGGAGACTATGGAAAACAGAATTTTGTCCTGCCCGCACTGCGGTAGCGATAACACGGCATCCGTACCGCTTGTCTACAAGAGGGGGCACGCGACAGGAACGGCGACACAGCAGGAAATCGTCGGCTATGAGGTAGAAACAAAAACGACAACCTACTCCGATGGCTCGAAGGAGACGGAAGAGACAGGGCGTCATGCTGTCTATGGCGATGTCACGCGACCGACCTACACGGTCACAGATCTCGCGCGCGAGATCGCACCGCCGCAGGAGCCAAATCTCATACAGCGCGAGCACAATACCATGACCAACGGATGCCTTGCATTCGGCTGTCTGATGCCAATCCTGATGCTTATTTTGGAATATGTCGTATACAGGATGTCGGGGATCTCCGGCATGACGAATCTCCTATGCTGGCTGCTCGCCGCCATCATCATCTGGAAACTCTGGAACGACCGCAGGAACACGAATGCGCAAAATCGTGCAAGCAAAGAAGAATATGATCGCGCAATGGAGGCGTACCACCAAAACATCGCCGCATGGGAGAAGCGTTTTATCTGCATGCGCTGCGGTCATATCTTCACGCCATAATTTCAAGGGGCGACGATCCCCCCCCATTTAATCCCATGCGATAGAACACCCACGATGCAATGCAGACCAAGACGGAGGCGGGAAAGTGTCCGCACAAATGCACAGTCCGAAAACAAAAACAGCCCCTCCACCAAAGCCGCTTGCATGGTGGAAAAAGCTGCTGATCGCCGCGTTTGGCACATACATCGCGGCAAAGTTTTTCGGTCTCATCGTCCCCGATGTCAGTGCCGCAGGTATGTTTCCGCACACGGACGGGGAGGGGCATACAGAGAAGCCTCCCATCCCAACAGACGAATATCCCGATGATACATGGGACTATCCTGTGGAAGATCGGTACGAGGATGAGGATGATCTGCCGCCCGCAGAGGATCTCTATGCCGACTGGAATGACTGGAACGAGGGCTATGACGACGACCATTTCAGCTGAAGCGGGCGACGATACGAATGTATAACGCATACCATCGCTCTACATGCTGTTAGTATATTTCGCGCCGATGCCCGATGGCAAGTGCAAGGATGACAAGGCGATCGTCCTCGATGGCACAGATCAGGCGATAGTCGCCGATGCGGTAACGCCACTGCCCCTTTCGGTTCGCCGTGAGTGCCTTGCCAAATGCACGCGGATTCTCGCAGTATAGGAGTTTTTTCTCAATCCACGATTTAATCATTAGCTTCGTATACGGATCAAGTTTTTTGACATCCTTCTTTGCCCGCTCGGAATAGATCAGTCGATAGACCTTCATGATGTCATCATGTCATTCCAAAACTCCTCATGGGAATACGTCGTCGGATTCTCACGATACTCCGCATACGCCTCCTCGGCGAGTGCAATATCGTACTCATCCTCGATCTTTTCAAAGAGTGCCCGCTTGAATGCCTCGCCGAGGGAGATCGCGTGCAGCTTCGCATAGCTCTCCGCGAGTGCCTTCTCTGTGTCTGTCAGTCGGATCGAAAAACTCATTGTCATCCCTCCTTTTTGATTACAATGTACTACACGCAATTCACTTTGTCAAATTCTATTTAAGATGAACACTCCTCCCCCGATATTACTATTAGAAGGAATTGTATCCCACAGATTGGAGATGGTACTATGCGTATCGGAGAGAATGCAGACAAGCTTCCGTTCCTGCATGGGGACGGCTCTGCTGCGGCAAAATCGTCCGAGCAGAAGAAAAGCGCGGTGACGGATATCCTGAGCCGCGCGGTCGAGGTCTATATCAGTGCGAAGGGAAAATCCCTGAGTGAAAGCGCCGATATGGAGGAGGATCTGACGCCCGCCGAGATGGCGCTTGCCGCAAACGAAAAAGAGATTGCGGACAAGAAGGCTAAGAAAGCGCAGGCGGCAGAGATCGAGAAGCGCATTCAGACAGATACCGGCCTCACGGACGAGGACAAGGCAAAGCTGCAGAAGCAGGCGGACGAACTGAAACGCGCGGGCATGACCGACGAGGACAAGCTGAGCGAGCTGCACGGCAAGGTGGATGCGCTTGAGAAACTCGTGACGGATGGCTTTGTAACGGATGATGAAATCAGCAAACAGCGTTCCCTCTACCACCGTCAGATCAATTTCTTGGAAGGCTCAATGGCGGCAAAGGACGAGCACATCCGAAAGCTGCGCGGACAGGCACTGCAGGAGCGTGCCGACCGCGATGCGGAGATCACAAAGGCACAGGAGAAGGAACGCGCAGCGCTTGCGGCAGTGCAGCCGGATGATCTGACCGCACTTACCGCCCTCCGCGAGTACCAAAAGACCGCCGCTGCAAAGAAACACGCAGATCGGAGTACGGTCGTTGTACCGACGAATAAGAATACAAGCGATACATAACGCCACAATGCACAAACGGCGGCAGCCTGCGAGGTTCAACTCACAGACTGCCGCTGTTTTATGTTTCATCGTGGCGTCGCTCAGATCAGCGCCGCCGGCTCGTACTCCTCGGGGAGAATGCGGCGGAGGAAACGGCGCGTGCGCTCCTCGCGCGGTGCTGTGAAGATCTCCTTCGCACTGCCCTCCTCGACGATAACGCCGTCCGACATAAAGACGACGTGGGTCGCGACCTCCTGCGCGAACTTCATCTCGTGGGTCACGACGATCATGGTCGTCCCCTCCTCGGCGAGCTGCTTCATGACCTGCAATACCTCGCCGACCAACTCGGGGTCGAGCGCGGAGGTCGGTTCATCAAAGAGGATGACATCGGGCTTCGCCGCAATGGCGCGCGCAATGCCGACACGCTGTTGCTGTCCGCCCGAGAGCTGTGCGGGGTAGTAGTTCGCACGCGCCTCCATACCGACCTTCCGCAATGCCTCCATTGCGATCTCGCGCGCCTCCGATTTTGCAATGCCGCGTCCGACAGTCAGACCTAACGTCACGTTTTCGAGCGCAGTCTTATTGGCAAAGAGGTTGTAATTCTGAAAGACGAATGCGGTCTTTTTCCGCACGTCTGTAATCTCGCGGTCGCTCGCCTCCGCAAGGGAGATCTGTGCGCCGTGAAAGTCCATCGTGCCGCCATCGGCGCGCTCAAGGAAGTTGAGGCAGCGCAGGAAGGTGGTCTTGCCCGAACCACTCGGGCCTAGGATAACGACGACATCCCCCTTTTCAACGGAGAGTGAGACATCCTTCAGCACCTCGGTGTGCTCGAAACTCTTGCTTACATTTTTTACTTCCAGTAACATGCTCTCCACCTCCTAGATGCTGCGGAATGCCCCGACACGTCGCTCCGCTGCCGCAAACAGCAGCTGAATAATGGTGCAGAGCACGAGATAGACGACGAACACGTCGAGATACGCCTCGATGTAGTTGTAGCCGTAGGATGCGGCGATCTTGCCGACCGCCATGATGTCCTTGACCGTCATGAGGAACGCGAGCGACGTGCCCTTGATGAGGTTGACCGTGATGTTCGCGATGCTCGGCAGTGCAACGACGAGCGCCTGCGGGAGGATGACGTGCACATATGTCTGAAATGCACTCATCCCGCTCGCAAGCCCTGCCTCAAGCTGCCCCTTCGGGATCGCGAGCAGCGCCGAGCGAAATGCCTCCGTGAGCAGTGCAATCGTGTTGATCGTAAAGATAAAGACGGCGTAGTAAAAGGGATCAACCGCCTCGAATACGTTGACGCCGAGCCCCAGATCCCGCACGATTTCGTTGAGGATGCTCGGCAGAAGGCTGTAGAGCAGGAGAATCTGCAAAATCAGCGGCGTGCCACGCACGAATGACACGTAAAGACGTGCAATCGTCCCGCCCACGCGACGCCCACGCACGCGCAGGACAGCGAAGTAGAACGCCACAGGCGCGGCGAGCAGGAGGGAGAGCGCCGTAAGAGCGAGCGTCACGCCCGCACCCTGCCACACGAGCAGAAAGGTTTCCTGCATGAACTCAAGATCCAGTTCCAACGGCTTCTCCTCCTCTCAGCGTCGGGCTCTTCGTGGTATTGACGCGCAGGCTTGTCCCCACATCGAGACGTTTTTCGACAAGGGCAAAGCCCTGCTCAAGCAGGAGCACGAGCACCCAGTAGATGAGCATGGCGGCGAAATAGATCTCGATGGCGTATGCGCCGTAGTTCTGCGCAATCACCAGTGTCCCCCGTCCGATCATATCGACAAGCCCGATGGTATAGGCGAGCGAACCTTCCTTGAGCAGATTGATCGTCGAATTGCCGAAGTTCGGCAATGCAATGATCGCTGCCTGCGGGAGCATGATATGCACAAATGCCTGAAACGGCGTCAGTCCCGCACTCACCGCCGCCTCGTACTGCCCGCGCGGCACTGCCTTGTACGCCGCGCGGAACACCTCCGAGATGTACGCGCCGAAAAGCATTGTGAACGTAATGATCGCGAAGACGGCGCGATGTAGGTCGTTCATATCATACCGAAACACCGCCTCCATGAGCTTTGGCAGACCATAGAATACAATGAATAGCAGAACGATCGACGGCGTACAGCGCATGATATACACATAGATGATTGCAGCACCGTGCAAAATGGCATTCCCGCCGAGCCTCGCCCATGCAAGCAGCAGACCGAGGGCGGATCCGAATCCGATTCCGCCGGCGGCGACAAGCAGCGTGACATCCAGATAGGACAACAGATCCGGCAGGAACTGTACGATCATCGCGGCATCAAAAGCCCGTGTTTCCATCCTGCGTTCACCTCAATTCATGTGTTTAGGAATCGCTGATAAAATGAAGTCCGTCAGATTGGCGTAGATTTTTTCGTCCGAACAAGGAGGCAAACCGGACACATAGCCAGAGCTATGTGGAGGATTTGCCGACACAGTACGGGCAAAAAAGATGCGTCAAGATGGCGTGGCTGAATTTATCAGTGCTTCCTTACTTCAAATAGTCCGAAAGGCTCTCACCGAAATACTTCAACTCCAACTCCGCAATTTTCCCCTCGGCGCGCAGTTCCTCAATCGCTTTGTCATACTCGTCGGCGAATTTCTGCTCATTGCGGTTGAAGATCGGATAGGTCTCGATGCCCTTGTAACGGATGTATGAAAGCTTGTCATCAAACTGGTGGTACGCCGCATCCTCTTTTACAATATTGTTCTTGTAGCTCAGCTCGACCTCAAGATAGGCATCATAGCGTCCCTCCATGACCCAACTGTAGGCATCCGCATTCTGGAAGTTCTCGGAGGAGACCAGCTTGATCGGGTTGTCCGGATGCTCCTTGTTGAAATTTTCAATGACCATGTAGCGCGCATCCTGCGGTGCAATCGGGACGAGCTTGCCACTGAACTTCGCAAACGACGGGAGATCCTTGATCTCATTCGCCGTATCCTTGCGGATGACAAGACCAATCACACTCGCACCGATGTTGTTCTTCGGGAACACATACTTCTTCTTGCGTGCGTCTGTGATCCAGATCCCCTTCGTTCCCACATTGTACTTGCCGGACTCGACACCGATCAGAAGATCGTCGTTCGATGTCGGCACGAACTTGAATTCATACTGCGGCAGCTTCTTCGCCACTTCCTTCATCACTGCGACCTCGAAGCCGTCCGACTCGCCCTGTTCATTCACATAGTCATAGGGCACGTAGTAGTTCGTGTGTGCGACCGTAATGATCCTCTTGCCATCCGCAGACTTCGCGCCGTCCGCGCCATCCTTGCCACAGCCGACGAGCCCTGCCGCGAGTGCCGCTGCGAGGAGCCCCGTGAGTGCCGCCTTGCCGATTTTCTTGAAATTCATATCGCTCTCTCCTTATCCCTCGCGGGCTGCGCCACGTACCCAGTCAAATCGCTTCCAGTCAATATCGCGCGGAACCGTGCAGTCCGCGCCGAGAATGACGCCCGTGCGTCCTGCCGCCGCGAGGATGCGCCGCGTCTCCGCCTCCACCTCCGCGCGCGTGCCGCGATAGAGAATGTCCGTCGGCAGATTGCCGAAGCCGCCGAGCAGCGCGTGCTGTGGGAAAATCCTGCGTCCCTCCTCGAGCGGTACCCCCTCGACCACCGCCGCCCAGTTGATCGTCTTGGCGTCATAGTCCTTGTACCAGTCGAGTTCGTTGCGATGTCCCGCATAGCCGCAGATGTGGAGGATGTTGTAGGAGCTTGCTGCATTCGCGACGCGCAGGATCTCCTTCTCGCCCGGCGCGAACACCTCCTCATAGAGCGCGCGGTCCGCGCCCTCACCGACGAGGTTCTGCAGGCTGAAGTAGATGCCCGTCACGCCCGCCTCCGTGATGATGCGATGCGCAAGCCTCGCCAGATCCGCAGAGATCACAGCAAACGCCTGCTTTACCGCTTCTTTATCCTCACGCACAAGCCCTGCGAGGAACGCCTCATCCTCGGCGAGCGTGCCCGGCTGCATGAATTTGATCGTCGTGCCCGCGCAGAAGATATTGTAGAATGTCGCGATGTCGTTGCCGTAACGCTTCGTGATTTCCTTTGCATAGGCGACCTGCCGCTCAAAAAACGGATGATCGTCGGGGAGCGGCTGCACTTTCGCGAGCTCCGCCGCCGTGCGCGCCTTCTGCACGATGGGATTCGGATAGGAGAAGAAGCCGTCCGTCATGATCTTGACGAAGTCGGGCTGTGCCTCCTCGATGTAGCGAATCTCGCCGTCGAGTACCTTCTTCTCGAGCTCCGGATGCGTGTAGGCATCCGCATGGATCTCATCGTCGAGGAAGTGGAACCAAAAGCCCGCAGGCACGCGCTCCACTGCTTTACGGTCCATCGCATTCAGTACCAGTTCTTTGTTTGATATTGCCATATTGTCCCCTTCTTTCCATTCGGAAGATATAATACCGTTTACATATATGTTTTTCTAAACTCGTGTGCACATCATACACGTAAATAACATTGTTGTCAAGTATGTTTTATATATTTTCTTGTTGACACGGAATGAAACGGGCGCGTATAATGGAAACCAAACAAAACGACATATATTTGAGGGAGGACATATTTTATGAAGGATTTCTCTGCCGAGGTACATGGCTGTCACACATATGATGCGACGGGCGCACTCACGACCCCTGTCTATCTGTCCGCGACATTCCGCCATCCCGCATTCCGCCAGAGCACGGGCTACGACTACGGGCGCGTTGCGAACCCCACGCGCACGGCGCTCGAGCAGACAATTGCCCTGCTTGAGGGCGGCGGGCGTGCATGGGCGCTCTCCTCGGGCATGGCGGCGATCAACCTCGTCTTTGCACTCTGCAAGCCCGGCGATCATGTGCTGCTGCCCGAGGATCTCTACGGCGGCACCGTACGTCTTGCGAATGATATCTATCGCCGTTACGGCATTGCGTTCGAGTACATCGATCAGCGCGACACGGCACTCGTCCGTGCAAAGATGCGGAAGGAAACAAGGATCGTATTCATCGAAACACCGTCAAATCCGATGATGTTCATCACCGACATCCGCGCTCTCGCAGAGATCGCCCACGAATACGGCGCGCTGCTCGTTGCGGACAACACCTTTCTCTCGCCACATTTCCAAAAGCCGCTCGCACTCGGCGCGGACATCGTCGTCGAGAGCGGCACAAAGTATCTCTGCGGCCACAACGATGTGATCTGCGGCTTCCTTGCCGTGCAGGATGCAGACTCCGACCTTGCGAAGGAGATCGAACTACTCGTGAAGTCCGAGGGGCCGAACCTCTCCCCGATGGATGCGTGGCTCATGCTGCGCAGTCTCAAGACGCTCGGCGTGCGCGTCGAGCGTCAGGCAGAGAGTGCGCTCGTCATCGCAGAGTGGCTGCGCACACTCCCCGAGGTCACGGAGGTCTACTATGCGGGGCTTCCCGATCATCCGCAGTATGCACTGCAGAAAAGTCAGAGCACAGGATTCGGTGCCATGATCTCGTTCAAGGTGAAAACAGCTGAGATCGCGCAGAACGTCCTCGCTCATCTGAGGCTCATCGCCTTTGCCGAGAGCCTCGGCGGCGTTGAAAGTCTGCTGACCTATCCCATCGTACAGACGCATGCCGAGATGCCGCAGGACCTCATCAAACGCACGGGACTCGATGACCGCCTCCTCCGCCTCTCTGTCGGACTCGAGGACGTGGAGGATCTGAAGGAAGATTTGGAGCAAGCACTCAAGAAAGCCACTCAGGAAGGATAATAAATATGCACATCAATTTTGACGAAACCATCAACCGCCGCAACACCTCCTGTCTGAAATACGACTTCGCCGCCGAGCGCGGCTACCCAAAGGACATCCTGCCGTTCTGGGTCGCGGACATGGATTTCCGCGCCCCCGTTCCCGTCATTGACGCACTGAAGACACGCGCTGATCACGGCATCTTCGGCTATACACAGATCAAAGACGACTACTTTAACGTCCTTCAGAACTGGTTCCGCACACGGCACGATTGGGAGATCGAGCGGAGCGATCTCGTCATCACGCCTGGCGTCGTCTTTGCTGTCGCAACAGCCATCCGCGCTTTTACAAGGCACGGTGATGCGGTGCTCATTCAGCAGCCCGTCTACTACCCCTTTGCGAATATGATTCGACAGAATGAGCGCGTGATCGTTGACAATCCCCTGCATCTCATCGAAGGGCGCTATATGATCGACTTCGAGGACTTCGAGGAGAAGATCGTCGAACACGGCGTCAAACTCTTCATCCTGTGCAGCCCGCACAACCCCGTCGGGCGCGTCTGGACGCGTGCAGAGCTCGAGCAGATCGCCACCATCTGCCTGCGTCACGACGTCATCGTCGTTGCAGACGAGATTCACGAGGAGTTCGTGCGCCCCGGCTTCCGTCACATCCCGTTCGCCTCGCTTTCAGAGGAGGCAGCGGCGATCACCGTCACCTGCACCTCACCGAGCAAGACATTCAACCTTGCGGGACTGCAGATCTCCAACATCTTCATCCGTGATAAAGATCTGCGCCGCCGCTTCAAGGAGGAACTCAGCCGCACCGGCTATGACGAACCGAATACGCTCGGACTTGCCGGCGCAAAGGCGGCATACGAACACGGCACAGAGTGGCTCACGCAGCTACTCGCCTACATCGAGGAGAATCACGCACGTACCAAGAGTTTCCTCACTGCACATCTGCCGAAGGTACAGATCATCGCTCCCGAAGGAACCTATCTCCTCTGGCTCGACTTCCGCGCCTACGGACTCTCGGACGAAGCGCTCAACGAAAAGATCATCCATGAGGCTCATCTCTGGCTCGACGACGGCCCCATCTTCGGTGCGGGCGGCAGCGGCTTCCAGCGCATCAACATCGCCTGCCCGTGGTCAACACTCGAAATGGGACTGAAAAACCTCGCGCAGGCATTCAACTGAATACGCGCACATAAAACGAGGCACGACAGCATTTTCGCCGTCATTCCTCGTTTTTGTGTTGTACCACAAAAATATAGACCTCCTCATTGAGAGGAGGCCCCGTGGATTATCTGCAATCAATATTTACTTATCCTGAAACAGATCCGTGGAGAGGTAGCGATCGCCGCCGTCGGGGAGCAGGACGACGATCGTCTTGCCCGCGAAATCCGGACGGCGCGCAAGCTCTGATGCTGCAGCCAGCGCGGCGCCGGAGGAGATGCCGACAAGCGCGCCCTCGCGGCGTGCAAACTCTCTGCCGTAGGCAAAGGCATCCTCATTCTTCACCTGAATGATTTCGTCATAGACTTTCGTATCGAGAGTTGCTGGGATGAAGCCCGCACCGATCCCCTGAATCTTGTGCGGTCCCGGCTTGCCACCCGAGAGCACGGGGGAGTCGGTCGGCTCAACGGCAACGACATGAATGGAGGGATTCTTGCTCTTGAGGTAGCGCCCGACGCCGGACACCGTTCCGCCTGTGCCGACACCGGCGACAAACGCATCGACATTCCCGTCCGTATCCGCCCAAATCTCGGGTCCCGTCGTACGCTCGTGCACCGCCGGATTCGCCGGATTCTCGAACTGCGAGGGAATGAACGAATTTGGAATCTCCTTCTGCAGCTGTTCGGCACGTGCGATCGCACCCTTCATGCCCTGCGATCCGTCCGTCAGCACAATCTCAGCACCATATGCCTTGAGCAGGTTGCGGCGCTCTACGCTCATCGTCTCCGGCATTGTGAGGATGGCATGATAGCCGCGTGCCGCCGCAACGGCTGCAATCCCGATCCCCGTATTGCCGCTCGTCGGCTCAATCAAAGTCGCGCCCGGCGCGATCTTTCCTTCCTTCTCTGCCTGCTCAATCATCGCGATCGCAATGCGATCCTTTATCGAGCCCGCAGGATTGAAATACTCGAGCTTCACCACAATATTTGCCGAAAGATCGTGTGCCTTTGCAAAATTCTTCGCCGCAAGTAGCGGCGTATGCCCGATCAGATCCGTCACCGATTGATAAACGTTTGCCATAATCCATTCTCCTTTGATCATCATTTTATAAAAGTAAACATATCGAAAAAGTATGTTTTTATATTACTCTATTTTTTTCATTCTGTCAAGACCAAAAAGGAAAAAGCAGAAGCCATTACAACTTCTGCTTGGAAAGTCTCTGCTCTTGGGCGTCAACCAAGGTGGATGAGTCGTGTTTGACACTGAGCAGCATGTAGTAGCCCTTAGATGAAAAAAGCGGAATAAGAAAAAGTTGCACTTGACTTGACAATTCGCCGTTTGTGTTTATTTTATACTTCTATGCTATTGTTTCCTCTGCTCCAGCAGATCAAAAACATCATCCACATCCATCTCGAACATCTGACTGTTCTCATCGATCGGTGCGAAGTAATAGGCGACCTGCTCCGCGCCAAATTCCCGCTCCAGCTTTTCCCACTGCGATGCAGAGAGAACGACAAACGCAAGCGTATCACTGCCGAGCGAGCCCATATACCAGCGAATTGCATATGCGGGCGCGATGTATTCCTGCGCAGCCTTCAGTGTCGTATCCCTGTCCGCAGCATCCGCCGCATAGGGTATGACGCGCACCTCTCCATCCTTTTTCAGCAGGATATCAAAGCCGCGCTCCTCCTCTGCGTCCGTGCATTCGTAGTCAATCTGTGCATTCTCCGGCAGAACATCGTTCAAATAGGACAGAACACTCTCGTCCTCATCGCCCCAATCCACCCAGATCAGCGCATCACTCGCGTCAAATTCATCCCTCTGCGCAGCCGGGTCGGCAAGAAAATCATGCACGCTACGAAACAATTCGTCCATATAGAAAAACTCCTTCGACAGATAAGAGAAACATCTCGACCTATATTATACGGCTTCTCAAAGCGCAAGTCCATGGTTTTCAAAATCAGGCTCTTTGTCAAATGTTGTGGAGAAATATGATAGGAAGCACTGATAAAATAGACCTTCCGATTGGCGTAGATTTTTCCGATTGAGGATGCAAACATGCCGACGAGCGGACCTTCCAGAATACGCGCGAAGAGAAAGCTTGCACCGAACGCAGCAGCTGCACCATACCCCGCCCCCCTCTTCCCTGCAAAGTACTCATCTTCACGCACAAAAAAAACCGTACGCTTTGAAACGCACGGCAACAAGCCATTCAAACCATTTTATAATATTTCAGCTGTCGATAGAGCGAATAGATCGCGGCGGGGAAGCCGAGGACGATGCCCACGATGGTGCAGGTATGCCCCGTACCGAGAAAGTCGTCGGCGCATTTGCCGAGGAAGATGAAGATGCCAAGGAAGACAACGAAGTAGATGCCGACGCCCGAGAGGAGTCCAAAGGCGCGCAGTGCCTCCGCCATGCCCGATGGAGGCGGCGTTTTTTTCTGCTCCATAATCTTCTCCCCCACATCATGAACGCTGCTTATACGCTCTGAAACGGCTCCGGCTTCGTCTGCGTGTGTCCTGCGTGGTAGAGGATTGCCTCGACGGTGCGTCGTGCCGCCTTCCCGTCGCCATATGGATTCACCGCCTCTGCCATATGCGTATAGGCGGTCGGCTCGGTGAGGAGACGCATCGTTTCCTCATAGACGCGCTGCTCATCCGTACCAATCAGGCGTACCGTTCCCGCTGTGACCGCCTCGGGGCGCTCCGTCGTGTCACGCAGGACGAGGACGGGCTTGCCGAGCGACGGAGCTTCCTCCTGAATGCCGCCCGAGTCCGTAAGCACGATATCGACGCGCGCCATGAGATTCGCAAACGGCTCATAGTCAAGCGGATCAATGAGGTGGACACGTGCGAGTCCGCCGAGCTCCTCGCGAACGATCTCACGCACCTTTGGATTGCGGTGCACGGGGAAGATGACCTCCACATCATCCAGTTCCTCAATGATGTCGCGAATCGCTCGATAGACGTGGCGCATCGGTTCTCCAAGATTCTCGCGCCGATGCGTCGTAACGAGGAGGACGCGATGATTTTCGAAGTCCACACCCCCGAGCTCTGCGGGGAGTACATAGTCGGGACGCACGGTATGGTGCAGTGCGTCGATGACGGTGTTCCCCGTGACGAAGATGTGCGCCTCTGGAATCCCCTCGGCGAGGAGATTCGCGTGCGCGGTCGGCGTCGGTGCAAAATGTAGGGTCGCGACGCCGCCCGTAAGGCGACGGTTCATCTCCTCGGGGAACGGCGAGTAGATGTCGTGTGTACGCAGGCCAGCCTCGACGTGTCCGACGGGAATCTGGTGGTAGTACGCAGCAAGCGCACCGGCAAAGGTGGTCGTCGTATCGCCGTGGACGAGCACGAGGTCGGGACGCTCCTGCCGAAACACCTCGTCAATACCATGCAAGGCGCGCGTAGTGATGTCAAAGAGCGTCTGCCCCGCCGCCATGATGTTGAGGTCATAGTCGGGAACGATGCGGAAGAGGTGCAGTACCTGATCGAGCATTTCACGGTGCTGCGCCGTAACGAGCGTCCGCGTTTCGATCTCGTCACCGTGACGCATGAGCTCCATAACAACAGGTGCCATCTTGATCGCCTCCGGCCGCGTGCCAAAGATCGACATGACTTTGATTTTGCCGGTCATTCTGTCCGTGCTCCTCTCTTTATGAAGCAGATTTTTAGTGTCCCTTCCACCGCTTACGCGGTCCCCCGCCCCCGTGACAACGGGGAAGGCTGTTTCTTCATTTCTGCTGTGGTACATCCATCTGCAGGATGCCCAGCTTGCGTGCACCGATGAAGACCACCGCCGCGACGATCAGGATGATGAGGATCGCCGCCTGCATGCTGACCGCCGTGAGGGCAAGAGCGCATAGCCCGAAGAGCGCGCTCACAACATACATGAGCAGCACTGCCTGTTTCTGCGTAAAGCCGTGTGCGAGCAAGCGATGGTGGAGATGTCCCTTATCCGGCTTGAAGATCGGGCGATGGTTGCGCATGCGGCGCACAATGGCAAACGTGGTATCGAGAATCGGAAGCCCGAGCGCGAGGATCGGCACGATGAGTGCAATCGTCGCGGCGCTCTTCACGGCACCAACCACCGATATCCCTGCCAGCATAAAACCGAGGAACATACTGCCCGTATCGCCCATGAAGATGCGTGCTGGATTGAAGTTGTAATAGAGGAAGCCAACCGCCGCGCCTGCGAGCGCCGCCGTCACCATCGCGACAAAGGGAATGCCCTCCTCCATCGCCACGAGGAAGATCGTGATGGCGGCGATGGAGGAAACCCCTGCTGCCAGCCCATCCAGTCCGTCGATGAGGTTGACGGTGTTCGTCAGCCCCACAATCCAGAAGATCGTCGCGGGAATCGCAAAGAGTTCAAGATAAATAAAATCGCCAAGCGGGTCGGTGATAAAGTCGATGCGCACATCAAAGCCGACGACGAGCACCACCGCCGCAAGGATCTGCCCAAGCAGCTTCACCTTTGCCGGCAGATCGCAGTAGTCGTCGACGATGCCGATGGCAACGATGATCGTTCCGCCAACCATGAGCCCGATCAGGCTCATCATGAACTCGGGCGTGAGCTCGACAAAGACAAGCTGCACGAGGATCGACACCATAAATGCGGCATAGATCCCGATGCCGCCGATGCGCGGGATGGGACGGACATGCACCTTGCGTGCGTCGGGCTTGTCGAGCGCACCCGTACGGCGCGCAAAGGCAATGACCACAGGCGTCAGTATGAGCGCCATACCGAGCGCGATCATAAATGCTAAGACATTATCGGGCATGAAACATTGCTCTCCTTAGTAGAGGTATCCGCAAACACATTTCTAATCATCTTACCGCAGGACAGGGACTCTGTCAATCAAACAATTTGCAGGAACCTCTGCGCGAGGATCACGGCAACGAAATCATCGACTGGTACGGGCGGCACTAGCATGCCGCGCGGCACAAGCCGCCGCCAGCCGCGGGGTGGATGGGCCTCCCAATAGGCGCGTTTTGCCGCATCCGTTGTGCGGTACTCATCGACAAGGATAACCTCATATCCAAGTGCCTCCACCCGCGCTTTCGCCGCCGCGCTCGTCGTTCCGTTGCCCATAATAACGATCGGTGTATACGCCGCAATGAGCGCACCAACGACCGCATCGAGCTCCGCCGTCACCACGACCTCCTGCACGAGAATTCTGCCGTCCGTCGCGAGGACGGCGACACCGCATTTCTCACGGCCGGGATCAATTGCTAAAACGGGGCAGCTCATGTCCCGCCCTCATGTTCACTCTCGATCTTAAATTTCAGCCGCAGGGGGCCCATCGCGTCCGTATCGCCGTCCGCATACGCAGAGATGACGACCGGATCCGTATGCCCCGCGAGTTCCTGCACAAGCCCGTAGAATTCCGCCCCCTCGATGACGCCGACCGTTCCGCGAATCGGGTCGGGGAGGATCCCCTTTGCCGACGCCGCCGCGTTGGCCTCGCGCAGGAACGCCATGATGGTCTGCTCTGCCGCACCTCCGACCCCCTCGGAGGCATAGACACGCGCGATGATGAGCTCCCCATCATGATAGATGATGCGGTTCGGATAGAGCTCGATGGAGGCGCGGATCTCATCGCCGCGCACGAGATTTCCCGCCGCCACGATGCGCACGATCATATCCACGGAGCTCTCCTCAATCGTATGCACAGCGGCGTCATACTCAGGCCCATAGATCCAGATGTCCTGATCCGTATGGTTCTCACCGAGCCGTGCCGAGATATTGCGCGTGCCCAGTTGGGCGATCCCCGCCAACCCGCGTTCGATCTCATCATGACTGAGCCCTGCCGGAATTGTTCCGCTTGCGATGATCTCCCCTGCCTGATAGACGATATTCCCTTCGCGCAGATTCAGGATGTTCTCGCGCAGCTCGTTTGCGCGAACGCCAAGCGTCCGAATATCCGCAAGCAAGGTCTCATTTTCACCGGAGAGCTGCCCATTGAGAGAAACGAGCCCCTCCTTTTCCATCATGAGGGCGCGGTTCCCTGCCGAGAGGCGCTCGGACTCAGCCCGCAGATCATCCTGCTCTCCTTTGAGGCGCGCAATCTCATCCTCAGATTTTTTGAGATCGCCGCTCGCCTGTTCCTGCGCACTCTTTGCACGCGTAAGTTCACCCGAGGTAAAGTCCAGTGCTGCAGTTGTCTCAGCAATCATAGCGTTCAGCCGATCCATGCCAAAGAGCGCCGTGCGCACATTCTCAGACACTGCCGCCATGATTCCGAACGTCACCGTCGTGATACAGATGCCCGTAAAGATCGTAACGATGACCGCCGTATGACGTGGGCGCAGTCCAAAAATGGAAAGTTTCTTTTTCCCTATGCGCGTGCCGAGACGGTCGCCGATAAAGGCGATGACACCGCCGACGACAGCGAGAACAAAAATCAGTGTAATACCGTACATAGAGCGTGTCACCCCTTTCTGTTTGCAAACATATATCCTGTGAAAATTATTGCGAAGCGCGGCGCAGGAGAATCCCGCCCGCAATGACACCGACAATGTTTGGCAACCAGACCGCCGGCAGCGCCGGCAGCACCTCGCCGCGTGCAAACGCATTGCCCATCGTCATCAGTGCGTAGTAGATAAAGATGATGATGACACTCATCGCAAAGCCCGCCGACGAAGAGTTGCGCGTCGGCTGCAACCCGAGCGGTACACCGATCAGCGTGAAGATCAGGCTCGCCATCGGAATCGAAATGCGCTGATAGAGCTCCGTCTCAAGCTTCGTCGTATTGACATACTGTGTCTGCATGAGTGCAATCTGATGACGCAGCTCACGCATCGTCATCTCCTCGGGATTCTTCTGCTCGCGGATGATCTGGCGCGGATCCTTCTGCACAGGCAGCACCTGTGTTTCAAAGCGCATGCGGCGCTCAAGACGTTCATCCGCGATCTCATAGACATCTCCCTTGTGCATGATCCACTCAGAACCCGTCCATTCGGCGTATTCCGCATTCTCGACGTGTGTCACCTTGCCGGCCGCATCAAAGACCTGCAGACTGACTCCCGTCAGGCGCTGCCGCTCCGCGTCGTAGGAGCGTGCGTAGACAAGACGCTGGATCTTTCCGTCCGTGATTTCCTTGATAATGAGATGCTCCTGCGATTTCATGCCGGAGTTGCCCTCAATCTCGTAGTAGATGACGTTGCGGTACGCCGTATTCGCACGCGGTACAACGTGCTCGTTGAAGAGGATCGCGCCGACGCTCACGATGAAACCAAGCAGGATCGCAGGTGCGGCAATGCGTCCGAAACCAATGCCGCAGGACTTCATCGCCGTGATCTCGCTCGCGGACGACAGGCGTCCGAACGTCAGGAGACTCGCAAGCAGCATGGACATGGGGAACGTCCACATGACAACCCCGGGCAGACTGAACACAAAGATCTTGATGATCGACGGCAGTGATGCGCCGTAGTCCGTGATGTACTGTGCAATGCGAAAAAGTGTGCCCGAACCGATGAAGACGGCCGAGAACGCACAGATGGCAAAGAGGAAGGACATAAAGACCTCCCGAAAGATATATTGATCAAGAATTCGGATCTTCAGACGCATTTTGCTCTCCTCTGATCATTCAGTCATGCATATTATCCGCTTTATTTTATCATTTTCGCCCGCCCTTGACAAGGATACAAAAGGGCTGCCGCACGAAGTGTTTCACTTCATGCGGCAGCCCCGTTCTATATTCTGCTTGTTAGAACGCCCAGTTCACATGTGCGCCGCCGGAGTAGCCCTGACGCTTGCCCTGCCAGCCCGTGAAGCGCAGGTCATACGAGAAGCGGCTGTCCTTCGGTGCGAAGCGGTACCCCACTTCGAGCATCCCGCTCCCGCCCCGAAGGCTCGGACTCGGTGTTTCGTACCCTTGGTACGACGCCGTTGCCTTCCCGCTCAGTTCGTACTCCCATGCAAGTCCTGCGAAGATCTCGCTCTTGTCGCTGTCCTTGTGCGTATATGTAAACCCAAGACGTACGCGGTTCGAGCTTACTGCGCCGAAGTCGTATTCATCAACGCTTGCATTCCGTCCGCCCGTATGGATTTTTGCCTGCATCCCCGACTGGTACGACCAGAAGTACCGCAGATAGGTGTTCAGTCGATCCTTCTCGTTGGTCTTCATCTCCTTGCCAATGCCCAGATGTGCCGCATAGTACGCGTTCGAGCTGTCGTAGTGCGAGCTCGTCCCCGTATAGAGCGAGCCGCTGTAGTCGCTGCGTGTCTTGCCGCCGTGCAGTGCCGCCTCTGCCCACAGGCCCTGTGCGTTTTCCACGCGTCCCATGACGCCGACGCCGAGGTAGCTGATCTTGCCGCTGCCGTGTACGCCGTCGTCCAGATAGGAGTCGTACTTGCCCCTGCCGTATTCGACAAACGGGCTGAAGAGGAGGGTATGTCCTTTCCTGCCGAGTTCTCTCGTCCACCCAACGGCAAGTCCATAGCCCTGCGTGTCGCTGTAGGAGCCGGATTTGACGGTCATGCCGCTCTGCTCCATCGCTGCCCAGAGATGATACCCCCGTGCGTCCTTGTCTTTGTCCCCGCTCCCCTCTTTCTTTGCAGAGGTCATGCCCGCGCCCGCAAGAAGGTCGGCGCCGCCGTTGATGAAGCTGGTTGCTCCTGCTCTGGTTTCGACAAAGGATTTGGTCTGTTCGCTGATCGCCGCTCGGGTGACTGTTGCAATGAGCTCATCGCTGCTCCGCTTCATCAGGTCAAAGCCATAGAGGAGAGATACGCCGTGCATGCCTTCGACATGGTTGACGATGGTGCCCGGGTTGGGCGGGACAGCGCTGTCCGCGTCGGTGGTAAGGGTGCCGTTTCCTGCGACTTTCATCAGGCTGATGACGTCGTTGACCTTCAGGGCCGGTGCACGTCCGTCCACGCCGACACCGATATGGATGCCGCGGATGTCCTTGTTCGTGATACCGAGGTTCAGTATGGTCGGGTTTTCGTTTTCAATGCCCTCGCTGAGGTAGAAGTGGAGGTTGTTGATCCCCGTAAAGTCTCCTGCATACGAGCTCTTTTCGAGGTCGTGGCGGATGGCAAGGGTGTTGTCATGGTCATCCGTGCCGTTGCCGCCTTTGATGGTGCCCTCTACGCGTGAGCCACGCAGGTGGATGATGTTGTTGCTGTTGGTTCCCGTGGCGTTGCCTGCAATGACATCGCCGGTAATGGTGGCGCCCTTGCCGATGTTCACGGTGTTCCCATCGGCGGTGATGCAGCTGCCCCCAAAGACGCTGCCGGTGACGGTGATGCCGTCCGCGATGTTTACGGTGTTGTTCTTGGAGGCGTTCTGTGCACGTGCGCCGTAGATGCTGCCCGTGATGTTTGCTCCCACGTTGACGATGTTGCCGATGGCATCGCCGCTCGTGGAGGATCCGCCGGTGATGGTGGTCGCGGCATTCGAGGTCGGCGCTCCGGAGATGGTTACCGTATTCTCTTCGGCATTGCCCGAAG